>Ga0256837_1000300_pt1 | contig 43962 bp, 38 predicted proteins | sample 4562384metaG_FD_185976 | JGI IMG/M metagenome (GOLD analysis project Ga0256837, IMG submission 185976) | Hydrothermal vent microbial communities from Guaymas Basin, Mexico - 4561-384 | ecosystem: Environmental > Aquatic > Marine > Hydrothermal vents | place: Mexico: Guaymas Basin | collected... | reverse complement strand
ATGTTCTTGCATGAGAACGCAATAAAAATGAGGAGTGAAGAGTGAGGAGTGAGGAGTTAAGGAAAGCATTGCATTGCAATGCTTTTTATCAAATAGAGGCGTTGCAAAGCAACGCAAACCAAAATTATTGTCCTCGTTCCTGCGGGATTTCATCATTATTCATTATTCATTATTCATTTGAGACACCGGAGGTGTATCATGATGCCGCATGAAATAAAACCCGATACCGGCTTGTGTACTATTCTTGGCTATAACGCCCAGACAGGGTACACCCGAAAGTATTTCAACAAGATACTCAAGCACAACGGCATCAATGCAACGGCGATCGCCCTGAACATTACCGATGAGCACTTTGATTTTACCATGAGTTCGGTGGCGCAGTCGAAAGTGGATCGTATGATGATCGAAAAAGAGTTTGGGCAAAAAGCGGTAAGTTACTGTGATACGTTAAATGATACTGCACAACGAGAAGGGCGCATAGAGTTCATTGAGATCAAAGAGGGAAAGATCTACGGATATTGTCTCGATGATGATGCCAAAGCACTGTTTGATAAACCGGAATTCCTCGATGATCAGATACTGTTTGTTGCAAAGATGATGCTTATTTCCAACCGATGGTTCGATGCCAAGATCGATACGAATGATATTCCGTTACTAATAGGAGAGTAAAAATGAATGAAAAAGATATGAATACGCTCAGAGAAGAGTTTGCCAACTTAAACCTAAAGAATTTTGCCGGTAACCGGGCGGTGTGTGAGAACGGTTCATGTGACACGTCACAAGAGCATGATCTTAAAGATTACCCGTCTTACACCGAAGCGCTCTATGCCAAACTGATCGCTCCGCATGTCAGCGGTATCTATATCTCACGCTGGGATATCAAAGAGATCGCACTTGCTGCGGGTGATTCTATGGCGATCCATCCGCGTAAACGCATGTTCGAACTGCTGATGAAGTATGCGACAAGCCGTGAGAATATGCAGGCGGTTTTGGATGCGATGGAGAACCATATGGAAGAGAAGATCACGATCTATGAGTCATTGATGCAAGACTTCCCTGCAAGTGAAGTGGTCTTTGCCCCTAAGATAGAAAAAGCACGTAAGACCATGCGGCTCTTCCCTCAGATCATCGAGGAGTATTTCCCCGAAGAGGAATAAGCAGATAATATTGAGGTAATACTTTTTCCTTATACTTTACATGTTCCAACACATTTAAAGTAAAAGGATATACAATGATCAAAGTTGTAAGTAGAGTATTTGTATTTGGTATGATCTTTATGGGCGTTTCACTCTATACACTTATTTCATGTTTTAAAGCAACAGCTTAAACCACTATAAGAAAGGGGCAAAACCCCCTTTCACTTCTTCTTATTTTTATTTTCCCTTTTCCCCGCCATTAACCTTCATCATAGTATAATAGAGTAATACATTATCATAAGGGTTTTTATGTCCAATATTAAAAAAGAAGATGCATTATCGTACCATATCGGTGGGAAGATCGCTATCGAACTTACCAAACCGTGCAGTACACAAGAAGAGCTTTCACTTGCCTATACACCGGGGGTGGCCATCCCGTGCCAAGAGATCGCCAAGGATGAGCGGAAAGTCTTTGAGTATACCAATCGTGCCAACCTTGTCGCCGTTGTCTCTGACGGAACGGCGGTGCTTGGCTTGGGGAACATCGGCTCGCTTGCATCCAAGCCGGTAATGGAGGGGAAGTCCGTTCTTTTCAAGAAGTTCGCCAATGTCGATGCGTTCGATATTGAACTTGATGTCCATAGTATCGAAGAGATCGTAGCTACCTGTCAAGCGATCGCTCCGACCTTTGGAGGGATCAACCTTGAAGATATCACAGCGCCGCAATGTTTCGAGATAGAGCGTATCTTAAAAGAGACGTTGGATATTCCGGTCTTTCATGATGACCAGCATGGAACGGCGATCATCACTACCGCAGGTTTGATGAACGTTCTTGAATTAACCCGGAAGCGGGTGGATGAGATCAAGATCGTTATTAACGGTGCGGGTGCGGCAGGGATATCCTGTGCAAAGATGTATCGTGCCTTAGGGGTCAAGCAGATCGTCATGTGCGACTCTAAGGGGGTCATCTCAACATCCCGAACGGACCTGAACCCTTACAAAGCGGAATTTGCCATTGATACGGAGTTGAAAAGTCTCGATGATGCCATTGAGGGTGCCGATATGTTCTTGGGGCTGAGTGTTGAAGGTGCGCTTACAAAGGAGATGGTTGCCAAGATGGCGCCTGAGCCGATCATCTTCGCTTTGGCGAACCCCGTACCTGAGATATTGCCTGAAGCGGTGGCGGAGGTTAGAGATGATGTTATTATGGGAACGGGACGCTCGGATTATCCTAACCAGATCAACAACGTGCTGGGCTTTCCGTTCATCTTCAGAGGGGCGCTCGATGTGCGAGCCAGAAAGATCACAGAGGGGATGAAGATGGCAGCGGCAAAAGCGCTTGCCGCATTGGCGAAAGAGCCGGTTCCCGAGTATGTGAAAAAGGTGTACGGGAAAAGTGACATCACCTATGGAAGATCCCATATTATTCCGCTTCCTTTCAATAAAGAGGTGCTTGTATGGGTCGCTCCTGCCGTTGCGGTCCAGGCTGTGGCAGAAGGGGTGGCAAGGGTAGAGCATTTTGACGAAACTGCTTATAAAGAATCCTTACGCACGATGATATACCGATCACAGCAATAGGTACGGAGAGAGGATGGATCTAAAAAGCTATATCGACCTTGAGGTACTGCTTCGTACCCAACCGCGTGAGAGAGAAGTGCGTCGCTCGTTTGGGTTGGCACACGCTTCACTCTCACCTGAAGATCAGTTGCAAGCATGGAGAGAGAAGCATCTGCATACACTCCAAACACCACGCCTGAGCGACCGAATCGATCACTTTCTCTATGGTGTGAGCATTATACTGCTTATTGTCGCATTGATACTGGGGATATTGACTGGTGTGGGGTTGTTGCGCTATAACGGTTCGGAACCGGTCAATCTTATCTATTTTCTTGCTATAGCGGTATTGATCCCGCTTGTCAGCATGGTGTTGAGCGTGATCGCTATGCTTCGTGCCAACCGTGCGAAGAACCTACTGGTACATCTCTCCATGGCATATTGGATGGAGAGGATCGTTGCGCTTTGGTCAAAGGAGTCTGCAGATGCATTGCATGAGGTACGTATAAACCCTTTGGTAGCGAACTGGATCGTGATCAAACGCTCCCAGTCGATCGCCTTGGCATTCTCTATCGGTCTGTTTTTGGCACTCTTGGGTGTGGTAGCAACGCAAGATGTCGCGTTTGCATGGAGTACGACGCTCGATCTTGGTGCAGAAGATTTCTATCGTTTCTTACATACGTTGGCATGGCCATGGCGTACATGGTTTCCCGAGGCTGTTCCCTCTTTGAGTCTTGTCGAGCAGAGTCGCTACTTCAGGTTGGGCGGAGGGGTCAGCGATACACTGATCGCACATGCTTCGCTACTTGGGGCATGGTGGAAGTTTTTGGCAATGGCAACACTCTTTTATGCCGTGCTGTTGCGTCTGCTTCTTTGGATCGTATCGGTAAAGGGACTTACCCGTGCATTGCACACGGCCATGATGAGTCTTGATAGGGCAAAACAGCTTCTTTCGGATATGAACGAGCCCTATATCACGACCCATGAGCAAAATGAGGATGAGAAGAAGGATCGAACAGAGCCTTATCAGCCTTCTGGAGTACACATGCCGGTCACCGCTTACGACATGGTACAGGGGTGGAGTCTGGATGAGGATCGTCTGCGTTTTCTATGTGACCATTTTGATATCGAAGCGCCGGTCTGCTTTCATGTGGGTGGGAACAACACTCTGGAAGCGGATGAGAAGGTCATTGAAGAGAGTAGCGGGAGCGTGGTTCTTTTTGTTAAAGCATGGGAGCCTCCGACCATGGATGCGATCGATCATATTATGGCGCTGATTACAAAAGTGGAACGTCTGGTCATCTGGCCTATAGGGCTGGAGGAGGAGGGATATGTTGCCAATCCCCGTTCGGTGGCCGTGTGGGTGAGAAAGCTCACCCCGTTGATCAATGAAAAGGTATGGATCGTAGAATGAGTCAAAGAGAGATACACCCGAAATTCGCTGTGGTAGGGCACCCGAACAAGGGGAAGAGCTCTATCGTTTCGGCACTGGCGATGGATGATACCGTAGCGATCTCCGATGTACCGGGGACGACCACAAAGAGCCGTAGTTTTCCTTTGAAAGTGGATGGAAAGGTACTCTATGAGCTTTTTGACACTCCCGGATTTCAGCGGGCAAGACAGGTATTGGCATGGCTGAAGAAGCACGATGTCAGTGCCGACAAGCGCCATGAAGTGGTACGGGCGTTTATCGATGTACACCGTGATGACCCGCGTTTTAACGATGAGGTGGAACTGCTTGAACCTATTATGCAAGGGGCAGGGATCATTTATGTGGTCGATGCGTCCAAACCGTACGGGGAGGAGTATGAAGCGGAGATGGAGATATTGCGCTGGACGGGGCAGCCCTCGATGGCACTGATCAACCATATTGATGTGCATGACTATTCGGATGCGTGGAAGCGTGCGCTAAGCGGTTACTTTCACATTATTCGTACCTTCAACCCTATGAAACATGACCGCCATACACATCGGGCGATACTTGAGAGCATGGCACAGCTGAAAGAGGAGTGGACGGCACAGGTCAAGGCGTCCATCGCACTGTTCGAGTCCTATTATGAGATGTTACAGCAACGCAGTGCCCAGACCATTGCACAATTGATGATAGACTCTCTCTCCTTTGTAGCTCGTAAACCGCTAAAGGATCAAGAGGATGAAGCGGTACAAAAAAGACGTTTGGAAGAGGTATACAAAGAGTCGTTGAGACATTTCGAGCATACGGCACAGCGTAAGATCGATGCCATATGGAACCATAGACATCTTGAGAAGTCTCAAGAGGAGATCACCTTCGATCAGATAGACCTCTTCTCGGAAGAGAGTGCATCACTGTTCGGTCTAACACGAAAAGAGTTGATGGTCACGGCAGTAACTACCGGAGCGGCAACGGGTGCAGGTGTCGATCTGCTCTTTGCCGGACATACGATGCTTTTGGGAGGTGCGGTAGGTGCGCTTGTCGGAGGTGTCGGTGCATGGTTGTCGTTCGATCGTCTCTCCGAGATCAAAATATTGGGGAAAAAGGTTGGTGTACGTACATTGGAGATGGGACCGATGAAGAACCCGAACTTTCCCTACATACAGTTAGGGCGTATACTTTACTATACTGCGACCATCGCCAACCTCTCACATGCGATGCGAAAGCCGATCGCACTGAAGATGGATCGAGCATTCAAAGATCAGTGGCTCGATGATACGACGAGAAAAGCATTGGAGAAATTCCATAAACGTTCTAGAGAGGGGAAGGTATTGAGCGAAGAGATGCGTAAATCCTATGAAGCGTTGATACTAGAGCGATTGAAAGTGTTGGTCGGATGAAACGAAAACTACGCTCACTGAAGCGTTTTACCAAAGAGATCGGTCAAGGGATGCATGTTGAGTGGCGAGAGACAAAAGAGATACCGTCCTTGCTTTTACGCGGAGAGTATAGACGTGCCGGAGCACAAGTGGCGGATATTTGCAAAATGGTCGGTCTTGGGATCATCTGGGTAGTACCGGGTGGGGTGGTCATGACCGCATTTATCGTAAAGTTCTCCCATAAAGCAAGACCGAGCGCCTTTCAGAAACCCCCAACGAAAGAGCGATCAGAAGAGTCGTCCCATCCCCATGACGATCAATGCGCTCAAGAGTCCACCTGCCATACCGGAGAGAAGTGAGCTAAGAACGATCCCCCATCCCCCTTTAAGTTTTCGTGCCATCCAACCGATCGTAGAGGGTTTCCATGTCTGAAAGAGCATAAATGATACAAATGCAAGAGCCATGGCAATAGGCTGGATATAGGAAACTTCATAGTGTTGAGCGGTCGAGAGTGCGACCATGAGGCTCATCCACGCCCCTGTTGCATCATCGATCGTGATCTCGGAGCCGTCACTCTCCGGATGTTTTGTAAGATATTTGTTGATCTCAAAAAGGCTGATGATAGAAATTGCGAACATCAGCATGAAGAGGGTTTCCATTCCCAACGAGACGACGATCGCCGCACCAACGGCAATGGCAAGCAGTGCGGCAAAAGCGACACGCATACTCGGAAGTTTACCTGTTCCGAAAAAGGTTAGAAAGAGTGTTTGTGGCTGCATGGTCTCTCCTTAGGTTAACGATGAAGTTTGATAAAGCTCGATGAGCTTGAGGTAGAACTGCTCTTCACTTTGCTGTTCAAGAAGCCCGGAACCCGGCATAAGAGAGTAGTGCATCTGCTGAAGGTTCTCGAAGCGCTCGGGGAAGAGGGCGGCAAGGATACTGGCAGAAACCTCTTTTCGTACAAGTATCGGTGGCGGGATGAGCCCGCTTTGGATCAGTTTCATGATCGATCCGCTATGGTAGTGCACATGGTGATGCTGCCCGTGCGGGCAGGTCTGTGTACTGACAAGTGTCTTGCAGGTATCACAGTAGACATACTCATCGACAGTCTTAATATCGATCTCGATATCCTTACAGTGGTCAAAGACGGAGTTGAGACGGTTCTGGTCATAGTAGAGCCCGAGCCCTCCGTGATTTTTCCCGACGACCAATTGATGACAGCCGTAGTTCTTCGCTAGGATCGCATCGAGAATGAGCTCGTTGTATCCGGCAAAGATATAGGTGTTCTCAAATGGAAGAATAAGCACTTTATTGCGTGGAATGAAGTTGTCTACAAAGCGTACGAGTGCTTGATAGCGTATATCGTAGCGTAGTCCTTCATTGGTAAAGGGTTTACGTAAAAAGATGACAAGAAGATCCGCATCTGTAATGGCTTGGCGTATCATACGCTCATGGGCACGGTTGAGCGGATTTGCCGCGATCATCATGGAGGTGACGAACTTTGCACCTGTCTTGGTGATCATTTGGCGGATACGTTTCATATTGTCTTCGATCAGTGGGTAGTCCACATGATAAGGACCGCAAACTGCGATCTCCCCTAGTCTTGAAGTGGTGTTCTTCACGCCCGGATGAGAGGGATCGGATGTACCGTAAATGTTGCACAAACGCTGTGTAGGGTCGATAGGAAAGGTCTCTTCCACCTGCAATGTTCCTACTTTTTTGCCTTCGTTTATCAGGTCGATCTCCTCTCCGGGTTGAAGGCTTTTGAGTACTGTATGGTTACGTTTGCCTTTAGGGGCGAGAATAAAGGCAAAAGGAAAAGGAACCCCTTTATAGAACTGGGTTCGGTCGACCTCTTTCGCCTCCGCCTCGTTCATAAGACGTGTAACAGGAGAGATAAGCCCCGCTTGTACCAGTGCCAAGGTAGAGAGCGCTTCGGTATCGATATAGAGTGATTTTCGTGACATAGCAATCCTTCCTGTGATCAGCGTACTATTTTTTCTTGAAGAGACCGTATTTTTTTCGTTTCTCCCACAGACTTTTACGGGAGATCCCCAGCTTCTTGCTCAATTCCGTATCGGGGAATTTATACTGGAAGCTGTTGACGATGAACTTGACATAATCATCGATGGTCAATATTTCGTTCTGGTCGTAGAGTTTGGAGTCTGTATTGAGAATGATCGTATCGTAATCGCTCTCAAGCTCGATGGTACTGCTGAGGATGAAATCGAAAGACTTGATCGCTTCGAGCAGAAACTCCCTGTCGCTCTTTTTGAGCGTATGTATCTCTGTGATGTAGAGGAGCGTATGCGGGCTTGCTTCTTCAAGCTTCTCTCGCCACGATCTGTTCCCTAGCGGAATGAACGTAAGGAGCTTGTTGTTCTTCTGTGCATACTCAAAAACGACCTTATCGACCAATCTTTGATAGTTGGTACGGATGATCACCGGTGTGGTAAGGGTGTCAACATCAAAATCGGTCTCGATCTCTTGAAGAAGGTTCTCCATATACTCCTGATAGAGCCGTGTATGCTTTTTGAGGTCTTGATACTCTTGATAGTGCTCTATCTTACGAAGAAGCTCTTCTATCATGAAGGGTTTGACAATGTAGTCTTTAGCACCGAGCTTTAGCGGTTCTCCCACGGTATCGTTGTTGATATAGCTGACCATGAGGATGATGATCTTCTCTTTGAACTGGGTGATCAATGGTGCGGTATTTTGACCGGGGAGGTTTGTTGAGAGCAAGTAAACATCTCCATTACTTTGCATCGCTTCTTTGATCGAGCTGTAAATCTCCGTTTCAAAGCCGTTCTCCGCCAGTTTCGAAGCGATACTTTGTGCCAAATAGAGTTCGTTTTCTACAATAATGATCTTCATGTTCTCTTTTCCATAATATGATTTTTCCAGTTAAAATAGCGAAGGTTCGCCACGGCGTGTACCGTTACCCCCTCTTTGCGTCCGACGAATCCGAGCTTTTCTGCCGTTGTCGCTTTGATGTTGACCCGATTGGGGCTTAGTTGAAGCGTATGTGCAATGGTCTGACGCATTTGTTGCTTGTACGGAAGCACTCTTGGAGTTTGTGCCAAGATGGTCATATCGACGTTGACGATATCAAATCCGAACGCGCGGATACGTTTTAGTGTATCTTCAAGTAAGATCAAAGAGTCCGCTCCGGCATAAACATCGTCAGTATCGGGGTAGAGTTCGCCGATGTCACCCATGCCTGCGGCACCCAAGAGAGCATCGATGAGTGCATGGATGGCAACATCTCCGTCACTGTGTGCTTTGAAGCCGTAGTCGACATCGATGCTCACACCGCACAGCTTCATCTCTTTACCTGCTTCAAAAGGGTGAATATCAATGCCGTACCCTGTTAGGGTAACGGCGTCGGGTGCTTGAATACAAGGAAGCTTTTCAAGGTCTTCTATGCGTGTGAGCTTATGCGCAAGTGCAGAGCCTTCAACGAATGCAACATGCTCTCCCAATGCACGAACGGCGGAACTCTCATCGGTAAAGAGTGTTTGGGTATCGAGGGCGCGTTTGAGTGTTTGGGTATGGCTTAGCTGAGGGGTTTGAATGACCTTGACCTTCTCTCTGTCAATAGGCTCGTTCTCCATATAGAGGGTATCGTTCACAGGTAGTACTGGTACAATGCAGGCCGCTTTCTCTTTGGCTTCAAGGATACGGGTGATCATGTCGCTTGGGATACAACAGCGTGCAATGTCGCTGACCATCACATAAGGGGTTGTGACTTCTTGTAGCGCATGTGTTAATGAGGCTTGTCGGGTGTCACCACCGGTGACAAATGTATATTCGGCGAAGTATCGCATGTAGGCGATCTCTTGAGCAGATGACACAACGATGATCTTCTCGAAATAGCCTGTAGCTTCAAAGTTCTTTGCCACCTGTAACCATAGAGGGTACTCTCCGCTATAGAGCCACTGTTTCTTAACATTACTTTCAAACCGTGAAGAGCTTCCCGCCCCTAAAAGTACCAGTGTCGTGTATGACAAAATAACCCCTATTTTCCTGTGATATGTATCGAATAGTAACGGATTATACAGACTAAAAGCTTGATAGTTTCTTTAGTACACACTCTTTATCGGAGAAAAATTATATTGTGATGATTTTTCTTTAAAGCAAGGATTTCAAAGGTATAGGAAAAATAAGATAAAAAATCTCTGAATAACCTATTAATTCAACCTCATTTAAGATTGAGGTGGTATAACTCAGGTATCAAAATTTCTACTTTAGGAGTCACTCAATGACACAAGAGAATGTATTGGAAGCATTGAAAAATGTAACCTACCCGGGCTTTACGAAAGATATCGTAACGTTCGGTTTCGTAAAAGATATTGTAGTAGATGGTAACAGTGTTGCCCTTACTATTGACATTACATCATCAGCGGATGAAGTAAAGGCACAGTTGACCGAAGAGGCAACGACCGAGCTGAAAAAAGCAGGATTTGAGAATATCAATATCACTATCAAGGCGCCACAGGCACCAAAGCAGATGAGTAACTCTGTCAGTGGCAAGAACATTGCACCGCACGTTAAGAGCTTTGTAATGGTCTCTTCAGGTAAAGGAGGGGTCGGTAAATCGACTACCTCTGTGAACCTTGCGATCGCTATGGCAATGCAAGGGAAGAAAGTGGGGCTTCTCGATGCCGATATCTACGGGCCGAACATTCCTCGTATGATGGGTGTGGAAGATCAAAAGCCTGAAATTCAGGGGAACAAAGTACTTCCGCTTAAAGCGTATGGTGTGGAAGTGATGTCCATGGGTTCACTCATGGAGCCTGGGCAGTCGCTTATTTGGAGAGGTTCGATGATCATGAAGGCTATCGAGCAGTTCCTTAGAGACATCCTATGGTCAGAGCTGGATGTATTGGTCATTGACATGCCTCCGGGAACAGGTGATGCACAGTTGACGCTGGCGCAAAGCGTGCCTGTGACTGCGGGTATTACCGTTACGACACCACAGCAGGTCTCTTTGGATGATAGTAGAAGATCGCTCGATATGTTCCAGAAGCTACACATCCCGACAGCGGGTATCATCGAGAATATGTCAGGGTTCATCTGTCCTAACTGTGAAACGGAGTCCGATATCTTCGGTATGGGAACGACAGAGCCTGTTGCCAAAGAGTACGACACACACGTGATCGCGCGTATTCCTATTGAGCCTGCGATCAGAGAGGGTGGGGACAGCGGTATGCCGGTAACCTATCATAAACCCGATTCCGAGACGGCAAAACGCTATCAAGCGGCGGCTTCAGATCTCTTGGCGTTCATTGACAAAGTACAGGCCGAAGGCGGCGCGGATAACGCTTCCATTCAACCGACAACTCCTCCGGGTATCTCTGCCTGCTCTATGTAAGAACACAAGGCGGCACCTTGGTGTTGCCTGCAAAAACCTCCTTTTTTTCTCATCACATTTATTTTTCATTTATAAATATCAGGTAAAATAACCCCCTATCTATTTCTGGGGAGAGATATTGTTAATGAAACACCATTTTTTTAAATTTCTGCTCATACCTTTCGTTACATTGAGTATGGCATCGGCACAGAGTCACTTTACTTCTTATGCGGATATGTGTACCAAGACCAAAACGGATAGTTGTCCGAACTACAGTGACGAGGTAAGAAATCTTCAGCGAGTGCTCAATGCGGACAAGAACCTCGGGTTGCACATTAAAGAGGACGGCAAATGGGGGAAAGAGACACACACAGCGGTCGTGAAATTTCAGGAGTATTACCATATTTCACCGACAAAAGGGTATGTCGGCCCTAAGACAAAGCGTCTATTGGCAAAAAAAGCCAAAGGGGTCAAACTGACAAAAGTTGCCAAGCATCATAGTCCATCCCTTAGTGCAAAGAAGTGTTACAGTTGTTACGCCGACTTTAGAAAGCATGTGAATCCTCGCAAGAGCTATGCCGTTTTTAAAGACAACAAGCTTTTGGCACAGGCAAAGCATAAACCGACCTATATCAAAGTCGATGTAAGCGAGCAACGTTTACGCTTCTATGTCGATGGTAAAGTCGCTCTCGATTCTCCTTGTACGACCGGAGCCAAACATAAGTTCGAGCCTAACACAAAGATCTATCGTGACAAGCGTACGCCTATGGGAACGTTTCGTGTCAAAGAGAAGATCGCCAACAAACGCTCAACGATATTCGGCGATATCTATGTCAACGGTAAGAAAGTCTATCATGGTGACAGACGCAAATACAGAGGTTCATGGAAGAACGCCAAGTTCGTTGGCGCATCGCTTAAACACTGGATGCGTCTGACCAGCTCGGGTATCGGACTGCATGCAAGTAAGTACGTCAAACGCTATCCGGGAACCAATGGGTGTATCCGCCTGCCTTACAGTGTGGCACATACGCTCTTTGCCAAGGTAGATAAGGGAACGAAAGTGAAGATCGTTCGTTAACCTTATGCTAGGAAAGTTCGGTATAATAGTTAGAAAAAAGGTAACACATTTATGAAAAATACTGAAAAACTGCAAAATCTGCTTGAGAATGAGATCATCCCTGATCTTGAAGTCGCTATTGATGAACTCTTTGCCAAGATAGACAAAGCAAAAAACGCTTCAAGCGAAGACAAGAACGACCTTGAAGAGATGCGCGATATGCGAACCGAGTGCTTTGCCATGGTCGAAGAGATCAAACGTGACGAGATGGAAGAGGAGGAAGCGACAGAGCTTCTTGAAGAATTGGTCGAGATGAAGACTGAAGCGTAGGCTCCTATTTTAAGTAGTAATAGAGAGAGGTCTATCTCTTTCTATTAGGATAATCCCTCTCCCCGAACAGATCTGATCTCACAACGACTTCTTTACCACATATAATCCAGATGATCTATAAAAGCTACTTTTTTATATGACAGACCCAATTAAGCAAAGGAAGTTAAAATTTTATATAAAAAAGGAAATATATGAAAAGTCATATCCGTTGTTTCATATACAGTCTCATCTTATCTACCGCATCTATTTATGCAAACCAAATGGAATCTAACACTACTATTGAATGTCCTCATATGATAGCTTCAGAGAGATTGTCTCAAACTCTGAGTTGCTATGGGCATATGTATGATCAAGTTGAAAAGAATAGCGATTTTTTTGGTTTTATACGATCAATAAAAGTGGTAAAGCGTATTCTTGACGATACACAAAGTATGCTGGATAAAAAGGAAAATATTCATGATAGAACACAGTTAATTACCTTACTTCAACATCTTGATCTCTCAACCCAGCGTTTCTCCCATTTTCTTGAAATAGAGAGAAATACTGTTAAAAAACTCTATGCCGGTAGGAATGGAAAGCAGCCTTTATGGTTACGTACCTATTATCGTGAACAACTTTTACAAAGTATCGAAAAGAAGATAGATATGTTTTTTGACCGTTTGAAGCATGCAGGGACATTCAAAGCACTTGAAGATATGAAGAAGATGTATCTTATGCAATTAAAACGGGCTAAGGAACAAGCAGATGAATCACTTTTGAATACCTATGAGATGAAAGCGAAAAAGAAAGAGCCTTTGAGTGATTCTGAAAAAGAGATCCTTTCGGATATTATGCTGGCACTTTATCTAAATGGTAAAGATGGACAGATCAATTTGATATCGCTCAAAGAGTATTACTTGAATCTTGGTGAGAAAAGAGATAAATTGCTTCAACGTTTGGCAAAGTAAAAATGCTATTTGATGGAGAGAGGCTTAGATCAGCCCCTCCCAAGTCGTATGCTCCAACTTCTTCCGCAACACATGTTCCGCGATCTTCTGCAAGATCCCCTCATCATCCGCTTTCATGGTCTTGGATGCTGCTGCAAGGGCGCGGATGTCGTACTGGCTTGGGTAGATCTCAGGTGGGTTCTTCTCAAGATTTAGCAGGGTGTAGACCGCCATCATCGCCGAACGTACGGAGTACTCGACGGTGAAGACACAATCTCCCTCTATTTCGGCGAACTGTCCGAGGAAGGCGAGGTTGACACTGCCTTGGGGTACGACCTCAGGACGGTCGGTTCTTAGACGCGGCATGAACTGGCTGGTGATGTAGGGCATCATGACGGGAATGATGGTGGTGTTCTCAAGATAGGCAGGCATATCACTCTCATTGATGCCGAGGTGGTAGAGCAGCTCTTTGAAAAGCTCCTCTCCGGTACATTCGCTCATCGGTTTGTCGATGAAGTCTCCCTTCTTGTCAGGGAAGAGGGCGTATGCCCATGCAACGGTGTAGTTTTCTGGCTGATTTTTGAACTGCGGCTGACGGTTGACGGTCACGCTCATGAGCCAGTTGGAGTCTTTGATGGTGATGATACCGCCTGTTGCCGTGCGGTGTGGAAGGAACTCTCTTTCGGCAAAGTGCTCCATGAGCTTTCTAAATTTGCCGTTTCTGTCGGTAATGGTAAAGGACTCCCATTTTGTCTTGTCAATGTCTGAACAGAAGACTTCGGGTTTGCCAAACGCCTCATCTTTGGCGGCGATCTTCTTCCACAGCTCCCAAACGGCCGCTTTGCCGCGGTTAAGTATGGGTGGGGTGTGGTTATCCCCCATCGAGGAGTTCTCCGTCATCGAGCCGTTGGTAAAGAAGACAAGGTCATCTTCGTTTGTGTCGATGCGCTCTGCTTTCCCATTACGGAGAATCTCGATGCCTCTAACCACCTTCTTCTCTCCCATAATGTCAACATCAAGGTCGGTCACAACCGTACTGAGCATAAACTTCACACCCTGTGTCTCAAGGTGTTTCTTCAGTGGCAAGATGAGCGAGTCGTACTGGTTGTACTTGGTAAAGACAAGCCCTCTCATGGTGCTCATGCCGGGCATAAGGTGGATGAAGCGGTGCATGTAGCGTTTCATCTCCACCACACTGTGCCATGTCTCAAAGGCGAACATACTGCGCCAGTAGAGCCACATATCCGTTTCAAAGAAAGAGGGATCGAAGTACTCTTCTACTGTTTGGGTACCCAAGTCCTCTTCAAGGGTAAGCAGCAGCTTCATGATCTCCTTGACATTCTTCTCATGCAGTCCAAGCCCCTTTTCACGCTGCTTTTCTCCGCGGTTGGAGATGACACGGACATTGGAGAAGTTGGGGTCGATGTCGTTAAGCTCTTTGAATTCATCCAGTACCGTTCTGCCTTCCTCTTCGAGTGAGGGGATGTCACCGTAAAGATCCCACAGACACTCGTAATGTTCTTCCATCTCCCGGCCACCGCGGGCGATAAAGCCATCTTCAGGATTCCCTGCACCGTCCATCGCACCGCCTGTTACGGGGTCTTGCTCAAAGATGGTGATCTGCTCACCTTTCATATAGCCGTCACGGATAAGGTAGTGTGCCGCCGCCAAAGAGGCGATGCCGGAGCCGATGAGAAAGGCACGTTTATTTTCGATGCCTTCGGGTTTTCTGGGGTGGATGCGTTGGTATGTTCCCATAAAAATATCCTTTTATCGATGTTGGTTTGCAAGGTGTATGACAATAGTTCGGGCCATAGCCTCTTCATCACCTTTTCCGTCATTGGTACCGAACCAGACGACGACCGTATCATTCTTAGGAGAGACATACAGCCCCTGTCCGCCGAAACCGCTTTTGTATAGATCCCCGTCGGTGAATACGGCATCCCATTGATAGCGGTTTGTCAGATTCGTTTCACCGAATTTTTTCTGCATCTTCCGGCCCATGAAAGCTTTGTCATACATGCTCTGATGCGGTTGTGTCTGTATGCGCTTGACCACGGAAGCAGGAAGGATAGGCTTGCCGGTGAACTGAGTGCCGCTTGGAGTGAAGATCATCCCGAAGCGTCCCATGTCTTCTAGCGTTGAGTTCATCATGCCGTAGAAGAGTCCGTATCCTTCGTTGGGTGTAATGACGACATATCCGTCGTTTTGTGCGCCGATTTTTCCCCAGATGCGTTCGCTGAAATAGTGGTGGAGCGGTTGCTGCGTGACCGCTTCGATGATGCGGTTGACAATGAAGGTGTTGATGGAGTTGTATTCGAACTTGGTGTAGGGTTCGTTGCGTTTTTTCATGTTGGCTATCACCTCCATCGGCGAAGCTTTAAGGCCGATAGTGTTGGAGTACATACCGATTGTAACAGCCCAGCGGTACCATATCTGTTTCGGGTTGCTGCGGGAGTCGTGTCCGGGTTCGTCATGTTCGGTACCGTTGAGTCCCGTTGCCATATCGAGCGCGGACTCAACGCTTACGGTATCCCATACCGAGTTTTTGAGTTCAGGCAGATAGTGGCTGACAGGACGGCTGACATCAACCTTGCCTTCGGCTTCAAGCATCGCAAGCAGGGTTGAGCCGATGACCTTGCCGCTTGACCACCATATGTGTTTGTCTTCCGGATACATCGTATTGTAGCGTTCATAAACGATCTTGCCGTGGCGAATGACCATAAAAGCATCCACAGCATGGGTATCAAGATGTTTATCTATCGTTTCACCCCTGAAAGACAATGCCCCGATGCTCGGATCTATGGTCTGGGGCAGCGGAGTGTAGCTTCCGCCCCGTGTGATCTGTGCGGTAGGGTAGAACTCAGACATATGCTGCCATGAATAGTGTGTAGAGAGATCTTTGGGGTCAGACTTCAGACGCTTCTGGGGATCGGAAAGATACTGATGGATCTTGACGACGGTCGTAGCGTTAAGGTCGGATATGCGCAGAGGTGCTGTATCGGATGGAGCGCCTGATAAAAGAATGCTTGAGCCTATGAGACCAAGAAAAGAGTGGATCGGTTTCATGTTTTTCCCTTATTTTATTGTGATAGGGACTATTATAATGCAAATATCTTTAGGGTAAGTCATCTTATTTAAGAGTATTTTTATCTTTTATTGACTATAGTGGTGGTTCAAACTCTCGGGGTGCCATAGGGATCTGACCTCAAATGATATGTCGCAAAGCGATGTATTGTTTGTGGGTCTGAACCCATGATGGCTGAGAAGATTAGGGGTCTGACCTCAAATGATATGTCGCAAAGCGATGTATCGTTTGCGGGTCTGACTCCCATGACAATCTACCCGCTGAACTTGACCCGGATGATACCGGCGTAAGGAAGAGTGAACTTTTGGAATCTCAATCAGGTGTATCCCACCTCTTTTCTTCTCCCAAAGCCTCCTCTTTACCCTACACATCCTATTTTAATGTCAAAGCAAGGGAATTATTTTATGAGCACATCGAACGAAAGTACCAAATCACTCTTTGAAGCGAGTGAAGAGATCATTACGCGTGACCCGCTTCCGGGTTCGGAGAAAGTATACGTTTCAGGAAAGATCCATCCGCATATCAAAGTGCCGATGAGAAAGATCACTCTGACCAATGAAGAGGAGCTGGTCGTTTACGATACATCAGGTGTCTATACCGACCCTAACGTCGAGATCGATGTGACCAAAGGGATCGATCCTATCAGAAAAGAGTGGATCGAGGCGCGTGGTGATGTTGAGCCGTATGAGGGGCGTATCATCAAGCCTGAAGATAATGGGTACAACACGGAAGAGCAGCTCGATTTCGTAACGGCAGGAAGTAAAGGCCTGCATCGAACACCGCTTCGTGCCAAAGCAGGGAAGAATGTCACACAGCTTCACTATGCACGTCAAGGGATCATCACTCCGGAGATGGAGTTCATCGCTATTCGTGAGAACCAGAAGCTTGAGTGGACAAAAGCCTACCTTGCAGACGAAGAACGGAACGGAAGGCTCAAAGGAGAGAACTTCGGAGCGAACCTCCCCGATGAGATCACGCCGGAGTTTGTCCGTAAAGAGGTGGCCGAGGGACGTGCAGTCATTCCTTTGAACATCAACCACCCGGAAGTAGAGCCGATGATCATTGGACGTAACTTTCTTGTAAAAGTAAACTCCAACATCGGGAATTCCGCAACGACATCGAGTATCGCCGAAGAGGTCGAAAAGATGGTATGGGCGACCAGATGGGGTTCTGATACGGTTATGGATCTGAGTACGGGTAAGAACATTCACACTACACGTGACTGGATCTTGCGTAACTCCCCTGTGCCTATCGGTACGGTGCCGATCTATCAGGCGCTTGAGAAGGTCGGTGGTGTTGCAGAAGACCTTACATGGGAAGTCTTCCGTGATACGCTCATCGAACAAGCTGAGCAGGGAGTCGACTACTTTACTATTCATGCGGGGCTTTTGCTGCACCATGTACCGATGACGGCAAAACGTGTTACAGGTATTGTCAGCCGTGGTGGTTCGATCATGGCAAAATGGATGATCCATCACCATCAAGAGAACTTCCTCTATACACACTTTGAAGAGATATGTGAGATCATGAAGGCGTATGATGTCACATTCTCACTTGGTGACGGACTTAGACCGGGGTCTGTTGCAGATGCGAACGACGAAGCGCAATTTGCAGAGCTTAAGACGTTGGGTGAGCTAACGAAGATCGCATGGAAGCATGATGTTCAAACCCTCATTGAAGGGCCGGGGCATGTACCGATGCACATGATCAAAGAGAATATGGAAAAGCAGCTTGAGTATTGTCATGAAGCACCATTCTATACACTAGGACCGTTAACGACAGATATCGCTCCGGGGTATGATCATATCACATCGGGTATCGGTGCAGCGATGATCGGCTGGTATGGAACAGCGATGCTTTGTTATGTTACACCTAAAGAGCACTTGGGACTTCCTGACAGAGACGATGTCAAAGAGGGGCTTATTACCTATAAACTCGCAGCGCATGCTGCCGATATCGCAAAAGGACATCCAGGTGCGATCGCACGTGACCATGCCATGAGTAAGGCGCGTTTTGAGTTTAGATGGATCGATCAGTTCAATATCGGACTTGATCCTGAGCGTGCGCGTGAATACCATGATGAGACCATGCCGATGGAGTCTGCGAAAGTAGCACACTTCTGTTCCATGTGTGGACCTAAGTTCTGTTCAATGCGTATCACCGAAGAGGTCAGAGAGTATGCAAACGCCCTTGAGACGGACATAGAGACCGCAAAGCAGAAAGGAATGGATGAGATGAGTCAGAAGTTCCAGGAGATGGGCGGAGAAGTGTATGTTCCTGCGGAAGAAGTGAGTAAGTAGTAGGTAGGAAGTAGGAGTGTTGGTATGCATTGCATGGCAATGCTTCAATAAAAAATTGTTTTTGTCACTTTCACACTTTTTATGCAGATGAGAAGCGTTAAGCAAATGTGAACTGCTTCACATTTGTAGCTTCGGAACCGAAGTGGTCGGAGTGTAACGGAGCCACAAAGGCAAAGAGCATCGTCCGCACAAATTGTGAAAGTGACGCTTTTTTTCTAAAGAAATTTTCGCAATGCGAACCGCTATTCGCTAATTTTGCTTTGTTTTTTTCTAAAAAAAATGAAGAGAACAACAACACCTCGCTTTGTATCAAGAGGAAGTTGTGAAACTGGGAAAGGGTATATATGAATATTGCCATAGCAGGAGCAGGTTTGCTTGGTCGTGTAGTTGCACTTCAATTGTTGCAGCATAACAAGAACCTCTCCATTACATTCTTTGACAAAGACTCCAAAGAGGGAGTAAGTGCCGCAGGGTTTACCGCTGCAGGAATGCTTGCACCTTATGCGGAGCTGGAGACGGCGGAATCGGTTATCTTCGATCTTGGGTATCGCTCTATCGCACTGTGGCCATCTCTGCTTAAAGAGGTAGGACTTTTTGACGGGTACTTGCAAAAAGGGACAGTGATCACCGCCCATCCCCAGGACCTTGGAGAGCTGGAGCACTTTATCGGAATGCTAAAACGAAAAGTCGATACCGCAGAGCAGATCGAAGTACTTGACCAGTCGAAGATGCAAGCACTAGAGCCTGATCTCTTTACCCATCAAAAAGGTTTTTTTATTCCTGATGAAGGGGTTGTCGATGCACAACGCTTCATGGCATTTTCAGTCAACTACTTTGACCGTTTCGAGAATGTAACATTTCATGAGTATACGCCTGTAGAGAGGCTGGAATCAAAGACCATCTATACGAAAAGACGTGGCAAAGAGCATTTTGACTGGGTATTCGATACGCGTGGATTGGGTGCGAAAGAGTATTTTAACGACCTGCGTGGTGTGCGTGGTGAGGTACTGTGGGTAGAGGCCAATGATATTGATATCTTCCGTCCGACACGTCTGATGCATCCGCGATATAAGCTCTATATCGTACCGCGCGGCAGTGGCTGTGAAGGGATCGATCTTGAGTATTGCAAGGATTGCAAGCTTTCCCAAACGACAGGCTATAAACGCTACATTATCGGAGCGACGGAGATCGAGAGTGAAGATACCTCTCCGATCTCGGTACGCTCATCTATGGAGCTACTTTCTGCTCTTTACACTGTCCACCCCAATTTTGGTGAGGCAAGGGTAGTCAACTCGGAGACCAACTGCCGTCCGGCATTTAAGGACAACCTGCCACGTATCGAGAATGAAGTAGGACTGACACGTATTAACGGATTGTATCGGCATGGGTATCTGCTAGCACCGGCAATCGTTGAAAAAGCGTTGAAAGAGGGGCTCTTTTTGTATCGTATGGAATTGGGACTTTAGTCCCATTACGCGACTAAAGTCGCGGTTCCTCATATTTTGCAGTAAAGGATATTGATAATGCAAATTATCGTAAACGGCGAACCCAAATCGTTTAAGAATGAGATAAACATAAAAATACTGATGGAAACATTGGGGTATGAAAAAGGTGTAGGTGCCGTAGCGGTAAACATGACCTTTGTCGCTTCGGACAGATATGAAGAGACGATACTTCATGATGGTGATGAGGTGGAGATACTCGCACCGGTGTGTGGGGGATAAACGCGACGCGTTTATTGTAGGGTGGGCAATTGCCCACCACAAAAGGGAACTGGCATAAAAACACACATGTTATGCTGAAAGGTAAAGAGAGCGGTAGGCTAAAGCCTACCCTACGAAACAAGGAGAAAAAATGACAAAATCCATAGAGACAAATGAAAAGAGCTGGAATATCGGTGGGAAAACATTGACATCCCGTATGTTCATCGGTTCGGCACTTTACCCTTCTCCTGCGATCATGGAAGAGTCTATCAAAGCTTCGGGAGCACAGGTGGTTACTGTCTCTTTGCGTCGTCAGGGGGTGAACAAAGATGCCGGAGAAGGGTTCTGGAAGATCATCCGTGATCTTGGCATCGAGGTGCTTCCCAACACGGCAGGATGTCACTCTGCCAAAGAGGCGATCACCATCGCGCAGATGGCACGGGAGGTTTTCAAGACCAACTGGATCAAACTGGAGGTTATCGGTGACCAGTACAACCTTCAGCCTGATCCCTATGAGACGATAGAGGCGGCAAAAGTATTAGTGAAGGAGGGCTTTGAAGTCTTCCCCTATACGACAGATGATCTTGTTGTTGCAAAAAAACTGGTCGATGCAGGATGTAACATCTTGATGCCTTGGGGTTCTCCCATTGGTTCGGGAAAAGGGTTGATGAACCCGTACAATCTTAAAGCGATCCGAGAAGCATTCCCGAATATACCTCTGATCGTCGATGCGGGTATTGGAAAACCTTCCCATGCCATAGAGGCAATGGAACTGGGGTATGACGGCATATTGCTCAACTCCGCAGTTGCCTTGGCACAAGACCCTGTAGCTATGGCAAAAGCATTTGCTTTGACAGTGGAAGCAGGACGTATGGGGTATGAAGCGGGAGCCATGCAAGAACGGGAACTTGCTTCACCGTCAACACCGACGGTGGGAACGCCGTTTTGGCACCAGAATCAATAGTTGCTTGGGTAACTATTGGAATGAATGATGAAGAATGAAGAATGAATAATGAATAATGAATAATTTTGGTAGGCATTGCTTTGCAATGCTTTGGTTTATGGAGGCGGGACTTAAGTCCCGCTTACGCGACTAAAGTCGCGTCTCCTGTATGATTTGAAAGGATAACATGAAATTCCCAAAATGTGATGAAACACCGTTAGGGCTCTACCCCATTGTCGACCGTGCACATAAGCTGAAACCGCTTTATGAAGCAGGGGTCACTACGGCACAGCTGCGTGTGAAAGATATGGAAGGAGAGGTGCTTAAAGCAGAAATAAAAAAAGCGATCGAACTCTCCAAAGCCTACAATGTACGTTTTTTTCTCAACGACTATTGGCAGCTTGCTATCAAATATGGAGCTTACGGGGTACATCTGGGTCAGGAAGATATTCAGGAAGCGGATATTGAAGCGATCTATCATGCCGGTTTGAGACTGGGTATCAGTTCACATACGCCCAAAGAGATAGAGATCGCTTTGGGGTTCGAGCCTTCTTATCTTGCCATAGGTCCCATATTCGAGCCGATCTCCAAGAAGATGGCATATGAGAATGTCGGTATTGAAAACCTGAAACGGTGGTCAGCGTATGTGGACTATCCGATCGTAGCGATCGGCGGGATCACACTGAAGAATATTCAACAAGTCGTACAAAGTGGTGCGGCAAGCGGTATTGCGATGATCTCTGCTGTGCTTAATGAGGATGGAGAAGTTTCCAAAGTACAAACAATTGCGCTTATAGAGGCGATCAAAGAGGCCCAATAGGATGCATCATACGCCTACGGTATTGACCATCGCAGGGTTTGATCCTTACGGAGGAGCAGGTATTCAAATAGATACCAAAACGATCCATGCACTTGGTGGCTATGCGCTTAGTACTGTTACGGCAGTTACGGCACAGAATTCGCAGGGAGTTTTTGGGGTTGAAGCCATCAGTGCCAAGATGTTACATCAACAACTCACTACACTTTTAAATGATATCCATATAGATGCCGTCAAGATAGGAATGCTTGCCAATGCCTCCTTGATCGATGTGGTCGCAGATGTGATCAAACACTATAAATTGACCAATGTGGTACTGGATACGGTATTGGTAAGTTCTAGTGGGAGAGCATTACTGGAGTCTGATGCTGTGGAGAAGATGGTCATGAAACTTTTCCCGCTCTGCCGTTTGATCACCCCTAACCTTGATGAGACCAATGCGCTATTGCATACGCACTTTCAAGGAAGTGCGGCAGAAGTGCCTAAGATGGCAGAGGGGCTTTTTGGGCTTGGTGCACGAAACATTTTGCTTAAAGGAGGACATACCATAGAGAAAGATGCGGTAGATTGTTTAGTAGAACTCTCTTCGATCACCCGCTTTTCAACCCCAAGGGTCGAAACGACCCATACGCATGGGACAGGGTGTATGCTCTCTTCTGCAATTGCGACGCATTTGGCACAGGGTAAAGGGCTTGCTCAGAGTGTAAAGGATGCAAAGAACTTTTTATATGAACGTTTAGTAGCAGCTAACATGCTTCAGTTACCCTACAGCAGCATGATAAAAGGACGGAAAGAGCCTATCTTCTAAGGCTTACTCTACCGTCACCGACTTCGCCAAGTTCCTCGGCATATCCACATCATTCCCAAGTCTCACAGAGATCTCCAGTGCAAGCAGTTGTGTGACCACCATCATTTCGAAGAACTCCACCATCGGGTGTGAGCTATGTTGTGTCTGAATGAAATCATCAGCAAGCTCAAAAGGCTCAGGACTGATCGCACAGATGGTTGCATCCCGTGCACTGAGCTCTTCGACATTGGATTTGATCTTCTCATAATGCAGGGTCTTTGGCATCAGGGCAATTGTAAAGAGTTCACTGTCAGCCAGTGCGATAGGTCCATGTTTCATCTCTCCGGCAGGGTATCCTTCGGCATGCAGATAGCTGATCTCTTTAAGCTTGAGTGCACCTTCGAGTGCAAGAGGGAAGAAAATATCGCGTCCAATGAAGAAGAAACCATGCCCATGCAAGTAGCGTTTGCTCAGACGGTGCAATCTTGCATGAAGTGTATCGGTCACGACCAATGCTTTAGGGGTGTGGCGCATTGCATCGATTTCACTTCTGAGCGTTTCTGTGGTGATCGTTCCTTTCACCTGCCCCACATAGAGTGATAGCATCCAAAGTACCATGGTCTGTGTTGCAAATGCTTTGGTGCTGGCAACGCCTTTTTCTATCCCTGCACGGGTTAGGATGGCCGCATCGCTCTCACGGACGATGGACGAGTTGTCGACATTACAGATACTCAGGCTTTTGAGACCGGCACGCTTTGCCATTTTGAGTGCTTCAAGCGTATCGGCGGTCTCACCGCTTTGTGAGATCGTGATAAAGAGCGTATCTTTTGTTAAAAGTGGCTCTTTATAGCGGAACTCCGAAGCGATCTCCACATCACAGCGTATTTTTGCCAAACGTTCAAACAGATATGCTGCGGTGAGTGCGGAGTGGTAGGATGTTCCGCATGCACAGATCTTGATGGCATTGATCGTGTCAAAGAAACCCTCTTCAAGTTCATCAAGCTTGATATGTTCATCCAGTACACGACCCATCATTGTCTCGGTCATAACATAGCTCTGTTCATAGATCTCTTTTTCCATAAAGAAGCGGTATCCGTCCTTTTGTGCGGAGATCTTATCGGCACTGAGTGTCTGTTTACTGAATGACTTCTCTCCGTTCTTGTCAAAAAGGTGCACCTCTCCGGCTTGTACATATCCATATTCACCATCTTCAAGGTAGTAGACCTCTTTGGCTTTTCCGATAATGGGTGTATCCGAGGAGGCAAAGTAGACTTCATTCCCGTCAAAACCAATAAGCATCGGAGAACCGTTCTTTGCAAAGAAGATCGTATCGGGAGCAACTTCGGAGATGAGTAGAGTGGCATAAGCACCTTCCAAACGGCTTACGGTCGTTTTGAATGCCTCGAACGGCTCCATCCCTTCATTGTGGTACTTTTCAAAAAGATGTACGATAGTTTCGGTATCTGTCTGACTAAGAAAGTCAACTCCCTCACTTTGCAACTCCTCTTTTAACGCCTGATAGTTCTCTATGATCCCGTTATGTACGACGTATGAGTATTGTCCTAGATGAGGATGGGCGTTGAGCTCTGTAGGCTTACCGTGTGTCGCCCATCGCGTATGCCCGATTGAGATACCAAAGCCTTCAGAGTGATAGTTCTTCGTTTTCTCTCTAAGGTTCTCAAGTTTTCCGATCGCTTTGAACTGATGGAGGTTGCTCCCCTCGATGATCGCAATTCCGGCAGAGTCATATCCTCTATACTCAAGCTCCTGTAATCCGTCTAACAGGATCTCTTTTTTTTCTTTTGGTCCAATATATCCTACAATACCGCACATTTATATCTCCACTCCCTTGTTCTTGGTAGTCAGTTTTTCAATAATAAGTTCCGTATTATGGCAAAAGTTTCCATTCTTTTCGATGAGGAACATATCGCGTACTCTATTTTTAAGCGTATGAATCTTCGCTGTTACAATATCGATCCCCATTTGGTCGAAGAGGTCGATGACGTATGCTAGAAGCCCCTGCTGATTTTTGGTACGCAGATGCATGATCGCATAGCTTTTGGAGTGTTCACAATCAATATCGATATCCTTAGGGTGAATTGTTGGAACAGTATCGATACTTTTCTTGGTCGGGTCGAACGCATCTGCGATGATCTGTTCGATTAAAGGGATGTCACTTTGGTCAACTTTGGTGGCGAAATCGATCTTGAAATATTTGAGCTCATTGAAAAGCTTGCTAATATCCATGTTCACTACCTCTAAATGGGTGAGTCTCCCAAGAAGGTAACTAAGATTGAGTGAACCTGAACGAATGATCTCTATTGTCAAGTAGGGCTCGTTGTGAATAACGTAGGTATAGTGTTGTGTCTCAAAAGCATTTTTGGAAATTTCAATGATACGTTCGGGCTTATAGCGTAAAAAAAGAAGGTTTGAAGGCATTTGCAGTATCTTCTTCTGTTGACTTTTCTTCAAAGCTTTAAATGCTTCGTGACGCTTAAGTGCTTGTTCTTTTTTTGCACGTTTTGCCGCCTCATCAAGCATTGCGGTCCGTCCAAGTACCTCCAGTGCATGTTTATAGAGAGTGTGGATCAACTCGGCAGTAAAAGAGTTGTAGACATCTCCACCCACCCCACGCATATCGGCATAGGTGAGAATATAGATCATATCAAGCAGTTTTTTGTTCGGAAAGTGCGAAGCAAATCCAAAGATCACCTTTTCACTGTAGAGATCCTCTCTTTGTGCAATATTGCTCATTAGGGTATGGTACTGTATCAGTCGCTCTCCCATCTCTATGAGTGAGGTGTCTATCTGGAGTTTTTGTGCGAATATCTTGAACAATGAAGCCCCAACATAATGGTGGTCTCGTTTTCTGCCTTTTCCTGCATCATGCAAGAATGTCACCAGTTTTAACATAGCCCGTTCATCCTTGCTCAATCCTCCATAGAGTTGTGCAATGTTTTGATCTTCAATATGCTCAAGGTGATAGACACTCTGTAGTGAATGAATATCGACAGCATATTGGTGATAGCCGTCGAACTGTGGCAGATCGACCACTTTTTTGATAGGTGGTATGGTATAGCGTAGCAGTCTTGCAAAAGAGAGTGTGCATAGAATATCGTAAGCGTTGGGTTGATAGAAGATCGTTCTGATGGTCTGATAGAGTGCGCTATCGGGACGTTCGGGTTTAGGTGCATCGATAAGTGCACGCATAAGTGTCGGGTGTGCACGGAAAGGCTTCTTCGCCTCTTTACAAAGGTGTTTGAGCATGGTATTGAACTCTTTTCCTTTTGCGTAGACATAGGGTTTGTCCGAAGGGATGGTCATATACTTACGTGTCAGTTTCTCCAACCATATCGTACTATAAAGACGAATGATCTTTAATGATTCGGTAACCTTTTTCGCAAATTTTAAATACCCTTGCTGACTCTCTTCATATCCTAAAAGTTTTGCAATGGTGGGGATCAGGTCGATACGTAGCCGATCCTCTTTCTTTTTTGTTGCAAGATGCAGAGCGGAACGTACACGAAAGAGGAACTCCAGTGCGATACGGAAAGGGCGATACTCTTTCTCTTCTACAATGTTCACAGGAAGATCTTTGATCGTATTGACATTGTAGATCGCTTTTCCGATCCAAAAGACAAGGTTCGCATCACGAAAACCACCGACCCCCTCTTTAAGGTTCGGCTCCATCGTCAATGGGAACTTACGGTGCTTTAGTGCCTGCTCTTCGAGTTTTTGCTCTATGAAACCACGAATATCATCATGCCTTATCTGACTGATGGCATTTTGTGTCTCTGTCCAGATAAAGTGAGACCCCTCAATGAAGCGTGACTCGATCAATGCCGTTTTGATCGTGATATCTGTTTTGGAAACCTCGTAAAGCTCTTCGACCGTATGGACGCGATGTCCTAGCTTTAATCCCGCGTCCCATAAGATATAGAGGATCTTCTCAATAAGCTCTTTGACATGGTATCCTGGAATATCCTTATAGACGATCATCAAGTCGATATCGGAGTAGACACAGAGCTGCTCCCTTCCGTAGCTTCCCAGTGCGACCAGTGCAATGGGAATAGAGTTTCTCATCGGTAGGTAGTCTTGGAACATCGACCGTAGCGCAACTTTGTAGATCAGTTTTAAGAAGGTATCGATACGCTTGGTATGCTTAAGAAGAAAATCCTTCCCACTAGTTGTCGAGAAGGTCTCTTCCAGTGTTGCAAAGTAGGCTTTGATCTCACGTTTCAACACCTTGGCGATCTCAAGATCCGATGCGTTTTCATACAATAGGGCTTCAATCTCTTGTTTGACTCTTTCCACGTTATGCACTCCTAAACTATTAGTGATATAATACCGAAATTTACTATATGGACAGCATGATGGATCTGATATCTAAAGTACGAAACCGCCAACGTCTTACCCAAGCGGAGGGTGAAGCACTCTATGACCTTGACCTTTTTACACTGGGTGAACTTGCCGATGAGATACGGCAGGAGAAGCATGGAAAGAAGAGTTTTTTTAATGTCAATCGCCACATCAATCCGACCAACGTGTGTGCGGATATCTGTAAGTTCTGTGCCTATTCAGCAAGTCGTAAGAACCCCAATCAGTATACGATGGATCATGAGCAGATCCTTCAGATTGCAACACAGGCGGTTGCTAACGGTGCGAAAGAGCTACATATCGTATCGGCACACAACCCTAATGACGGAGTAGAGTGGTATATGGGAGCATTCCGTAAGATCAAAGAGAAGTTCCCGGAAGTACATATCAAAGCAATGACCGCTGCCGAGATCGACTTCCTTCACCGAGAGTATGGTTTAAGTTACGATGAGGTTCTCGATATGATGATCGAGAACGGGGTCGATTCCATGCCGGGTGGTGGAGCAGAGATATTTGACGAGAAAATACGTGAGTATCTCTGTAAAGGTAAAGTGACCTCCGATCAATGGCTTGAGATCCACCGTAAGTGGCATGAGCGAGGACGTGAGTCCAATGCGACCATGCTTTTTGGACATGTGGAGACACGGGCACACCGTATTGACCATATGCTCAGACTACGTGATCTCCAAGATAAGACAGGCGGCTTCAATGCTTTTATTCCACTAGTCTACCAAAAAGAGAACAACTTTTTAAAAGTGGAGAACTTTCCTACAGGGCAAGAGATCCTCAAAACCTATGCAATCAGCCGGATCCTTCTGGATAACATTCCCCATATCAAAGCCTATTGGGCGACATCAACGATCAATCTGGCACTGATCGCACAGGAGTTCGGAGCCGATGACCTTGACGGTACGATCGAAAAAGAGTCCATCCAATCCGCAGCAGGTGCGGCATCTGCACAGGGGATGAAGCTGGAAGACTTTGTCGCCATGATCCAAAATGCCGGTTTTATTCCGGTCGAGCGTGATAGTCTTTATCACGAGCTTAAAGTCTATACATGATAAAATAACTGTCAATTGCAAAGAGGTTAGGAAAAAATATGGTACTAATGATAGATAATTACGATAGCTTTACATACAATGTCGTACAGTATTGCCGTGAGCTCGGAGCTGATTTAAAGGTGATCCGTAACGATGAGATGAGTATCGATGAGATCAAGATACTGAACCCTGAGAAGATCATCCTTTCTCCGGGTCCCTCCACTCCGGATGAAGCGGGTGTAACACTTGATGTCATTCGTGAATTTGCCGATACCACACCGATCTTCGGGATCTGTTTGGGGCATCAAAGTATCGCACAGGCATTCGGTGGAGAGGTGATCCGCGCGAAGCATATGATGCACGGTAAGACCTCTCAGGTCGAGGTAGATGCTCAAACACCGATCTTTAAAGACCTTCCCAAAGAGTTCAGAGCCACACGCTATCACTCTTTAACGGTCAATAAAAAGAATCTTCCTGAAAATATCATCGCCACATCACACAGCAAGGATGATGGAGAGATCATGTCACTTCAGATCAAAGATAAACCGATTTACGGTGTACAGTTCCACCCCGAGTCGATCATGAGTGAATATGGGCATGAGATGCTTGATAATTTCTTGAAACTCTAAAAGACGGATGAAGAAATATCATTTTTATCTCGCACTTCTTTTCTACAGTGCCATATCGCTTTTCTTAGCGATAAGCACACCTATCTCTCCACATGAAGCGAAACAGTACTATGCCGACAATATCGTTTCATGGCTTATGCATACGGGAGAGATGATCTACCCTGGTTTTCTAGGGCTAAGACTCTTTTCCTTACTCTCTGCGGCACTCTCGGTCTCACTCTTTTATATATTAAGTAAACGCCATTTTAAAAAGCGATCCGATGCCTATTTTGCCACGACTATCTTTATGTTCCTTCCAGGTATCCTTACCGCTACGGCAATGGCGAATATCGGTATTTTGGTATTACCGCTTGTATTGTTGTTCGTACTGCTTTATGAGGAGGGGAACCGGTGGGCTCTACCTTTTATCATGTTGGTACTGTTCTTTTTGCATGAAGCTTCTATTCTCTTCTTTCTTGCACTTTTACTCTATGCCATAGTAAAGCAGGAGAAGATGCTTGGTATCTTTTCTGCTACCTTTATTATCGCTTCTTTGTACCTTTCAAAAGGGATCGCTATAGAAGGGCGACCTTCAGGACACTTTATTGAAATATTCGGACTTTACGCTGCCGTATTCTCTCCACTGCTCTTTTTATACTTTTTCTATACCATGTATAGGAAACTCTTAAGAGAAGAGGGCTCTTTAATGTGGTACATCTCTTTTACCGCGCTTGCTGTGTCACTTCTGCTTTCCTTAAGACAAAAGGTCTATATTACCGATTTTGCTCCTTATGTCATGATTGCGACCATTGAGATGGTAGAGTTGTTCATGCAGAGTCTACGGGTACGTCTACCACAGTTTCAAACGAACTATCGTAGAGGATTCTACTTCGTGATACTGATACTTATCCTTTCAATGCTTCCGGTTATCTTCAACCGTACTTTCTACCTAATGACAAAAGATCGAACAAAACAGTTTGCAGGACGTATCTACCACCCTTATTTTTTAGCCGAAGAGTTAAAATCGAAAGGGATAGAGTGTTACGATGCGAAAGAGAAGGAACGACGTCAGCTTCGATACTACGGAATCACTCCCTGTTCAAAGCCCTGACGAACAAAAAAACTGTTTCTAAAATACACAATATTTAGAGATTTCTTATCGTTTTGATTAGCCAAACGAAAGTTGAACCCTCCCCATGCTACACTTAATCGAACAAAATTAAAGGAGAACTTGATGGCTCAAAAAGCGATTAGAGAGTACGATGCCAAGTCGATCTTGGCAAGACATTGGGATGCTTATTTTCCAAACTTTAACTACCCGTATCAAACAATATTGGTACAAACCGGTGATGAATTGAGAGAAGCGGCAAAAACCACCCACCCGTGGTTGGCAGAGAAGCCGCTTGTTGCAAAGCCGGACATGCTTTTTGGTAAAAGAGGAAAGAATGATCTTGTTCTTTTCAAAGTGAACAAGCCAGGTGATGTAACACTTGAAGATGCTGCGAAGTGGATCGATGAGAAGAGAGCTGAAAAGCAGAAAGTCTACTTCTCATTTGATGGAGATACACCAACAGGTGAGCCTTCAGAAGATTACCTTACACACTTTATCGTAGAGCCGTTTACTCCGCATACTCAAGATGAAGAGTATTACATCTCTGCAACAGTCGTTGGTGATGAAGATGTACTTTATATGTCTGCAGAAGGTGGAATGGAAGTTGAAGAGGGATGGGATGAAAAAGTAACTGAAGTAGCTTTCCCTATCACTGCAACAGAAGAAGAGATTGAAAAGAAGATCAGAGAGAACATTCCTGCGGATGTAAAAGATGAAGATAAAGAGGCATTCGCTGAGTTTGCTATCGGTTTCTTCAAAGCATACAGAGAGCTTAACTTCGCATATCTTGAGATCAACCCGTTCGTTCTTCAAGGAAACAATGTTGAGCTTCTCGATATGGTTGCAAAACTGGATGATACTGCCGGATTCATGATGGTTGACCACTGGGGTGATATCGAATACCCGACAGCATTCGGTATGGAAGCGAAATCTCCTGAAGTTGAAGCCATCGAAGAGGCAGATGCGAAAACAGGTGCATCATTGAAGTTGACACTGCTTAAGCCCGAAGCGCGTATCTGGACAATGGTCGCAGGTGGTGGAGCATCAGTGGTTTATGCTGATACTATTGCTGACTTTGCAGGTATTGATGACCTTGCAAACTACGGTGAGTACTCAGGAGGTCCTACAACAGGTGAGACCAAGTTCTATGCTGAAACCATTCTTGATCTGATGACAAGAGAAAAAGACCCCAAAGGACGTGACAAGATCCTTATTATCGGTGGTGCGATCGCAAACTTTACTGATGTTGCAAAAACATTTACAGGGATTATTCAGGCATTCGAAGAGTATGCTGAAAAAATGAAAGAAGTAGGTGTAAGAGTTTATGTAAGACGTGGAGGACCTAACTATGAAAAAGGTCTTAAAGATATCAAAGAAGCGGCAGACAGACTTGAGATTCCGATCGAAGTTTACGGACCGGAAACACATGTGACTGATATCGTACGTATGGCACTAGAAGAGAAGTAGGGAGATAAAGAATGTCAAAATTATTTACTAAAGATACACAAGCGATTTTTTGGAATAACAACAAAACGGCGATCCAGAGAATGCTGGATTACGACTATGTGATCAAAAGAGAAAAACCATCGGTTGCAGCGATCGTTGCACCGACAAGCTCCAATAAGTTTGAGAAGTTCTTCTGGGGTGCGGATGAAGTGATGGTTCCTGTATATAAGTCTACAGCAGAAGCAAAAGCGGCTCAGCCTCAGGCAGATGTACTTTTGAACTTCGCATCTTTTAGAACAGCATATGATGTTACCATGGAAGCATTGAATCTTGGTGGTTTCAAAACTATTATGATTACAGCCGAAGGTATTCCTGAAAGACTTGCACGTGGTATGAATGCAAAAGCAAGAGAACTGGGTGTTACAGTAATTGGACCGGCAACTGTTGGTGCAATTGCTCCGGGTGCATTCAAAATTGCGAATATCGGTGGTACAATTGAGAACATTGTTAACTCAAAGCTCCACAGAGCAGGTTCATGTGGACTTGTTACACGTTCAGGTGGTCTGTTCAACGAACTTTCTAACATTATCGCAATCAATGCTGACGGTATTGCGGAAGGTGTTGCGATCGGTGGTGACAGATTTGTCGGCTCCGTATTTATCGACAACCTTCTCAGAATGGAAGAGAACCCGGATGTTAAATATATGGTACTTCTTGGTGAAGTAGGTGGTACAGAAGAGTATAAAGTCATTGAAGCGGTAAAATCCGGTAAGATCAAAAAGCCTATCATTGCATGGTGTATCGGTACGATCGCGAAGTACTACGACAGCGGTGTTCAGTTCGGTCACGCAGGTGCATCTGCAAATGATGACAGAGAAACAGCGGAAGCGAAGAACAGAGCAATGAAAGAAGCAGGTATCCATGTACCGGCATCATTTAACGATCTTCCGGAAGTGATCAACGGTGTTTACAAAGAGCTTCATGCAGAAGGTATTATCAAAGATATCGAAGAACCTGCAATCAATACTATCCCTGCATACAGAAGACCAAAACAGTTCATTTGTACGATTTCTGATGACAGAGGTGAAGAGGCTACATATGCCGGATTCCCTATCTCTTCTGTAGCACTTCCAAGCACAGGAAAAGGGATCGGTGATGTCATTTCACTCCTTTGGTTCAAAAAACAGTATCCGAAATGGGCGACAGACTTTATCGAGACTGTCATCAAAACAGTTGCTGACCACGGACCTGCAGTTTCGGGAGCACACAATGCAAAAGTAACTGCACGTGCAGGTAAATCTGTCGTTGAGTCTTTGGTAACGGGTCTATTGACTATTGGACCAAGATTTGGTGGTGCGATCGACGGTGCAGCGCTTTACTTCAAGTATGCAGATGATAACAATCTTTCACCAAAAGAGTTCCTTGGATACATGAAGAAACAAGGTGTGCCAATTCCAGGTATCGGACACAGAATCAAGTCTCTAAAAAACCCAGATCTTCGTGTCAAAGGTCTCATGGACTATGCAGCAGAGAACTTCCCGAAAACCCCGCTTCTTGACTATGCAAGAACGGTAGAAGCGCTGACAACATCCAAGAAAGAGAACCTCATTCTCAATGTGGATGGTACGATCGGTATTCTTATGGTTGATATGTGGAGAGCACTTGGTTATTCTGAGACAGAGATCGATGAATTTATCGAGTCTGGTACGCTTAACGCATTCTTTATCGTTGGACGTTCTATCGGGTTCATCGGCCACGTCCTAGACGAGAAGCGCTTAGCGATGCCAATGTACAGACACCCAATGGATGATATTCTGTACGACGTACAAAAAGCAGAACCGATCGGTTAATCCTTTTTGTCAATCTGCACCATCTTTAAAAGATGGTGCAGATTTTATTTGACTTATTCTTGTAACTTTAAATACTACTTATTATACACTTTCTTTTTTAGCAACAATCCACTACAATATTCCTACAAAAATAAGAAACATAAAAGGTTTATGTTGTGAAAAAGAGTGATTTTTTCAAAAGGAAGACAGTAACTACTATTTATATCTGGAGTATTTTAACGGTCTTCTTTTTTGTCCTTCTTTTTATGTTTCTTGTTATATTTGAGGGTTACAGTGATTTTGAGAAAGATGCGCAGATACTTCGGAAGCAGTATCTGGTCGAGCAGGAGAAACGCATTAGGTTCGATACGCAGCGGGTAATACAATACATTGCGCATTCTTCCAAAAGCAAACCGCTCATGCTTAATGAAAAAGCGTTGCAAAAGCAGGTGCTTAATGCCATTGAACACCTTTACGGACGGCAGGATGGTACCGGGTATATCTTTGTCTATGACTTTAACGGAACACTGCTTTCCGATCCGCTTCAGCTCAATACCGTTGGACAGAATCTTTATGATTTTAAAGATGAGAATGGCATACAGGTGATCAAAGAGCTCATTGATGTATCTAAACGCAAAGAGGGTGGATTTGTACGTTATACGTGGGTGAAACCGACCACGGGAAAGCCTGCACCAAAGATTTCCTATGCCTCTGCGTTTGCACCCTGGCAGTGGATAGTGGGAACAGGGGTCTATCTTGATGAAGTCGAGAAAGTCATTGCAAAGAAGAAAGAGCAGCTAAAAAAGAGACTCATACGTTATACCATGGGGATACTCTCTTTGACAGTGATCCTGTTTATCATCAGCTTTATCGGACTGCTCATTGTCAACGGAATTATCAGACGGGAGATAGATACCTTCAGCCGATTTTTTAAAAAGGCTGCCAAAACCCATACCACCATCGATGAAAAGCAGATTGAGCTGGCGGAGTTCAAAAAAATGGTCAAGTATGTCAATGAAATGGTTGATGACATCCATACACAGCAGCAAAAACTTAAAGAACTGAACCTCTCACTTGAAAAGAAAGTGGCAGAGAAGACTAAAGACTTGAGCAAAAAGAACAGACTGTTGGAAAAAGAGAAGCGCTTCAGTGAAAATCTGCTTGTTGCACAGGACAAGTTCATCAAACACTCTATCCATGAGATCAATACACCGCTGGCAGTCATTATGATGCATATTGATATGTATAAACTCAAACAAGGAGAGAATAAGTACCTCTCCAAGATAGAAGCAGCAGCAAAGATGATTGCCAATATCTATGATGATCTCAGCTATATGGTCAAGAAGGATCGTTTTGTCTATGAGAAGCAGCAGATCAACTTCTCGGCTTTCCTTAAAGAGCGTATCGATTTTTTTGAAGAGATCGCCAAAGGAAACGAGCAGCGCATTGTTGCAAAGATAGAGGAGGGGATAATGATCTACTTCTCTGATATTGAGCTGCAGCGGATTATCGATAACAATCTCTCCAATGCAATCAAGTATGCCTACAAGCATAGTGATATTGTGGTAAGATTGGTACAGGAAAAGAGTTCGATCTTGCTGGAATTTCAGACACATTCCAAAAAAATAGAAGATACCAAACGTATCTTCGAGCCTTTTCATCAGGAAGTAGCCAGCAAGGGCGGATTTGGTTTGGGATTGCAGATTGTCCATGGAATCTGTCAGAAAGAGTGTGCGGATGTACAGGTAGTTTCAGGTGAAGAGATCACGGTGTTCCGTTACCTGTTCAAAGGAGAGATGGTATGAAAGTTCTGCTGCTTGAGGATGAGTTGATGCTTCAAAGCGCCATGGTCGAGTACTTAAGTGACTGCGGTTATGATATAGATGCAACAGAGGATGGAGATGAGACACTGCAAAAAGCAAGAGTGAACCGCTATGATCTTTTTATCTTCGACATCAATACCCCCTCTATTGACGGATTGACCCTTCTGGAGAAGTTGCAATCAGAAAAGATCTTTGTTCCGACCATTTTCATCTCCGCCATTACCCAGATAGAACAGATATCCAAAGCATATGAACTCGGCTGCTATGACTACCTTAAAAAACCCTTTCATCTCAAAGAGCTGACCTTGCATATAGAGAGGTTGCTCAAGATGGCTGACATCTCTGCAAAAAGTGTGGTGAAGATCTCCAAGATGTATAGCTATGATCTGGAAAAAAACCGGCTGCTCTTTGACGGAGAAGAGCAGCAACTCACTCCCAGACAGGCGCAGATCGTTCATCTTTTTGCAGCCAATGCCGACAGGATCGTGGATTTTGATATGCTTCGTCACTATGTGTGGCAGGATGACAGTGTGGACAGTGCGACCATACGGGCGGAAATACATCGTGTCAAGCGGGTATTGAAAGAAGAACTTATTGAAAGTATTAAAGGGATCGGCTACAAAATGAAAAAACGGTATTAGTACTTCTTTCTCCTTTTGAGTTACAAAACTACACACTTTACCCCAGTATCATACCTTTTTGAGGTAAAAAATTCTTTGCTATACTATTGCTATTTTTGTTTTTCATAATGAAACTGAGAAAATTTCAGGAGTAAAAAATGAAACATACGATCATGTTGTCCTTGGCGGCAACAACAGCAATTATGGCGGGAGGGAATATAGCACCTATCCCTGATATCAAACCCAAAGTTCAGACAGAAGCAGAAGTTTCGACCGGAAAGGTTTCCGGACAACTTAGAGGTTTTTACATAGACAGAACCTATTCCGGCATACTTGAAAATAACCGCAATTCATTGGCATTTGGTGGATGGATAGGGTATGAAACGGCTGAATGGAACGGATTGAGTGGTGGTGTAAAGTTTTATGCGACTGAGGGGGTGAAAATACATGATGGTCCCTACTCCAGTGACAGTTATGATCCGTCTCTTTATGGGGATGACTTTGATAACTACGGCTTTATCGGAGAAGCTTATTTAAACTATAAATATGGAAATACAAACCTGAAGATAGGTCGTCAAAAACTCAATACGCCACTTGCAGGTGCGGATGATGCAAGAATGCTTCCAAACCTTTTTGAAGCGGCGGTTTTAAGCAATACGGATATCAAGGACACAACACTTATCCTTGCGCATGTGACCAGAGAGACAGTAGGAACTTTCGGTAATGTCTATGGTACAGCCGGTGCGCTCTCTTTGCAGAGTGGTTACGGACTGGGGTACAAAGAAGGCACAAGCGGAGAATTTGCAGATATGGGAGTTATCGCGCTTGGTGCGGGAACAGATACCGATGGTGTAACTGTAGGTGCAGTCGTTTACAAAGGTATAGAAGGTCTTACGCTGCAGGTATGGGATTATTATGCACATGATATTTTGAATGCCGTATATCTTCAGGCTGATTATGGATGGAACTGTCTGCTAAATAGTGATGTCAAGATGAAAGCGTCTGCCCAATACATTAACGAGAGCGATATCGGTGATAAGCTTGCCGGAGATGTGGACAGTGATTACTGGGCGGTAAAACTGGGTGCGAAGTATCATATGCTGAGCGGTTATGTCGCTTATTCTCAAACAGGAGACAGTGACGGTGCAATGAATGGCGGTATTATTACCCCATGGGGAGGCATACCGGCGTTTACCCAAGGAATGGTAACCAGACATATGTTCTTTGCCGATACCGATACATGGAAAGTGGCGGCAACCTATAATTTCAAGGAGCTGACAGGACTTGATCTGAAAGCAACGGGTTATTATGCCTCTTTTGATGTCGGCAGCAAAGCGACATATGCGGCAGATACCGATGCAAAAGAAGCGGGCTTTGATATCAAATATCAGGCTACTGAAAATCTAAATCTGCGATTAAGAGCGAATTATCCGACTGATTTCAAGCAAGGGCTTGATTGGAACGAATATCGTCTGATCGTCAACTATAACTTTTAAAAGGAAAGATCATGACAAAAGAACAGATTGAACATGTTCGGAACAATCCGAAGTATCAGAAGCTCGTAAAAGAGCGTAGCAAGTTCGCATGGACACTCTCCATCATTATGCTGGTAGTCTACTATGCCTTTATTTTAACGATCGCATTCGATCCTTCCGCACTTGGAACCAAAATGGGTGACGGTGTAATGACCATTGGTATTCCTATCGGTATTGCTATTATCATCATTGCGTTCGCATTGACAGGGGTTTATGTAAAAAGAGCAAATAGTGAGTTTGACGAACTCAGCCGTCAGGTAAAAGAAGAGTTAAAGGATATTGCGTAATGAAAAAGTTATTATTGTTGACATTACCGTTTTTGTTAAGCGTAGCTGCCGTAGCATCAGGTGCAATTGAAGGTGAGATTGAGAAGCAGCCTCTGAATATTTCTGCCATTGTGATGTTTTTGGTATTTGTTGCAGGGACACTGGGGATTACCTACTGGGCGGCAAAACGTACAAAGACGGCAAAGGATTTCTACACTGCCGGCGGAGGGATCACCGGTTTCCAAAACGGACTGGCAATTGCCGGAGACTACATGTCTGCAGCTTCGTTCCTTGGGATCTCCGGTCTGGTCTACCTTGCCGGATACGACGGACTGATCTACTCCATCGGGTTCTTGGTAGGGTGGCCGGTCATCCTTTTTCTTGTTTCCGAGAGACTGAGAAATCTTGGTAAATACACCTTTGCCGATGTTGCTGCTTACAGACTGAAGCAAACGCCCATTAGAACATTGGCGGCTTTGGGTTCCATCGCAACGGTGATCTTATACCTGATCGCACAGATGGTCGGGGCGGGAAAACTGATCCAGCTGCTTTTCGGGCTTCCGTATGAACTGGCAGTTGTACTTGTAGGAACATTGATGATTTTGTATGTAACATTCGGTGGTATGTTGGCAACGACATGGGTACAGATCATCAAAGCGGTACTGTTGCTTTCCGGAGCTACATTTATGGCATTGGCGGTTATGAGCCACTTCGGTTTCTCTTTGGAAGCAATGTTCGCAAAAGCGGTTGAAGTGCACCCTAAACATCAAGCGATCATGGCACCGGGTGGACTGGTAAGTGATCCTGTCTCGGCTATTTCACTTGGTATTGCACTCATGTTCGGTACAGCCGGACTTCCGCATATTCTAATGCGCTTCTTTACCGTTGCCGATGCAAAAGAGGCAAGAAAATCCGTCTTTTTTGCAACAGGGTTCATCGGGTATTTCTATATCTTGACCTTCATCATCGGATTTGGTGCGATCATCATGGTTCTGAACAACCCTGAATATATTGATCATGCCAAAGCAATGGTGAATGGTGCGGCACCGATCCTTGGTGGCAAGAATATGGCGGCCATTCACCTCGCACATGCAGTAGGCGGGAACTTCTTCTTGGGGTTCATCTCGGCAGTAGCGTTTGCGACCATCCTTGCGGTAGTCTCAGGACTGACACTTGCCGGTGCTTCAGCGATCTCTCATGATCTGTATGCAAATGTATTTAGACGCGGAAGCGTGGATGAAGCTCAGGAAATGAAAGTCTCCAAGATCGCAACAGTGATCCTGGGGATCATCACAATCTTCCTTGGGATCGCGTTTGAGAAGCAGAACATTGCATTCGTGGTAGGTCTTGCCTTTGCCATTGCGGCTTCAGCGAATTTCCCGGTACTTTTCCTCTCGATGTTCTGGAAAAACCTGACCACAAGAGGGGCGGTTATTGGCGGAAGCCTTGGACTTGCAACAGCAGTATTGCTCGTGATCCTCGGACCGATTGTCTGGGTACAGATCTTTGGTAATGCCGAAGCGATCTTCCCATACAAGTATCCGGCACTCTTCTCTGTGACAGTCGCCTTTATCGGGATCTGGTTCTTCTCGATCACCGATAAGAGTGCAGACGCACAAAAAGAGAGAGAAGCATTCGAAGCACAGGATATCCGTTCGCAAACCGGTATCGGTGCAGAAGGTGCCTCTTCCCACTAATTCAAATCGTGCGGCACCTTCGGTGCTGCCGAATCTTCCACATAGTGCTGTTCCCCCCTCAGCACTATGTGGAGCATTCCAAAAAGGATCATACACAGATGATAGCACTACTTGAAAGACTTAAAGCAGATGTACCCTTTTCGTTTCTGGATAAGAGTGGGCTACAGAGCATTGAAGAGGCTGCGCAGATCGCCTACTATCAAAAGGGAACGCAGCTTGTGGCAAGAGAAAAGATGTTCGAAGTACTCTATTTTATTATCAAAGGGGTAGTAGAAGCACGTCAGGGAGATGAACTGATCGATCTCTATCATCAGGATGACACTTTCGGCGGCATAGAGCTGATAGAAAAACAGCCTTCTGCCTATGATTATCTGGTTACAGAAGAGCTGATCTGCTATGAGATACCACAGGAGTTGTTTTTAAAGCTCTGTGAAAAGAGCCGTCCTTTTAAAGAGTATTTTTTCGGCAGTGTGGTCGAACGTATCGAGATGGTCAAAGAGCGACAGGAGAGTGCCAAAATGGCAGAGATCATGGTCTCCAGAGTAGAGCGCTCTTTGCTGCATGAAGCACTTGTAGTAGATGCTGACATGCCGATCATCAAGGCACTTGAAAAGATGGAGTCGTACGGTGCTGTGGCACTTCTGGTACAAAATAAAGAGGGTTACGGCATTGTAACCGATGCGGATCTTCGTACCTACATTCTGCATAAAGAGGAAAAAGGGTTTCAATATATTTGTCAGATACAATCCTATCCGATCATCAGTATTGAGGAGGGGGAGCTGCTTTTCAATGTACTGCTTTTGATGACTGGCAACTCTATCAAACATTTGCCCGTAACAGACAGCAGCGGTCAAGCCATCGGTATTTTGACTCTGATCGATCTGCTCAGCTACTTTTCCAACCAGTCTCATCTGATAGGCAGCCAGATAGAGAATGCACAGGATCTTCAGAGTGTGATCGAAGCCGCCGGACGTATAGATGTAATGATCAAGGCGCTTCACCACAAGGGAATTAAGTCCCGCTATATCGCCAGACTTGTCTCAGAGATACATAAAAAGATGTATGACCGTCTCTTTGAGATGATCTTCCCTTTGGAGTGGAGAGAACATGCCACGCTGCTGTTGCTTGGCAGTGAAGGAAGAGGGGAGCAGATACTGCGTACGGATCAAGATAATGCAATGGTGTTCGCAGAGGGGTTTGCCCCCGAAGACAAAGAGATATATCTGCAGCATTTCACCGAAGCGCTGGATGCTATCGGCTTTCCGCGTTGTGAGGGGAATGTAATGGTCATCAACCCCAAATGGGCCAAAGATACCAAGGCATACAAAGCAAATATCCAAAGATGGGTACACTCCCCTGATATGGAAGGGTTGATGGATCTGGCTATTTTCTATGATGCCTATGCGGTAGCAGGAAACAAAAAACTTTTTTTAATGCTGCGCAATACGCTTCTCGATGAAGTAAAAAAGAACCATGCCTTCCTGCCGCACTTTGCCAAAGCGGTAGAGAGTTTCGAGTCACCTTTGGGGATCTTCTCCCGGTTTGTTTCCGAAGAAGGACACAAAGGTGAGATAGATATTAAAAAAGGCGCACTTTTCGCATTGGTTCATGGTGTCCGTGCTTTAGCTCTTGAACACGGGATCACCAAAACCAACACAACCGAGCGTATCAAAGCACTGAACAATGTAGGCTACATGGACAAAGAGGACGCCAAAAATCTCATTGAAACCCTGGAAGTACTGATGACCTTTCGGTTGCACGCCAGACTGGAAAAACTTGAGCAGGGTAGCGTACCTGATAACTATATTGCGCTTGAGAGCCTGAGCAGATTGGAAAAAGATACGCTCAAAGAAGCGCTTAAAATGGTAGAGACGTTCAAAAAACGGGTAGCATATCACTTTCATTTGTCAATGGTGAACTGATGTTTTCGAAGTGGAGAAACAGATGGAACGCAAAGCGTTTGAAAGATGAACATTTCGCGTTTCTCTTTGAAGAGGATACCAGTGGCGAAGTGGTGGTCTTTGACTGTGAGACAACAGGATTGAACCCCAAAAAAGATGAAATAATTTCCATCGGTGCAGTTAAGATCAAAGGCAACCGTATCTTGACTGATGAAGCACTCCATCTTTTTGTCAGACAGGAGAAGCAGATAGATCAGGAGAGTATCAAGATCCACCACATACGTCACTGTGATCTTGAGAATGCCATGCCTGTCAAAGAGGCCATAGAGCACTTCCTTCACTACATCGGAAGCAGACCGCTTGCGGGGTATTATCTGGAGTTCGATGTAGCGATGGTCAACAAATATATCAAACCGATGTTGGGTATCACGCTGCCCAATCTACAAGAGGAGGTTTCAGCGATCTATTACGATAAGAAAATACCACGTATTCCGCAAGGAAATATTGATCTGAGGTTCGAGGCGATCCTCAATGATCTTTCATTACCGAAGATGCAGGCACACGATGCGCTAAATGATGCGATCATGACGGCAATGATATATTTAAAGTTGAAAAATATCAAAAAACTTCACTAACTAACGAAAAGGAGAAAAAATGAGTGAAATTTACTACCCCAACAAAGAACTGTTCAAAGATGCTGCGATTAAAAGTATGGATGAGTACCGTGCGCTGGTACAAAAAGCAGAAGAGGACTATGAAGGATTCTGGGGGGATTTTGCCAAAGAGAAGATCGACTGGTTCAAACCCTTTACCAAGATACTCAATGAAGAGAATGCCCCTTTTTATAAATGGTTTGAAGATGGTCAGCTCAATGTTGCCTACCAGTGTGTCGATAGACATCTGAAAACACGCAAAAACAAAGCGGCAATCATCTTTGAGGGAGATAATGGCGATCAAAGGGTACTGACCTACCGTGAACTCTTTTACGAAGTGAATAAAACAGCCAATATGTTTAAAAACAAATTCAATATTCAAAAAGGTGACAGAGTAGTACTTTATATGCCGATGATTCCTGAAGCAGCTATTAGTATGCTCGCCTGTGCCAAGATCGGTGCGATCCACTCTGTAGTCTTTGGCGGGTTCTCTGCTGAAGCGCTCAGAGACCGTATTATTGATGCGGAAGCAAAACTGGTCGTCACTGCTGACGGTGCTTACAGAAAAGGAAAACCTTATATGCTTAAGACTGTCGTAGATGAAGCACTTTCACAAGGATGTGAAAGCGTGAAAGCAGTATGTGTGGTTGAACGTAATGGTGAGAATATCCATTGGGAGGCGGGACGCGACTATGCATTCAATGAACTGATCAAGAACGAATCTGTAGTCTGTGAACCTGAAGCGGTTGAAGCGGAGCATCCGCTCTTTTTACTCTACACTTCAGGCAGTACCGGAAAACCAAAAGGGGTACAGCACTCCAGTGCGGGCTATATTCTATGGGCACAGATGACGATGGAATGGGTTTTTGATATCAAAGAGAACGATACCTATTGGTGTACGGCAGATGTAGGCTGGATTACGGGACATACCTACATTGTCTACGGGCCATTGGCAGCAGGGGCAACAACGGTTATGTTCGAAGGTGTACCGACCTATCCTGATGCCGGACGCTGCTGGAGAATGGTCGAAGAATATCAGATCAACCAGTTCTATACGGCACCTACTGCCATCAGGCTTCTGCATAAGACCGGTGCGAATGAGCCTGCCAAATATGATCTGAGTTCTCTGCGTATTTTGGGAACGGTAGGTGAGCCGATAGATCCTGCAGCATGGAAATGGTACTACGAAGAGGTTGGTGGGTCACGCTGTTCTATTGTCGATACTTACTGGCAGACAGAGACAGGCGGACATGTTATCTCTCCGCTTCCGGGTGCAACGCCTATTAAACCGGGCTGTGCTACATTCCCGCTTCCGGGTATCAAAGCAGAGATCATCGATGAGGATGGGACTCCTACACCCGTAGGAGAGAAAGGCTTTGCCTGTATCACCAAACCGTGGCCAAGTATGATCAGAACCATCTGGGGTGATCCTGAGCGATTTGTCAAGTCCTACTTTGGAGATTGCAAAAAAGATGGTAAGCCTGTCTACTTTACAGGAGACGGTGCCATGATAGATGAGGATGGCTATATAACCATCACCGGACGTACCGATGATGTTATTAATGTTTCCGGTCACCGTATGGGTACGGCAGAAGTAGAAGCTGCTATTAAAAAGCATGAAAATGTTGCTGCCGTAGCCGTGGTAGGTAAACCACATGATATTAAAGGGGAAGGGATCTTTGCTTATGTAGTGCTTAAGTCTGTACCGAGTGAAGAGAGAGACGGTACTGCCAATATGCTTGAGACTATGAAGGAGATCAATATGATCATAAAGGCGGAGATCGGTGCGATCGCATTATGTGACGATATGGCATTTGTTCCTGATCTTCCAAAGACACGCTCCGGAAAAATTATGCGAAGAATACTTAGAAGCCTTGTAAAAGGTGAAAAAATAACACAGGATACCTCTACACTCGAAGATCCGAGTATTGTTGGAATAATAGAAGATTTATTGAGTAAAAAATAGCAATAATAAAGGGAGGATCAAAAAATGATTCTCCTTATATAATGTAAGTGCAAAAAAAAATTCAAGAAATTTGCATTTTTTTTGCAAAACCCCTTGACAAGAGAGGAATTCGGTGCTATAATACGCGTCCACAAACACAGAGAGCTGTTAGAAAGCTAACTGGTAGGACGCCCTAAGTGAGGGAGTTTGAGCGTTTGTAAAGTGATCTTTGACAACCAAATATAAGTAAACAAATCAACGTCTATTTGAGATTTAATTTTTGCACTTTTTAATAAAAAAGTGATAAAGATGAACTTAGATAGCAAA
>Ga0256837_1000299_pt1 | contig 43962 bp, 53 predicted proteins | sample 4562384metaG_FD_185976 | JGI IMG/M metagenome (GOLD analysis project Ga0256837, IMG submission 185976) | Hydrothermal vent microbial communities from Guaymas Basin, Mexico - 4561-384 | ecosystem: Environmental > Aquatic > Marine > Hydrothermal vents | place: Mexico: Guaymas Basin | collected... | reverse complement strand
GGTAGTGTATTATCGAGTGTCGGACACTACACAGTAACAAATACAGTAACAAATAATACAAGGTTTACAATAGCACCCACTACATCTGGTACATATAATGTTGAAATAGATAACATATCCGTTAAAAAACTAACATCGACCTACCCAATCGCAAATCCTACCTCAACTCTAAGAGATGATGCTAAGAACTTATCATACGGCTTACAAACTAGTAAGTGGAAAAGAGATGTATTAGGTGTCCCATATGCTAGTTCATTTGATAGATTAGAGTGTGATGGAAGTGGGTATGTGGATACTGGATGGGTACCTGAGTTAGGTATTGGTAAAGAGTATTCGATAGAATTGATAATGTATATAAAAACTTATGATGCTATTGGTAATTATGACTACAAAGGTGTGGGTATACATAATATAAATTGTATACGCCAATTTAACTATGCCAGTGGTTCATTAAGTGTATCAATAGAGTCAAACTATTTTAATGCTTATGGTGTACTCCGAAACCAAGATTTTTTCCACCATATAGCAGTATCTGTGTCTAAAAATAGTTTTACAACATACTTAGATGGGAGTAGCTTAGGCACCACTGATATTATTAATACATCTACAGATAGCGCAAGCTACCCTATAGGTAAAATACTTAATGACTTAGATAGTGAACTAGCAACACCACTTAGACTATTCAAAGTACATCAAAAGGCAATGACTCCACAAGAAGTAGAGTTTAGATACAACGAATTAGTAGACAAAGGATTACTAGCTTAGGCTAGGTAGTCCAACTTAAATTAAAGGAAATAAAATGATACAAGAAGAATTAAAAGAGGCTTATGATTATATCATAGTGCCTAAAGCAACATTAGATACACCAATAGAGCTTAAAAAGATGCTTAAAGAAGATGGAACTTATTACTCAATCAATGGGCTTAGTGAGGAGTTAGGTGAGATGTTTACTCCAGTAGATAGGATTGACGATAGATTTGCCACATTTAGATGGGCTATCCCAGCTAACGGAGAAGAAGCTCTTATCATCACATACCTTAAGTCAAAAGGTTTAGTAGATATGAGAGATAATGGTATTGAAGATGAACTTAACTTTACAGCAGATGAGATTGATTACACAAACTTAAATGGTAATGAGTGTGGTGTGTTTCGTAAGTTTGAGATGAAATATGTTCCAAAGGTTGTAATAGATGTTTAGTATAAGGTTAAAACCTACAAAGAATGATAAGTTCGTAGTGCTCGAACCTTATACATTTGGGGGTATAACAATACCAGTAGGTTATGAGACTAATGGTGCTGATGTTCCATTATTCGCCACTCTTATCATACCTAGATACTTACCAAGTAATTTACCTATGGTTACTATGCACGATTATCTAACTGACCTAGGTAAATATGAGTTGGCTGATAATATGTTTGAGGGTATGTTTAGAGCTGATAAATGGACTAATCGACGTGCTTTAGCGGTTAAAGCTGTTAGACTTTATCATAAGATTAAATACGGAGCTTAATATGTTTAATATGGATATAGGAATTGGTAGTATTGTTGAGGCAGGTGCAAAGTTATTTAAGAGCTACTTTCCGCCTGACCTTACACCAGAGCAAAAAGCGCAGCTAGAAGCTGGAGCACAGAAGTTTCAGACTGAGATAACTAGCCAGCTGATAGACTATAATAAGTCTATCATAAAAAGTCAAAAAGAAGTTATAGTAGCAGAAGCGCAGGGAGAAGGTTATTTACAACGTAATTGGAGACCTATAACTATGCTAGTGTTTGTATTTATAGTAGCTAATAACTACATCATAGTACCGTATATGTCTGCCCTATTTTCAGCTAAGATACCTACTTTAGAGCTTACTCAAAACATGTGGGACTTACTAAAACTTGGTATTGGTGGTTATATAGCTGGTAGAAGCATTGAAAAAGCTGTTAAATCTTACAAAGGTAATTAATGAAGTATTTTAAAATTGAAGAGTTTGCGTGTAAATGTGGCTGCGGTATAAACAATATGTCTAAAGTTACTTTAGATAGAATAGACAAAGCTAGAGCACTAGCAGGTATTCCATTCATAGTTAATAGCGCCTGTAGATGCCCTAAGCGTAATAAGAGCGAAGGTGGAGCGGATGACAGTGCTCATTTAACTACTGAAGAGGAAGAGTGTGAAGCGGTAGATATAAAAGTGACTGGTAGCCGTGAGCGCTACATAGTAGTATTCGCATTATTAAGCGCTGGGTTTAACCGCATAGGTATAGCTAAGGGCTTTGTGCACGGAGATACTGACTTAACAAAAGATAAGCAAGTTATTTGGACATATTAAGATTAGTTTAAGATTAATATGATATAATATATGATTATAAGGTAGGTAAAATATGGAACTTAACATTTTCAATGGGGGCTTAAATCTCCTTAAGAATGAGCGCAAAATCGGACTTAACGAATGTACAGATGTTGTTAGTGCTGATATTGCCTCTGGTTCTGTAGCTTCACTACCTGAACGTCAATTTGTACAATTAGATGTTAACCCTGTATTCTTAGAGTATCAAAACAAGGTAGTATCTGCTGATGGAGATACTCAGATAGCTAGAATGCATAATCAACTATTTCGTAGTGATGGTGTTGCACCTAGGTATACAGATGGTAAGTTAATTGACGGCAGACTCAAATGGATGGAAATGGGTATTGCTAAACCTACAACTACTATATCAGTTAATATAGTAGAAGTTGATGTAGGCTCAGTAATATACACTTATGAAGAAGATGCTACTCTTATGGGTGCATTGCAAAAGAACTACACATACCGGTACTTGTTCATTATTGATGGAATTCCTACTACTTCTGAGTTCACGACAGATAATGAGCATGAGGCGCATAGACTGTACATAGATTACTCTAACGTAGTAGGTACAGTTACAGCTGTATACAGATTAGTTAGCGGAACTTATATAGAGATTAAAGACTCTGTAAATGCAGATAAAAAGTTTGTAGACTTTGATGTGGCTGCAGGAACCTATCCATTTGAAAAAGGCACAAAGAGAATAGTTACAGATGTACACGCTGCGGCTACTTTATTTAGCAACATTAGCTGGTCTGGCAGCGGTAAAGCTACGGTTACCTTTGGAGTTACTGCTTGGACTACTTCTCCTGCTTTAACTTTAGACTTTGCTACTGGTAACCATGGCAATTTAGTTGTAGATGGTGTTTATACTATAGGCCAAGTTATTAAAGTTGTTGATGATATTAGAGTAGATGGCATGAAAAAATTTATAGTTAGGCATGACTTTGGTTATTGGCCACTAGCTACTATGGAGATAAGACATGATGGTTATTATATTAAAGAAATTCACGCCTCACTGGTTAATACTCCTAGGGCTGTTATTCTGGATAAGTCAGCTTCATATGCTAATGGTATAGGTGACTCACTCCTAGCCTCTATAGGCGACAAGGACCTTAGAGGCGAATTAGAGTATGCATTAACTTTTGAAACTGATGCAGGTGTAGAAACAGCTATTGGGCCTATATCTACCATCATACATTCAGACGGACAAGCTATAAATATTATTATACCTGCTATGGACCAGCCATCTACTGATGTAAACAAAGTAAATTTATACCGTAGAAACTCTGGGTTATACTCTGGTGGTACCTCATTCCTGTATGTTAAACAATTCGCATTAGCTGATTTACCAGTTACATATACTGACAACACAAAGATTGAAGATTTAGGTAGACTTATGCCTCCTAGAACTATTGTACCTCTACCTCGTGATGTCAGATTTTTTACAGAGCATAGAGGTAGACTATTCTGCGCTACTAAAGGTTACACAATCATAACAGATGTGTACACACCCGATAGCGCTAATGAGTACCCTACTACTCCTAACAATGGTGATATATACACAGCCAGCGGACTTAGCGCAGATGGATACACTTATGCCGAAGGTACGTTAGCTGGTGAAACTATACTTAATAATATGAAGATAGTATATCTTAATAGTGAATGGACTATGCATGCCTCTGATGATGATTTACAAGACTATTCAAAATACTTTACAGTACTATGGAGTAACTTAGGTAGACCTAATGAGTGGGACGGGCTAAACTTCCTAAATGTATCTCACGGTGTTACTGGTCTCTGTAGTATATCTAATGGGCTTGTAGTATATAGTAATACTACTACTTATATCATATTAAATGCTGAAACTAGTAATTTTACATATAGGAAATTATCTGGTACTCAAGGTTGTATCAATGATAAGTCTATACAAGAATGGAATGGTATGGCTATCTGCGCTAGTAGCGATGGTATATCTATAGCAGATGGTGGTAAAGTTCAGCTTGTAAGTTACAATAAGCTAGGCTTAATTAACATGGAGAATAACATCACCTCATCTGCAGTAGTTGGTGAGGATTATTTCTTGCTGCTCAAAACCGGCTTTATACTACGTATGAACTTGCTCGATATGACATTTAGCTATATAGATGCCTTAGATTACTCAGGTCTTGGCGAGATGTATGGTAAACTTTATGCTACTAGATTTACGAAATTATATGAGATTGAGTTTAGAGCTAGTACAGAGAAGTCAGTATTAATAGCAGGGGATATAGAGGTAGCTAAGCGTACTATGGCTTATAGAACTGGTAAAGTTACAGACAATGCAATTAGTAATCTTAAAGAGTATGATAAGGTAAGGGTAAACTTTGAAGGTAAAGGCTTTTGTACGGTATTCATTGATGATGAAGTCGTATTACTTTTAGAAGCGCTTGTAGATGGGGTAACTACCTTAGGTATTCCAAACGAGTTTAATAAAGGTTATAGTATTCAATTCGAGGTTACTGGGGTAGGTAAATTACACTCTATTGAATATACTTTAAGAGGGAGAGAAAATGCTTGAGGTACCTACTGATAGTACTAATAAAGAGCTGCAAGATGCGTTTAATGCAGGCGTAGCTTCAGCTATAGAGTCGCTTAGAACTGACTTTGATACGTACAAGTCTGATATAGAGCGTCTATATGAATTAGAGGGTACTAATGGGCCAACTGACTCACCTAACTGGAGGGACTTTATGTATAGATTATTTACAAAAGTTAAGGAGTTATAATGGTTAAAGATATATCAGCCTCTGTATCGTCACTTATAAGTAGAGGCATATTGATTGAGCCTAGCACTAATCATTATTTTAGTGATGGTGTCTGTGTTCGTGAAATGATTGTACCAGCCGGTACACTTGTACTAGGCGCCGCCCACAAGACAAATCATTTAACTACGCTGGTATCTGGTGTTATGCAAGTACGTATAGGTAATGAGTCTAAAATGCTTAATGCACCTTGTACATTTGAAGCACTTGACCAAAGCAGAAAAGTAGGTCTGGCCTATACTGAGTGTGTGGTACATAATATTATACCTACTGATAGCAAGGATATAGATGAAATTGAAAGAATGTTCACAACATTACACGAGGATAAATTTGTTATGATGCTAGCTGAACATGATATTACTTTAGAGCAGGCTGATGCAATTGCTTTTAACAAGGATACTTACTCTGAAGCCTATAGAGGTATATTTACCGTAGCTAGTAGTAAAGTGCACGGCAAAGGCCTATTCGTTAATCAGGATTATATAAAAGGTGCTACTCTTGGTAAGGCTTCGCTAAATGGTATTAGGACTGAGCTAGGCAGGTATGTAAATCATTCTATTAAGGCAAATATAGAATTTGATAGATTTGATAATGTAGTTACAACTAGAAGTATAAAAAGAGGTGAGGAGCTATTAGTGGACTATAGCTTAAATCTATCATTGATAAAGGAGATAAAATGTCAGCAGCAGTAGCGGCTTTAGCTGTAGGAGTAGTAGGTACGGCAGGGTCAATGTACATGAGTAATAAAGCTTCAGGAGCAGCAGCAGATGCAGCGGCTCAAGGTAGCGCGGAAGCTGCGCTAGCCAATGCAAATAACCTAGGTTTTCAAAAAGAGCAATATGAGTCTGCCATGCAAGATGTAGCTGATTTAGAGGATATATTCGGTCCTATACAAGATAATATGGCAGAGTACTATGCAAATATTTCACCGGAAATGTACCAATTGCAAGGTAAAGAAGCAATAGAAAATCAGTATAAGCGTAGTAAAGAGTCATTAGACGCTGTGTTTAGCAATAATGGTATGTTCAACTCAGGACAAAACACTAATGCTAGGGTAGCGCTAGAGGCTAGTAGAGAAGCTACATTAGGCGCCAATAGACAGAATGCAGTTAATCAATATCAAAATGATGAAATGCAGTGGCTTAACTTTGGCTCTAATCAGCTAAACCAAAATAAATCATTTGCTTATAATGCAGGAGCTGGTGTATCTAATGTATATAATCAACAGGCAAATACGGCTTTAAACAGCGGTCAAACAATGGCAAGTATTCACTCTAACCAAGCGCAAGGATGGGGACAAGCAGCTAGTGGCTTTACACAGGTAGCAGGCTATGGCGTGAGTCAAATGAAACCTACGTCGCAAGTAACTAATGGTAGCGTACCTGCTTTAAACGGATTAAAGGTGGATTGGTAGATGAAACCTACAATAATTAACTTACAAGATAGCTATGCTATAAGCCGCGACGTGTACAAGTCTAGTGATGAGGAAGCTCAAGTAGCAATTGATATGTATCATAATAGACAGTTTACTCAAGCAGAGATAGACGTGCTTGAGAGTCGCGGTCAGCCAGTAGAAACTTTCAATATCATTAAGATGTTTAGTAATGCAATAGAAGGCTATATGGAGTCTACGGTACACGACATTCAAGTATCACCAAGATATATGTCTAATCCTACCGCTGCTTTACTACTTAATGATGTAGTTAAATATATTACAGACACCAATGAGTTTGATAATGAAGGTTCTAAGAGTGTGCTAGATGGTATATTAACAGGTAAAATGTGTGTATTCTATGACGTGGTAGATACTAAGAATACAGATGCTTTTGGTCGTAAAGTTAAAGAGCTTAAGATTGAGTATGTACCATCAAATAGAGTAAGAACTGACCCTATGTCTGAACGTGATGATATGTCAGACGCTAGATTTTGGCATATGTGGAAATGGGTAGACGCCGAAGAGTTTAAGCGCAAATGGGGTTCTCGTAAAGAAGCCAGAGCAGAGTCTTACTCTACTTATGGTACTGAAGATGTGGCGGCTGAATTTGAGAATAAGTACGGCATGCGCTTAACAGGTAAGTTTAATAGATGGGATAACTACTTAGTAGTTCATACTATTATGAGAGATGGGGATAAAACATGGTCAGTGCTATGGCACAACGACATTATCTTAGAGAAAAAACTTATACCTTATAAAGAAGTGCAATCACCTATTAGAGCTATATTTATGTCTAGGAGTGATAAGGCAGAGCATTATGGTATCTTTAGAGAAGTTATAGAAAGTCAAAAAGCTATTAATCAAGCTATCATACAAATTCAGCTTCTGATAAATACCAAGAAAGCTTTTGTGGAGTCTGGAGCTGTTGAAGATGTAGAAGAGTTTAGGCAAGCCTTTATGCGAGTCAATGAAATAGTTGAAATGACTGATATACAAGGCTTTAAGATTGAAGACCTAAGTCGTGAAGTGCAGCAACAATACCTTATAGTAGATAGAGCATTGGATAGAGTACAAAAAGTATTAGGTATTAATGACTCTTTCTTAGGTAATGCGTTTGCGTCGGATAGTGGTAGAAAAGTTAATTTACAGCAAGCTGCTTCATCATCACAGATGACACCTATAGTAAAACGTATTAAACTATTCTATAAACTAGTTGGGCAAGATATTGTTAACTTTGTACAACAATACTATACTTCAGCTCAAATACTTAGAGTTAGTGATAAAGTAAATGGTGATAATTTCCTGGCGCTTAATCAGCCTATGATGATGCCACAACCTGATGGTAGTGAGCAGCCAGTATTTGATGAGGAGATAGACCCCGATACAGGTGAACCTATGGAAGATGAAGCTGGTAACATCTTAATGACTCCATTAAATGACCCTGATACTGATATTCAGTTTATGGAAGTGGATATTAAAGTTGAGGCAGTAGCGCATAATAATGCTAAAGAACAGAACCAACTAATGTTTGAAACTTTCTTAAATGGACCTACTGGTCAAGCTGTACTACAAACTAATCCTGCAGGGTATTTTAAGATAGCTGGTATGAATGTTAGTGAAATGGGTACTAAGAATGCTCCTCAGATAGCTAAAATACTACTAGAGACAGGTCAAATGGTTGGCGGAGGTCAAATGGACCCTTCGTTAGCTATGGCAGGTGGAGATGCGCAAGCCGTTATGGGAGGAGCCTTAGGTGGCTCTAATGGTGGTGGCCCTAAGTCACAAACACTACAAATACCAAGTGGAGGTAAATAGATATGATGGGATATAATCCGGGGGCTTTTATACAAGGCATACAAGCTGGTGAACAAATTAATGATATGCGTCAAAATAGACAAATGAAGCAAGAACAGCTTAAAACGCAAAAACAACAGCTGCAGATGCAACAAAGAACGGCTGAAGCGCAAAATTTTGAGTTTGACCTTTTAAAGAAACGGCTTGATGAAAAAGAAGCTAAAGATGCTAAGAAGCATGCAGCTTCAATGCGTGTTATAAGAGACCAAGCTTCTAATGATTATGCTCATAGTATTAAGCCGGATACATTCGTAAGTACTGGCGAGTTTGGTGGTGATATCAAAATACTTCAAGACTGGTCGCAACAGCTGTCTCCTGATAAACCTGTACCAACAGTGCCTAACCCTAATGACAGTGAGCAAAGAAAGCAAATGCGACAGCTACTGCTTAATCAAGACGAGGAGTTAGCACAGCTTAGCTCACAAGAACTAGAGAATTTGATTAATGTTAATCTTATGAGTGGTGAATATATAGCTACTGCTGATGGTAAGATTGTAGACGTTCCCACTATGACTGCAGCTTTTGGAACTAAATATAAACCTGATGCTGAAAAGCGCTGGGTCGATTTTATGCAGGCTAAAAATGATTTAGGCTTGGCTGCTAAAGGCAAGCTAGGTAGCGACTCTGGTGAGGGCTTAGCCACTCGAATATCTAAGCTAACCAAAAACATTGGCAACAAAAGCCTAAGCGCTGAAGAGCGTGACGAGGCTAATGTTCAGTTACAGTCCTTATTAAAAGAGGCGAAGATAGATAAAAGCTTTGCACAGTCTTATGCATATAGTGCTGCCAATAGTGAGTATGTTAAGTCCGTAAAAGACGGAGCTCCTTTAAGCGAGTCAGCTATTAAGCTAAATATGCAGATGGAAGAGATGGGTGGTAAATTACTAAAACCTAGTGATAATCTTTATAAAAAGACTACGGGTGAAATGGCTACTTACTTACAAGTAAATGACTTAATGAAAGAAATGAGCAGCTTAAAACCAGAAGAAATGTCCGCTGGTGTTTCAGATGAGTTTGGCCGTAGAATAGCTACTGTAGCGAGTGATGAAAAATTTGCTTCTCTGACTCCTGAACAGCAAATTAAAGCTTTAACTAGAGGTAAGTTTACAACTAAAGCGGGAACTATCTTTGCCAAGTTTGTAAAAAATATCTCTGGTTCGGCCGTGGCTGACCAAGAATTTGCAAGATTAGCTAAGCTATTTTTTGGTGGAGATGAGGACAAAGTTAACGTTCAAACACTTATGAATAGCATGTCTAGCTTCGCTGATGCTTCTAAGACCGGCATAGTTAAAGAAGCTAAGACTAATGCAAGCACTTATCCTGGTCAAATGGGTAATATATTACAGCAAGTGAATAATACAGAGTCCTATACTAAGCAGCCAAAAGATATTGTTGAGCAATTTGGAAGCGGAGCTAAAAATCTTGGAGACTTAAAACAAGATGTCGTAGCAAGCGCGGTATCTGAAACTGGCGGAGTTATTAAAGATGCGGCAGTTGGTGCATGGACAAGTTTATTTAGTTCTAAGCCTGAGCTTAAATCTGAGATTGATACCTTATCTAGGAAGGTGGGCGCTATGGGTTTTGAGAAGTTCAATGCGGCAAGAAAGCAAGCGGGCAAACCTGAAGTCGACCCTGAGACGTACTTAAAATTTTTACAATCAAAGGCTAAGTAATGAATGAGTTAGATGAATTTGATAGCTTTGAGCAAGCACCTACTTTAAATCAAACTCAAAACTCTAGTTCATCTGAGCTAGACGAGTTTGACAGCTTCGAGTCTACCGGGTTTTTAAAACCAGATAGACAGCAGTTCGACATAGGCAACAAGTCTGCGCTAGCTGATAGCTTAGAGCAAGTTGATTTAGGCTTAGACAAAGCTAGAGCTACTACTCTTACAGCTCTAGAGTCTGCAACGGCAGCATTTAAACCTTCTACCTATCTAAATGATTGGGATAGTCTTGGTAGAGATGGTAAGCCTAGCCCTAAAAGTGAGCCTTCTATTAAGACAAGTAAGTATATAAAAGAGCTAATAAAAAGCAATGTAGCGCGCGAAAAAGCATATGAGAAAAAACACGGTACCTCTCCAGCCATAGCTGACACTTTAAACTATATGCCAGACTTAGCTATGGCACTGTCTACCGGAGGTCAAACAGCCATAGGCTCTATGATTACAGAAGGCGTACTATCTTTTAATAGAGCCAAAGCAGAAGGTAAAGAAGATGAAGAAGCTTATAAAGAAGCTGGACTTAACTCCGCTATGGCTGGAGTTTTTGGTAAAGTGCTGCAGCGTTATACTAATGCTATTGGACCTAAGGACCATGCAATTATAAAAGATATGGTAGAGAATAGACCAGAGGCTGCAGAAGGTATGGCAGACCTACTTCAGTGGATGAATGACCACGATGAGGTAGTTAACAAGTATATAATGACTGGTGATGGTGAGCTGTTGAAAGATAATCCGTGGATTGACGGGCAGATAAAGCAACTCACCGATAGCTATGGTGAGAAGATAACTCAAGACTATATCAAAGCATTAGCTAATACTTCAAAAGCTACTAAAGTTACTACCACGGAGCTTAGTAAAGAATTTGCAAAGGATATAGAAAATTCTTATGAAGTTATGCGTAGAGAGGCTTCTGATACTTGGGATGATGTAGCTTCTTCTGTGCCGAAGTTTAGTTCGACTGGTGAACCCATAAGATATGATATAACTGACATGCAAACTGAGCTAAACCAAATGCTTGAAGGCGCTCCTGATACTGTTACCAACTTTATTAAGAAATGGTCTACTAATACTGATAATGGGTTAGAGATTAAGGCTTTACAGAAGGAGATAACAGGTAAGCAAGCCACCATAGCGGAGATGAAAGAAGCTGGATATCCTAAGTCACAGATTGCATACAGACAAAAGCAATTAAAAGATTTGGTAGCTAAGAAATTGGCTTACGATGAAAAAACTGGTTTAGACGTTAGGCTTAAAGACTTTAGTGATTTAACTCAAATGATGAAAAATCTTAATAATAAGCATTACGTAAGTGGTGGAAATATAAGTACTAATGACCAACAACAGATGTATTATCTTAGTCAAGCTAGAGATATACTGATGAAGAAGATGAAGTCACTAGATGGTGGCGAAGAGTATCTTAGCAAATTAGCTGAGGCTAGTTCTAAATCTAAGGGTATATACAATACTTTTGGGTACGCTAATAGTGGAGTTAACATGGGACGTAAAGTAGCTGCGCATGAGATGGGTACTTTAATTGGAGAAGTGCCTGACCAACAGCTTTCTATATTTAAGCGAGTCGTAGATAAAGACCCTGATGATTTTTTACTGAGTCTTAGCACTATGAAAAAGCATCTTAAGCCAAACACAGTTGATAAGATGAAGCGCATGTACGTAGAGAAGCTAGTTGGCTTTGATAAAGTATTCGCTAAAAATGGTCATAACTTTAGTAAGCTTGATGCTGGAGCATTCTCTGATGGTATAAGCAAATTGCTTGATAATCCTGATGGTGTAAGCCTACTTAAGAATATGTATGGTGAAGAGACTCTATCTACTTTTAGGGCTATAGATAATATATATAAACAGATAAGCGCTAGATTACCAAAAGTGTCTGCTAGCTCTCACGGAACATTGCGCAAGTATACTACAGACTTGGCTAGAGTAGCTTGGGATAGTATGACGGGGCAGAGTAATAAAAGCTATACTCGTGCACTTCTAAATGCCTATGAAAGCAAGCTTGGGAGAAACAGTAACCCCTATCTTAGAGGAATAAAATAATGGGCTATTTTCACGGTGATGAGGTTCATAAAAGTACAGGAGGCTGATTATAGTCCCGGCGTTATTAGCGAGAGTGGTTCTTCCAGGCTATGTCTGACAGCTTTAACATTGGTGTAGAGACACGGAAGAATGGGCTTATAAAATGGCTGGAGCTAGCTCAGGGCTAGCTAGAGATATTAGAGAAGGTAAGTATATTGTTGATGCTGAAGGTAATTTCTTTAAGTCTAATGGCACTAGGCTGGACGCCGTATGACTGCCTTGAGGTAGGACTTGGTATCATACCAGATAGTGAGGCTAAATAACCTCGCTATCTCTAACAAACACAAATACGTCCATAGCATTAGCTCCCTTTGCCTCTAGGAAGCCTAGTAGCTCTGAACTACATTCATTACATATGTCAATATGATAGCCATGCATAGATACTACATTCCATTGCATCTTTGCAAACGGCTCATTACCATGAGGCTGCAGTAGCCCTACAAATTTCCCACAGCGGTCACATACTACTTTAGTGCTTATTTCTTTCATAGTTGTTTCTCCCACTCTTTGCCATTCCATACAAATACGGCACCATCTTCTCTGTTATATTTATCACCTACTTCTGGATACTTCTTAGGTATTGCTAATTTACTCATTTGTTTATATCCTCCCAAAATTTAATCGCTTTAATTATAGCGTTACATCTATTTCCATCTCTTTGCATAAATGAAACATTTATCTGAACTTCTAGTTCTTTGTGTAGAGCCTCAACTCTATCATCTATAATCTCTTGTGGTACGGACATAGGCTTATACAATCCGTACAGATACTCATTCCTGTGCATGCATGTACTCCTCTACTTGTTCAAAACTATAAGCAAATAAGCCATAGCCGCCCTTAGTTCTAACTTCATTAAGCTTAGCTATCTGTAACATTTCGTGCTTCTTTAATGACTTATGCACCTGTCTTACCTTATATAAACCCTCCTCAGTGTATACACTCCTCATTACTCTATGATAGTCTTCTTCAGTTTTAACCTCGACGTGTAGATGTAGCAAAGTCTCCCTAGGTCTAATCTCACTATACTCTCCATCTCTAACTAATACATCTAAGTTCTTAGGCCAGCCACATATTAAATCTGCCGTACCAGCCTTAGAATATTGGCCATTAATAACTATGCCACCAATACCTTCAATACCTTTTATAATTTTGCTTTGATAGCCTTGTTCTTTCATCTGTCTCTCCATTAATTTGTTACTAGGGTAATTAGCATAATCTCGTCGTTCAATACAGCTACTCATCTAGTACACCACTTATCTTATTATCTTCTAACACTTTAACTTTATTATTAGCTAGCCACTCTTCCATCATTTCCTCATCTGTTTTAGTTCTAGCGAGTCTTAGCTTTTCTTTTTCTCTCCTAGCTTTTTCACTCTCTCTATGAGCTTTATTAATAGCTCTACGCCGTTCTATCTCTACCTTACTCATAGTAGCTCTTGACTTCTTTTTCTTAGGCTTAGCAGCACAAGTTTTCTTTAAAGAATTAAGTCTTTTCTCTTCACGCCTAGCCAGCTCAGCTTCCTTACCTACATACTTATGTTTTCTACAGGGTCTAATGCCTGCTAATGATGCTTGATGCACCTCCATAGTATTATCATCTTCAGGGCAGTGAGGGCATATCCTAAAGTATCTCATTTCCATAGCTCCTAAATCATAGTAACCCTTAATGGGTTTAGTCTTGCTTCTCTTTCTACTACAGCTACCACATAGAGGTGTTTTCCTCTTACCTATTACAGCTTTAACACTAGAACAGTAAGGGCAAAAATACCAATACCTAATGTGTTTATAGTCCCTGTATCTTTTCTTAGCTAGTTTAGGTGCTACTCTTAACCTAGAGCATTTACGGCACTCTACATCTTCAGTAGGCTTATATGTTACCTTAGCTATGTCTCCACAAGTCTTGCATACTCTATCATACAGTCTTTTACCATCTAGGTGAACTCTCCTAGCTTCTGCACTACACTCTTTACAATTAGCTTTCCTATTAGTCTTTGTAACCTTAGAGGCATAATACTTAAGTTTACCACAAGTAGGGCAAGGACAACTATACTTAGCTTGGCTCATCTTGTGTCCCATTGTAGGGGGTCTATGATGTGTTCTATTACCTCCACACCTTCCTCTACTTTGAGTATAGCATCTTTAATTAGCATACCATCGTGTAGGTCGTCTAATTGTCTAGTCAAGTTTTTTATTTCCTTGACACAATACTCTAGTTTATCTACGCAGTCCTTGAATTTACTGTCCATAGCTTACCCTTTATAAACTAAAATTAAAAAGCCTATAGCTACTGCTTCAATGAATAAAGCTAGGTATGGCTCACTCATTGCCCATCTAAGGTATTTGTCTATCCATTTCATTAGTCTATATCCTCCTTTGCTTTATCATCTCTGATTTGAATAAATGTAGGTTGTACGTATGTATCTAATATTTGTTCATACTCTATCTCTACTACCTTACCAATAAAATCATCTGCACTAAGGTTTCTATCACTGTCAGACAAACCACTGCCAACAGCAACAGTACGACCTTTACTATCACTAAGTACCAAACTACCAATAAGACCTTCATATTTACCTTCTCCCTCTGTGGTATCTGCGCATAGCAAGTCAGCCGTAGGTCTCTTCTTGTACTTACACAAGTCGATAGTTCTTGACTTAGTGTCTCTCCACTTAAAGTCTGGTTGATATAGCATTAAACCTTCATAGCCTTCTTTAACTATCTCACTTAACGCACTAGCTAACTGCTCTTTGTTTTCTATCATCTGAAATGTAACTATGCGACTATTATCAATACCACTATGTAGTAATTGCTCATATCTTGCGTTATACTGTGCGCCAGTAAAGCCTTGCCAGTAATCATCTAATGATAGGTAGTCAAAAACTTTATAGGTGTGACCCGTTGATGTCTGATTAGCTTTAGGGCCTCTAAGATTACATCTTACACGGTCACCCAACTTTCCACTGCCTGCAACTCTCTCACAAATATATACACCATCAAGAGCATATCTAAAGCAATCGCCACCATCGTCGGTATGAGTATAGTTAAGCCCTCCCGATGTAGTAAATGTTGTTTTTCCATTCTTTACCTCCACTGCAACATAGTTACCATCATATTTAGTTTGGGCTATTAAAGGGAATTGTAATATCTTCTTTAATAGCTTACCTTTTGCTTGTTGCTCTATTAGTTTGTTGTAGTCTAAAGCTTTATTAATCTTGCTCATTTACCATTTCCTTAAGTAAGAATTTTTGTCGAAGTTTACCTTTTTGATAGCTACTGCTTCATAAACAGCTTTGCCTATGCCCGGTTTATCTGCTACCAATATATCTACCACGATAGGGGTATCTCTATTATGGTTCGCTTGGCGAGCGAGTCTTTGAGTGTATTTACTTGTCTTGAACGACATAGAATATATAAGTAGCTTGTCTGTTTTGTGTAAGTCAACTCCCTCTGCGTGCCCATCACTCGATAGAATAAGCGCTTTTGGGAACGTCTGCTCAAGTAAACTACGCTCTGCAATGAAGTGCGCCATAATAGCAATCTTTTCTTCTTCATAGTTAGCCTTTATATAAGTTATCTTCTCTCTACCACTAGTAGTAAATATAGACTTGCTATCATCTATTTTAAGAGTACCTCCTTCTAGCTGATAGTGCACCATACGAGTTTTCATATCACTGTCTAACAGTACTTGTATGTCATTAGCCATAAATATCTGGTCTTCTATTGTTTGTTCTATTACTTGCTTAGTAGTGTCCAATAGAGGTACAATAACTAGATTAACACTAGGCTCATGTTCTATACCAACCTCGCCCCTGGTCTTAAAGTTGAAATAAGGCTTTAGCCTATCTAGCACTTCGTCTGTTTTATACTTAGTGTATGTCTCAACTAGACCATAAGGTGTTCTGGTCATATTAGATATACCATAGTGTCTAAACCAATCATAGAAGTTTCTCTCTTTAAAAGGTGTCCAACTACTTAGTTTAAGCTGATGATATATTAGGCCAACGTGCTCAGCATAAGGCGTAGCAGACAGATATAGTATAGGCCTATTCTTAGTAAGCCTAGATACCGTCTTCCATGTTTTACTAGGTCTTCCGGTAGAACTAATGGCGTGATGACTTTCATCTAGTATTATAAAATCAGCTGGTATCTTACCAGGTATCTTATGCGCAGACTCATAGTTTATTACCGTAAATATCGTATGATGTTCCCACTCTTTCAAAGTGTCTGTCCAACCAGGTATCGCTTTCTTCTTCGTTACTATTAGACAAGTCTTCGCTTTGCTGTTCTCTACCGCCAGTAGAGCCGTCAAGGTCTTCCCTGTTCTCTCCTGCCAGCTTAAATAAGCTAGTCCATAGTTTCTTATCGTCTCTAGTGCCCATTTTGCGCCCTCCACTTGATGCTGTCTAGGTGTCATTACTCTGCCTCACAAGGAGGGTTCCATAGATTTATGGTTTTTCCGTCTGTGTCTAGCTGATGCATATTCACTAGTCTCATATCTCTAATAGCGTCCTTTATAGTCAACTTTTTAGACTTGAATAACCTTACTACCTCTCTCCACATATCGCAGGGAGTAACTAGGGCGTTTAAAGCTTTCTCAGCTTTCTTTGGGCCTATGCCCGGGCATCCCTTTATATTATCCGTAGAGTCACCCATTAATGTTTGTATATAAGGGAATTGGTGTGCATCTTTACTCTCAGTTTCAACCCATTTCATATCTATTCCATACTTAGAACTCTCATAGTAATTGAAGTGCTTACCAGGTAGAGATTTATATACATCCTTATCAACTGCGCATAGTACATACTTTTCAGGTTGTGTTCTTTTTAGCATTACAACTTTATCATCAGCCTCATAAGCAATGCATATCTCACCCTTGTAACGCTCTAAGCACATTCTTTTTAGAACACCTAAACCTTGAGGATACCTAATCTTTTTACGATTAGCCTTATACATCGGCTCTACGTCATATCTAAAATTACGACCTTCAGTAAAGTACAGCTCGATGTCTTTGGTATTAGTCTCACCTTTTATACGAAGCAGCTTCTCTTCTATTTTATTCATAGCTTCATCAAGGTTTACTTCCCATATACACTCACCTTCTTCATCATAGCCTGGAGCTTCTATCAACTCCCCCCACTCATCATCACTATACATATCTCTAGGGAGTAAGTCATCAGCGTATTCACTTGTAGAAGCTGCCGCAAATACTATTGTGTCTGCATCAACTAGAAGAGTCTTTGAAGGCTTAGTATAATCATCTAATCCTTCCTCTTCACCTAAATCTTCAATCTTCATAGCTAAGTCCTAACGTGCCTTGATTTTTGTGCACTTTTGCATTTCTATCGTGGTAAGCTAAAAACATAGCTCCGCAAGATAAGTGATAGAGGTGGCTTAGCCCAGTTTCTGCGTCTACTAGCTCACCACTACTATATGCCATAAGATGTCTTAACATGCCACCTCTTACTCTTTCTCTATCTTCTTTAGAGTTAGCTAACTTCCAATTGTTGGCCTCATACTTCTCGGCTCCGAATGTTAGAACTGAACCTATACCAATAATAAAGTCAGGGTCTATTAGCTCTAATCTATTTTTCTCACTATCATTTTTCATAAACTTGCTCACCGTTCGCTCCTACTGCTTCTTTAGAATAAGGCCATATTACTATGCCGTCTTCTTCATAAATACGCTTTGCTAAGTCTAAAGCTGGCTGCTCAGTTCTTCCCGTTATATAATGGCTAAGCTGCGCGCTACCTATCCCTAATTCCATACCAAGCTTATACTGAGGTTCGTACTCTCCAGTATCAAGCTTAGCGCTTAGATATGCACCTATCTTCATTTAAGTCCTTTATTTAATTACTTTAATTATATCGTATTAATCTTAATTTATTCTTAACTCCATATCTCTCTTATATGGACAGATAATCTATATCTATATAATGATATAGATATGGATATAAAATCTCTTATATCTATATCTCTGTTGTTTCTAAGAGGTTTTTAAGATATAAATATCTAACTGATTTTGCTTAACTAGCAATTTCCATTGATTAAGGTCAAAGGTGCGACCTCCCTCAAAATTCTCTTTGCTTCTAACTATAATCAGAAGCTTAGGTGGCTCAGTATACATCGTCCCTATGCCAAGATTTAAAGTATAGTTCCATTTACATCTTCCTAATGCGTTATGCTTCATTCTATTAGGCATACTATCCCAGGTAGTTTGCGTACACCATACCACCTCTTCATGCATTAGAGCCTCTAGCAGACCTTTATCAAAAGCAGGCCTAGATGGTAGACTACCATCTTCTTTAAGGTACTGGTCTTTAGACGTTAATAATAATAAGCCTACTGTCATATTTTCAGCTCAAACTTCATAGTCTCAATGGGATTGTAATCACTTACTATTAGATTAAAGTCATAGATAGAGTCAAAGTCTAGGTGATATCTAGGCTTTTTCATTTCTACATCATCCCATACATTGTCTATATATCTCTTAACTAGACGTAAATGCTCTTCATAGATATGGCAATCTCCTAGGTCCATATATACCACTCCCGCTTTTAATCCGACTGCCTTAGCCACTAGTTTGTTCAGTAGCCAAGCGCTAAACATGTCACTAGCCAGCCCTATCATAACGTCTACTGAGCGCTGGTTCCATATCATATGTAAGGTTGCACCTTCTACGTACCACTGATAGCTAAGTACACAAGGCACCTGTAGTGCTTTAGAGCTGGGGTCCCATAGAGATATAACATGCTTCCTACTGTGTGGAGTTAAAGACAAGCTGCCTATAAGTCTTGATAGTTGATTAACTCCATTAAAGTTATGTAGTAGTCTAGCATAATCTACATCAAGCGAGCCGTCTTCATTAGCCCAAGCTCCCCAGAAGTTACAACCATGTTTTTCAAAGCCTTTTACGGTGTCTTCATTTGACATAAAAGCTTTAAGTTCTCCGACTATTCCCTTCCAATATATCCTTCTACCTTGTAGTAGAGGAACTTCATCAGGTAGTATAGTGATTGTCCTATGAAAAACAGATAAGGTTCTTCCCTTTGTAGGACTTTTAAAGGTACCAGTCTCTTTAATCTCTTGTACCAGAGACATGTATTGTCTTTCAGCGTTACTTATCATTTCTTATTCCTTGCTTGCGTTTCACGCATTTCTTCAACTGACAGAGCTTGACCGCCACCAGCAAAACCTTCTTCTAAATCGCCCATGTGCTGACCACTCATAATATCAACAGGCATAGGTATATCGTGAAAATAGAATACCTTAGACTTTCTAATTTCGTACCAAGCCTCCTGCATGCTATCATGTAAGAGCTTACTCCAGTAGTCTTTGTCATTTTTGGGAACTATCAGGTAAGCTGCATCATGTATACTATTAACTAAGTACTTTAACGTACTAATGTCTTTTTTATACATTAGATGTATGGCTAAGCGCATGGTTTCACCACCTGTACCTTGAGTGGGGCCATTGATGGCTTCTGCGTACATCTTTGGCTTCATCCTATAGCCTAAAGCTGTCTGACAAATATAAGAGCCTTTGCGCATCTTATTACCTACCATAGTATGGTACTCTTTTAAGCCAGGATAGGCTTTAAAGAAACGTGCTATAATGTCTTTAGCCTCTCCTATGCTGAATTTAATTCCGTACAAATCAAAAGCATACTGAATAAAAACGTTTAGCCCCATACCATAGGTGAGCCCAAAGTTCATTACTTTTGCATTACTTCTTTCACGACCATGTACCTCTTCAATAGGCTTATTATAAACCAGCGAAGCTGTGGTCTTATGTATGTCATCTCCACGCATTAGTGCAGCATACATATTAGGCTCATTCATTATAGCGGCAGCTATTCTAATTTCTAGAGTAGCAAAGTCAGCTGCGACTATAATCATATCACTGTCATCTGGTAACCCGAAGCAGCTCTTAAATTGTCTTGAGTAGTTCTGCAAGTTGTCGTATTCTGGTACATGCTTACTACCTTTGCAAGACCACCTTGAGGTGCCTGCTCCCACCGGTGAAAATCTACCATATAGTATTGGATGATTATACTTGATTAGTTTAGACATATCATTTTTAGCCTTGCGAGCAGCTAATATTACTTCTGCTTGTTTTTGCTGACGCTCAGTAAATTGCACGGCCTTCTGCTCTATTCCTCTACCTGTGCTTGACTTCTTTGATGAGTCTAAACTACCATTAATTATGATGCGTGTTAGCGTAGCCTTATCAGATGAAGCAATACCTAGTAGCTCTTTTACTTGCTTAGGACTTCTTGGATTAAAACCGTCACCAGCTAGATGCAATAAATCATTATCTAGCCTATCTATAGTGTCTTGAGTCTCTATCATATAATTAGCTATTACGTCTTGGCGCATTGGTATACCATTCTGTTGCCATACCATAGCCTCTTCTATGGCGTATATAGCCAAGCGATATGCCATATTACCTTGCATAACCTTTTGTATTTTGTCAATCTGCCACATTCTCTCTAGTGCCTCAACATCAGCAGCAGCATATCTGAGCTGGTCTTGAGACATGTAGGCATTTCTTACAAACCCTGCCTTTTGTAAAGCTTTCTTATCTAAGCCTTCATATAAGTCCTTGTAGCCAAGGTATGATACAGCTTTGTCCAAAGTAAATTCTTGCAGCGAAGGATAAGCTATCTTAAAAGCTACCCATAAATCATCAGTCCTTGGAGTTTTCTCAAAATTAAGAGTTCCTAAATCGTAAGGCGCATTCCACCAAACTAGCCACTTATCTTCCATCCATTCTTTAAGCTTCTCAACAGCTTGGTCAGAAGTAGTGGTAACCATATGGTAGAGCCCATCTTGTCTGAATTGTATAAGTGAGGTATTTACGTAGAGCCCGTCAGTTTCTATATCGCAGAAAATGGGCTTGTCTTTTGTGTAGTGCTTATTGGCTAACCTTAAAAAGTCGCCAACTGTTATTGTCTTGTACATTGAAGTCCTTTGTTTACGAGTATCTATCTCGTCATTAACATTCTATTAATACACCACTGTGTACTAATTAGAATGGTATGTTTTTATCACACTCTAATTGAAAACGACGACATAAATCGTCGTAATCTTCTTGAGCTATAATAGAAGGCTTAACTTTGAGTTTGTCTTTAAGGAGTCTATTCTCTTCTTTAAGCTCATCTACTATTCTCTCAAGCGCCTCAATATGAGCTTCTTGTCGATTTAGTTTAGTAACCGTCGCTACTTCGAGGTCGCCAAGATTTTCTACATTGAGGCGGCGCATTATATCTTAGGGCCGTCTTCAGTAGAAACGTCAGCTACGTCCATATCGAGGTCGTCAAGACCTTCGTCGTCACCTAAATCTTCAGCTTCAATCTCTGAGCCACCTGTGTATTCTACGAACTTCTTGAGCTGTATTGCGTCAAGATAGAAAGCTAATCCCTCATTACCAGAGAATGCATTGATACCAATAGAGCCATGTATAATACCAATAGAACCTTCACCTATCACTTTATCGCCTAAGTTAAGCGGATTGCCGTTAGCTCTAAGAACTTTGATAACGTTCGGCTTACCATCTTTTGGCCAATGAGTAATAGTTTTAGCTGCTAAATTCCAGCGACCTGTTGGCTCTTTGATTTTAGCATCATCTTCATCATAGGTAGGTTTACCATCCTCACCAAGAACATCTCTCATTTCAGGTTTGAACATTGCATAAGATTGTTTTGTACAACCAGCAGGTTTGTTTTCTCTCCAAAATTTATCAAAGATAGCTTTATCTTTTTTCATAGACTCTTCATCAGGATAAGTAACTGTAGCAGTGTAATTGTAGTTTGCTGGGTCTCCGTTATCATCTTTGTTCATTTTAAGCTTACCTTGACCGGTAATTTGAACCCAAGATAGTGGGAGTAGTGGTGTTTTGAAAGTTAATTTTGCGTTTGCCATTGTTTTTCCTTGTTTTACTTTGTTTTATAAATGTCTTACCTTTCGGCAGTTTCACAACTCAGGTTTGTATAGTCAAGGCCGCCGTTATTGCCTTCATTACCTATTTCTGGGCTAGAACTATACTTAACCTTAATAATACCCAGCCTAAGCTGAGCACTATAAGATTAAACTAAACCGTCTGGAATAATTACTTCTTTGCGTGCTGCTTCAGCCTCTTCCATAAGAGATTTAGCTCGCTCAGCATCAATTAGTCCAGCTAAAAGGTCTGCAAACACAGCTTTTTCAGTTGCTTTGAAAGTTTTTTCACGGTCTTTACGTGATTTTTCAGCTGCTTTAGAGAAGCGTGACCATCCAAGCTCTGTGTCTGGTTTAGCATAAAAGTTTGGTTCACCATCAGCATCATAAACAGGTACCATAACGTTAAAGATTGAGTCAAGAATGTGAGTAATGTTACCATCTTCATCACGAGTTACTACATCATCAATGTTAAAAGCTGCTCCACCTTTTTTAGGTTCTAAAAGCTCTGTGAATTTAGCTACAGCGTCTTCACCAAGATTTAACTCATTACAGATTGTCATTGCTGACTCAAAGATTTCTTTTTTAGTTGCCATTTTATTTCCTTCGCCCGTGGGACTTCTTAAATTAGAAACGATTTATTGTTTCGATAGAATAATTATATCATAATAAGATTAATCTAATCTTAAATATTGATATTTAATCTAATTATATTAGTATACACTCTAGTAGGGACTTATTTAATGATAATTACTCTTGCTATAGCTCTACTAAGAGCTACATACATCAGTCTAGCATAATTCACATAGTAGCCATTACGTATAGCTATCTTTATATCTTCTTGCGCTATAAAAACCGTTCTGTACTCACTGCCTTGAGACTTATGAACCGTTCTAGCATAAGGAGCCCTCATATCAAAAACTAAGTTCTGATGCGTTAGATAGGCTGACCAAGCTTTAGCTCTAGCGCTGACTCCTTTGGCGCCTTTATTCTGTCTACACCACTGTGCTAAACTTGTATCTTCTGGCAATGAATTGTCTGAGTATAACTGTCTCTGACATTTCTCTACCTCAGCCTTTAACTTCTTAGAGTTCTCATAGTGATTGCTATCATAGTAAGCAGTATATACTTCACCATCAACTGAAAAGCTTTTTAATGGATAGTTTATCCTAGTATTAAACTTCTCTATGTCTGCTTCAGTCTTTTCAACATTGTCAAGATTTAGTTTGCCCTTCGATATACAAGTGGGATATATAGTAGTAGCTTCAGGCTCTATATCTCCATTAACTTCTGCATCAAGCGAATTTAGAATAACGTCACTTGGTTCTTTAATGCCTAGATATGCTTGAGCTATCTTGTTTAGCTGCAAAGTCTTGGCATTAGTATAAGCTAATATAATGTCTTGTTCAGGGTCATAGCTATACTCAACTAATGCCTCTTTTAATGGCATTGACACTATATCTTTATGCATTGACAAGTCTGCATGGTTACTAGGCCTTTCTATGTAAGATACAAATCTCTCAAATGTCTCAACCACTTCTGGTGCTTCGGCTCTATGCTGTGTTGTAAGATACTCAACATTATCAGTGTATATGTAAGGGTCTATAGCTTCACCATCTACAGGTGGCAACTGCGAAGCATCTCCAAATATGGTTACCTCGGCTTCAGCAGGCAAAACCTCAAGCAAAAGGTCTAGTATCTCTTGATTAATCATACTGTACTCATCAATAAATACCTTCTTTATAAGGCTAAGGTCTGTGTCTCCAAGCTTCTTAAGCTTTTGCATTCTTTGCCTTTTTAGAGGATTAAAATTCTCATTCAAGGTTGGTACAAGCTTTAGCACACTGTGTATAGTATAAGCTAGCTTAATTCCTTTCTTCTGTAGTACTCCTACTGCTTTATGCGTTGGAGTAAGTACTAAGGTACCGTCAGTGTATTCTTTGACTAGTCTAGTTGATTTACCAGTCCCTGCGTGACCTACTATGAACTTTATTGGTTGGTCATAGTTGCTTACTAATTCTAGCATTCTAGCAACCTATGAAGACCCAGTAACATCCGCCACCTGCTGTACGTACTAGTACTGCATCACTGCTTGAACAGCCTATTGGCGGTATAGGCATTATTGGTGCCACACATGCTGAGGCTACTGAGGCTGTTATAGCCATTATTAAAATTAACTTTTTCATTATCTCTCTCCTATTGACATTACTAGTGGTATGGTAACCACAACTATTAGTACTATAATTATGTCATCATAGTACTTGTTAAACCATTTCTTAAATCTATAATTCCACATCTTTTCTCCTTATACGTAAGTATCAAGACTAGCAAGCCTAGTCTTAGCTTCAAGCTGTTTAATTCTATCATCTTGAATATTAAGCATATCAACTACCATCGCTAAGTCTGTAAGCTTCACCAGCACCTCTCTATCCTCGCATTTAATCACAGCATTATTTACTGCTAATGCAAATTCATCTATGCTCATTATAGCTCCTCCTTAATCTCATTAAGCACCGTCTCTGGTGTTACATCAGTGTACCCATAGCTCTGCATCTTGCTAGCTAATGTTTCCAAATAGTTTATAATGCTAGCCACCTCGTGAGAGTCTATTATCAACTCCTCTACTGCAAAGTCATAATCACTCTGTAGTCTAGCCTCTATTAATGCATCACGTCTTAACTCTTCTTGTTTCTCTGGACTCATTGTATCTCCTTTAAGTAGTTTATATATTTACTATAGACCGTATCACTCATAGGCAGCTTGAGCTGCTGCTGTGAGTAGTCTGCTATGTCTGGGTCTATCCCCGCCTTAACTAATAACTGCCTATCCTTATATTTCGTAGTACTCGCTGACTGATTACAGAACGCCTTAGTGTCTAGCTGTAAAGCACTAGCTACTTGAGCCTTCTTGTGCTTCTTCTCTGAGTCACTACCATGTAGCTGGTATAATAAATCAGCCAAGAACTCCCAAGGCAGCGTAATGTATTGACCTTGCGGCTGGTATTGAAATGCTATAAATTTTAGAGAGTTTATAATGAACTCATCAATGCCTAAAATATCTACTAATGACTCTGGACCCTCCTTGATACTACTAAGTATTTGCTCACTATAATTCTTATCACTCTTAAGCGCTATATCTCGTCCCACCGTATGTGGGGCCTCTGTGAATAGCTCGTGATAGTATTTCGTCTTCTCATTCTTATAGAGATGCAGTAAGTGATTTGCCAAGTCTTGCAACTCATCAGAGTGATGCTCTATGCTTGAGTTCTCAAACAATAAGTTTAGCGCTCTTGAGTCCTCATCACTGAGACGTGGCTGCTTGCCATAAGGAGCAACATTATGAGGTAGCGCATACCATAGTCTACGGTCATGCTCATCTATGCCTGGTATCCAGTTGCTAGACCAAGTAAAAGCTAGCGCTGCACTAGTCACCGCGAATGAGCCATACTTCATATTATCTTGTCTTCTAGCTCCTGCAGTTGTTCTATCTCTTATAACACCGTGCAATGTTTGCCACTGTTGCGTAGTAAGTCTAGGCACGTCATTGAAGATGCTTAGTCTCTTGCCAACCATTGCATCCCCATAACCTGAGTCAGTTGAACTAACCTCTATTGTATTCGACATAGTTATCAGCCGAGTTGGTATAGCCTGTGCTAGCGTTGTCTTCCCTGTTGCTCCCTCAGTCATTTTGTCAGTTACTAGCATCGGCACGGTTTGCGGCGCTCTCTTGCCAAACATAGCGTGCGCTAACCAATGTAAGTAAAACTCACGGTCTCTGCCTGTGCCCATATAAGATGTAATCACTCTTGTTACTACATTATCTGGTAGTTTAGATACAGGCAGCGCCCTCTCGTAGTACGTTGAATGCTCTGCCAGGTTAAGCGTGTCTATATCACTATCATCACAGTAGCTAACTCTGGGACCAAACGGGTCCGTTAGTATCTTCACCTGCGGTATGCCTGCTACATCCTCCTTGCTAAGCCCCCGCAGCTGCGCTAATGTTTGCAAGCTTAGTGACGGGTCATCATTCTTACCAGCTCTTCTCGGCTTCATTGTCGACATATTAATCTCCATAAAATAGATGTTCCTATTATCTATATACTTTATAAGCCCATACCCGTTTATTATAGTATGCTCCATGTCCGTCTGTAAAGACTCTGACTCAGCTAATCTATCCTCCATACTCTCGTGTCGTGGAAGATTACATAGCATTTGAGCCAGTGCCGTTCTAGTGGCAACGCTGTTCAGTGCCTTCCCATAGTAGTCGCTGATGAGCAGCTCTAAGAACTTGTCTCTGTCCTCGTGAGCTATCAGCGCATTGTAGCTCAGCTTGTATGCTATAGTATTAAACGTCATATAGCTTAGCTCTGGCAACTCTATCCTAGCCTTGCTAGCCTTCTGTGCACTGCGGTCTTGCTCATTCATCAAGCTTAAGGCTAGCTTTTTCCACTCCTTCTTTTTCATTAAGGCATCTTTTTCCTTGACGCTCGGCGCATCTATGCGACCGTTCTTAATAGCTAGCTTAACTCCCGCGTGCATCGCCGCATCTATAAACATAGAGTGATTGGCACTGCCTATGCGCTTGCTGGCCTCTGGACGATGCGACACTATATAGTCTATCTCTTCTTGCGTTAGTTCCTGTAGTGGCGCATCATTAACTATTTGCCACTCGGCCTCTTGCCCTGGTATGCTATGGCCCTCAAACATAAAACCGCTTGATATGATATCATACTGCGCCATCTTCATTCTAGTGATAGGCAGTTGCTCACTACGCTTAAACCAGAAATGACGCTTGTCTGAGCGCGTTGTCTGAGTTGTGAAGGTGCTCACTATCGAAGGATATAGCTCCTCTAGTTCATCCAGTGCTATGCCATCCGCATCTATGCAGACTAGTGGAGTATCTTTAGTTAAAAATACCTGCAATAGGTTAGTGCCTTCTATCCATTTCGACGGGTATGTTGTTACGCGCTTTGGCACCTTCTTGTGGTTCTCGTCGTACTTCCATATCCCCGCACTACATACCTGCGCTTGTAGCTTGTCGGTTAGCTTGCTTGCTATATCTTGTAAGCTCATTACTTACTCGCTCTAGCTACCACTATCTTATATACAGTTGAGAATACAGGCTGTGTTAGCTTAAGCGCTTCTGCTACAATAGTCTTGTTATGCACCTGGCATTCCCAGAATATGAGATTGCTATTATCTATGATAGCATTCCAAAATGCTGACCAATCTTCTTTGCCTCTTTGCTCCTCTAAATACTCTACTAGCTCGCTAAAATCTTTCATTTTATAAATCCTATATTAATTTTTATAATTATATCTATTTAATCTTAAATTAAGATTAAATGGTAGTTTTTCTATAATAACGAGCTTAAGGTAGATTTAAGCTATAATTATAGAAGTTAGTTCCCTCGCAGAAGCTGCGCTATGATTTGAGATGAGATAGCGCTTGAGCTTTCGCCGTCGTCTATATCTATTGCCTCATAGGATACTATATCATCTTCAAAGGCTGTACCTTCTAGGAAGGGCACTATATCGCTGTTGGCGGTTAGAAAATACAGAACATTTCCGAGTCTAATCGAATAATTGTATATATCCCACTTTGCACCATAGTTCAGTACGCACCACTCATAATCCCATTTGTTGTTTGGAAATGGCATTATATTTTGCATACTACCATTTAACCTGTCAAGATACTCTTTAGTCGCCTCTAAGCGGTTTACTATTATGTTTGCCATTTTTAACTCCTCTAATGAATAGTCTATTCTGGCTAGACTATTCATACAAAGCGTTAATTTTCAACGTTGATAAAACCCTTATAAATTTTTATAATTATAATAATTATGGAATTATGGGCCCTAGGGAGTCAACTTTTTATTTATTTTCTAAATATCTCATAATGATATATATAGAAAATAAAGAAATATCTATCCCTATAACGTCCATAATTCCATAATTTCTATAATTTTTCCTTAAAGATTTCTTAAACGAGGACTAAGCTTGTTTACCTAGCCCAGGCTATCTTTAAAAGCCTCTAAAACCTCTATCTTACGCCTTAGTTTAGTCAGCTCGTCATCATAGTCATGCTTATGTCTACTTATATAGTTATACTCACTTGCTGATAGACTTATCTCGTACTTCTTACGTTTCGCCACATGCTTATTGTCCTGTGTATATCCCGCCAAGCCGTGAGGAGGCTTACAAGTAGCGGGATGCCTTAGACAGTATAGAACTTTTCCGGGACTATACAGCGGTTTACTACATTTCGCGCAATACTTAACCCCCATTACGCTTCGATAGATGTCTCAGCGATATATTTCTGTTGTTCTTCAGTAGCGAACTGCGCAAGCCATTCAGCCTCATTACCCTTGTTCTCAGCTTTAAGCGCTTCAATCTCTTTATATAAGTTCATAGCGTACTCTCGTAGTTCATCACCTTTTAAGCCATTATACTCTTTGATGATACTGAAGTTAATCTCCGTAGCACGCTTCATACCATCTTTGATGTAGCGCTGACCTTTTGTCCATAGAGACATACCTATACTACTATAGCCTTTGTCTTCTAACTTCTCACGTTTTTCAGCGTTTTGGTAAACCATCTCAGATAGGGGCCAATATCTATTAGTGAAACGACAATATCTATACGTTTCTCCATCTTTAACTACATCGGCTGGTCTTGAATTACTACCACCTTTTTTAGGCGCTAAGAGTTTTTCAAACTCAACTAATGCGTTATTATACGCTTTTTTACTTAGTCCAAGAGACTCTAAAATCTCTTTGGCTTCATTCCATGTTTGTAATTTGGTCATAATAGACTCCTTAAATATTTACGTCATAAGACGTTATAGAACGCTCCTAAGAACGCTCTAAACGTTTTACATCTGTTATGAGATTTGATAGTATACGTTCTACTAGCAATTTATCATCATCACTTAAAATTTCTGCGGGCGATAGTACATCAAAACTCTCTTGACAATAGTTCTCATTATACTCCGACAATTCTACATCTCTAGCATGTTCTAATAGGCGTTTCACCGCTTCACTTATATTTGACATTTCTTCGCCTTCAAATCTCGTCTGATACATTCGGTTATATATTCCTCTGCCTCATAATCTGGCGCTAGACAACGATATTCTTCATCATCTTGAAAGAAAGTTATCTCCCATTTACTTCCATTATTATACGTCACATAATATCTATCAAATTTACGAGATAGTTCAATTTCTACTTGATAGATATCGTCGTTCACCTGCGTATAGAATACGCCTTCATTTTTCTCATTTAACATTTTATACTCCTTTATCTCATAAGAGATAATAATACGCACGTTATAGAATGCGCATTATATTCCTTATAATTATAGACGTTTTTATATCGGCATCAAGCGTGCCTCTGACTTCTATGCGTAGATAAGATGATTGTAAGTCATCACACGTCTACGTCTTGGACATTTATAAATCAATGAACGTGATATACTTTTATTCTTGTTAATATCATTAAGAGACAATTTTGACGTTTTATTTCCGCGTTTACGTCATACGCGTTTATATCTCATCTTAGATACATATCTAAGATATAGATAAGGGACTCTTTATATAATCATATTATATCATAACGTTTCTTAAATAATTATTAAGACGCGTTACGAATATAAAGAACGTATAAGAGACGTGAACCCCTTATTAGACGTATATTATAACGTAACGTTTCTTAAATAATTATTAAGACGCGTTACGAATATAAAGAACGTATAAGAGACGTGAACCCCTTATTAGACGTATATTATAACGTATGATATATTAAGATATTCTTAATCGCGCCGCGAATTACGTGAGGATATATACGCATTTATATATGAGACGCGCGTTATATCATAATATATCTTAATATCTTCTTAATTCTATATATCCTCACGAATGACGCGGAAGGGTTAAGCACCCAATGCTACTGATGATGATGATAATCGGTCTGTAAAATTTTTTCTCCGCTAAAAACCAGCCTGGTATAATTCAATTATATCTTAAGAAGTAAAGACGAGCACAGCCGAGCACAGCCGAGCACAGACGAGCACAGCCGAGCACAGCCGAGTGTAAAATTTTTTCTCCACTAAAAACCAGCCTGGTATAATTCAATTATATCTTAAGAAGTAAAGACGAGCACAGCCGAGTGTAAAATTTTTTCTCCGCTAAAAACCAGCCTAGTATAATTCAATTATATCTTAAGGAGTAAATATGAGTGTAAAATTTTTTTCTCCGCTAAAATCTAAGAAGCAGCACTAAAGTGCTATACCTCTTGGCTTACGCATCTTCGCAGGCTTAGCAGATTTACCACTAGAGTGCTCAGCTATCACCATATATCGAACTGCGTCAGCCGGGTTAGACCACTCGTCATGTAGTGGCTTATCTTTCCAAACACCCATTTTATCATCCCATTGCTTTGAATAGTTATGTAGCATATCATCTATGTAGCTACAGTCAGCATCAATATATAGGCTAGGTATAGCGCGACGCACCAGCTCTATATCATTAGATACGCTACTAGTCCTAGGTATAACCAACGTTTTCCTAACTCCGAGCTCTCGTAGTATAGCTAGCCTGCTCTTACTCGTACCTAGCTCTTTAACTTTAACATCATGTGGTAGTATAACTTTTTCTATGGCGTAGTTAGTGCTTCGCATTTGTTCTACGTAGTGCTTTAGTCCCTCTCCAGAGTTATAGTATACGTCGATAACGCGGAGCTCTTTCTCACCATTAAGGTTTATGTGTACCTGATAGTATACTAGCACCATAGTATCATTCATTCCCAGGTCGATTGCCACTCTAACTGGTAGCGCAGCGTCATATAGTCCGTCTATTATATGCTTCGTTCTGAGTGGCTTCCACAGTCGAGCGTAGTAGGCTCCGTCTCGTACGGCTTCAAACGCGCTCTCTGGGTCGTAAGGGTACTCTTGGTCGAAATCTTCGCCACTTTCTCGACGCTGTACAACCACCCACCACTTTTGTCTATCTGTTAGTTTGACATCTAGGTCTCGCTCTACTTTATCTATGTAGGCTTGGTCTTCTGTAGTTGCGCGCTGTGGTATATCAGCTACACAATCGGGGTCATATACCCATGACAGGAACAATGGCTTGAAGTCTTTGAGTCCACGCTCACCTACGAAGTCTGCGGCTCTATACCACATCTTATAAAATTGGTTTTTGCGACCTTCTGCCGTAGACTCAACTACCACCGGGTTTCCGGCTTTGATGGCCTGCATAGTTCCCGAGATTAGCTCTTTGGCTTTTTGCGGGTCTTTATTGGCTATCTTGCCCATTTCAGATACGTGTAGGCGCTGCAACGTAGCGGAGCGGAATGAGGTACGGATAAATATCTTTGAGCCGTTACTAAACGAGTACTCTTTAGAGTTGTCTTTTACTACAACTACGCCCAAGAAGTCTTTAATAGCTGGCGGGAAGTTTTCCCAAGCTGTTTTAACTCGTTCAAGTAGTGTGCTGGCTTCTTCAAGACCTTGTGCAAGCATGCCGATGTTTAGGTCCTCTATAAATATACCATCATCGAAATAGTTTATTAGCATAAAGGTTGATATACCTTGCTGGCGACTTTTAAGTATAATAACACGTGGGTGTCTTAGCATTGATGAGTATGCTCGGTGCTGCGCATGGTTCATATTAAAGCGTAGCTTGTTACCATCTTTATCTATTATAGTATAGATATTGTTTAGTCGCCATAGCTTATTAGGCAAGAAATTAGCTATGAAATCTTCATCGCTCTCTGGTTCTCGCTCAAATAGACTTATGTCTCCAGTAGGATACAGCTCTTTGAACTCTTCTCGTGTTATGTTAAGATACCATTTCACGTTGAAGCTCCTTGTTCTTTTTTCTTGCAGCTTTTCTGTCCGCCACATATTGCTTGCGAGTTTTGAACTCGACTATAGTAATTCCAGCTTCTGCCAGCTCATATTCTCGCTTAAGAGACTTGTACGTGCTAATGAAGTTTTTAATCATAATCCATCTTTTACCTTTCATATAGCTCCAAGACTCTTTGGTAAATTTCCACAGTAGCTTAGGTCTACACATTTCTCATACTCCCTTTAAACATACTCATCTTTTCGCTATTGATTGTGGTTGAGTTCATAACATTCACATTAACGCCAGATTTATTAAATATTGAGTTGTATAGTGAGCCTATCCCAGTAGATAACGTTGCCCAGTCCTTAACGCTTAGGTCTTGGTGCACACTCATTTCTTCTGCGGCCTCCAGTAGATTAATGACCACAGCATGGAATTTAGGCTCAAGCTTTTGTAGTCCTGTCACTCCGTCTACTAGCTTATCTATTTGCTTCGCGACTTTAGGTGGTGCTGTTTCTTTAACTGACTCAGCTATAGTGTGCAATGTGGTAGGTTCAACTTCTATAATAGCTTGCAGGTCACCCTGTGACTCATTCTTTTTATCTAATCGCTTTTTCCACGATAGTGCAGTTTGATAACCCATATTTAATTTTTCTGCCACTGCTTTTGGTGTTTCACCCATAGCTAGCAGCGCTTCTGCCTTAAGCTTTAGCTCTTCCGGTATTGCCATTTTATATCCTTTAAGATGTATTTTATCATAAGTTTCTTAAACCAATATAAAACTGTATTTAAGATGATTTTAAGATTAGATATGTTATACGCACGCGCGTGCATATATAATAATGATAGACAGGACTCCATATCTCTTGCACACGGACAGATAACATCTTAGATATAGTTTTATCCCAATAAGAAGTTTTAATCAGTTATAGAGTACTAAGATTATATTAAGACTATTTAGATATAATAGATATATTACTATGTAGTATAGCATTATTAACGGAGCACAAGCCTGTGGTACTGATAATGCTATACTACCTAGTAAGGAAACTGAACGGTTAATATATTAACTAAGAGGAATTAGTATGGCTAATAACGCACAAGACACTCCTCAAGACAACCAGCCAAGTCTTGATGAGCAAATCAATAAGGCACTAGCTAACGTTGACGAAAAAACTGGTAAGCTTCAATTTAGCGAAGATACAGACCCACTATTTAAAAGAGCTGTAATTGCTGAAAAGAAAGCCAGAGACAACCAAGCAAGCTTTACGAAGAGTAGACAAGAGTTGGCGGCTGTCACGGCTGCTAAGGATGAGTTAGAGAAGCTAGCTATTGGGACTACCTCAATTTCAGCTGAACAACAAGAGGAACTCGAAGAGCTTAAGTTCTCTGACCCTGACAAGTGGTTTGAGCTTAAACGCCAGTATGAAGATGAGGCGAAAGCAACTGTTAGTAATAAGATTAAAGAAACTATTACTGCTGCTAGTGAAAAGGCAGTTCAGGAGCTAACGTTGGTAGAGCGTAAAGAAGCATTAGCATCTTTCACATCTTCTACTGGTATTGAGCTAACTGATGACGTGATGATGAATGATATTCCACCACGTCTTCAAAGTAAGATGGGTAGCATGCCTTTTGAAGACTATCTTCAAGAAGTAGCTACTTATCTTGGTAAAGGCAAAGTAGTTAAGGACACAGATAGTGGAATTGACCAAACTAACATCAATAAGATTAGTGGCGCAGATATCCCTAGTGATAGCTGGAGCCCTGAGTTAGGTGATGGTATATTATAAGATAAAGGAAAGATAATGGCACAAGCTATTACTCAAACTGGAAAGCTTCCTATTACTAGCAAGCTAATCAGAAATAAGTGGATGAAAGAGGGCCTTGTACAAGAGCAATCTCAATCATTCTGGGCACCTTTAAAAGGTAAAACATTAGATGCTGTAATTGTTCAGCAACAAACTTCTACTGCTGATGCAGGTCATACAATTGTAGTTGACTATGATGGTAACTACGCAGGTGCTGCTCGTAAAGGTAAAGAGAAAGCTTATGGCTTTGGCGGAGTTAAACTTAAGTTTAGTGACAAGCTAACAGCTGAGCGTTTACGTTATCCTATTAACAATGGTGATAAATTTGATGGTGTAGAGATTGGTGATTTATCAATTAATGAGCATACAGACTCACGTTCAAAACTCGCTGATAACTGGGTAAGACAAGAAGACCAATTTTTCTTTGACATCGGTCAAGGTTATTTGAATGGTAAGAAACCTACTCATGCTTATTTACCTAATGGTAAAACGGCGTCTAAAACCTTAGCTGCTGGTGATGTATTAACTTACGATGAGTTAATCAAAATGGAAACTGCAGAGAAGACTGGTAAAGGTTGGTCTATTGGTGGTAATCGTCGTCCAATGAAACCATATCAAGGTACAGGTGTTAATGGTGGTGCTAATCCAGCTCCGGTATTCTTACATATTCTAACAGCTGGTCAAATGGCTTCACTCAAGTTAGACACTAAGTTCCAAACAATTGTGTCACAAGCAGACGTACGTGGTAGAAATAATATGCTTCTTAGCAACATTGCTGGTCGTATCGGTAACTCTATTTATATGGAAGCACCTGCTTACCACGGCTATGAGGATGTAGTTGGAGATAATGGTTTAGGTAAATCAGTTGTTGAAATGTCTGGACTTCGTAGAGTTAAAATTAAAACTGACGGTACTGAATTATTTGAAGGTACAGAGGCTTATGACAAAGAGTCAACAGCTGGTACAGTGGTAGTTGACCGTGGTATCATCGTAGGTGCTGGTGCATTCACTGAAGGTATCGGTATGGACCCTGATTACAAATTCCAATCTTCTGAAGATTTTGGTATTGACTCTGAGTCTATGATGGAATGGTGGGGTAATGCACAGGCTACTATGCTTACACCTGAGACAGCTGACTATAAAGCAGCTAAAATTGGTAACATGACATATGGTCTTGCTTACTTCGATACATTTGTATCTAAATACGCGTAATTAAAGGTTTACTATGGTTGATTTAAGTACTCAATTTCAAAACAATCGCCGTAGAGAGGCAGCAGCTGTAACGGCTGCTATTCCTTTCTCATTAAGTGAAGGTGACCTTCGTGAAGGCACAGCAGGTGAAACTCTTGTTACAGGTGACTACGTAGTTGCTAAATTACCTGCCGGTGTTCTAGTTACAGAAGCATTCTTAGTTGTTGAACCTGAAAACGTTTTTGATGGTGCCGCAGGGGTTACTAAAGTTGGTATTACTATTGATGGTTCATCAATGATTGCTTCAACTGATGTAACAATTGTTCAAACTAAAAAAGGTGCTGGTACAGCTAAAGTTACAACAGCTGAAACTGATGTTGTTGCGTCAGTAGTAATTGATGCAGCTACTACTACTGGTAAAGCTAGTATTGTACTTCGCTACATTGACTACAGTCGTGGAACAATGAGTTATTTAGGATAGGCTTTCGCCTTTCCTAATCATTTATTAAGGTAAATAAAATGGCATTAATTGAAGATATTGTATCTAAAGCTAGAAGAGTATTAGGCGATGTTCGTAAGAATAGATGGTCTGATGTGCGCATGCTAGACTTAGCAAACTCCGGTATGAGAGATATAAATAAGCAAGTAGGGGCATTCAGAGATTTATTTATATTTGAACTGCAGAGATATAGATATAGATACCCATTACCACCAAGCTTATTACAAGTAACTTCAATTAATTACATGGGACACGACTTACCTGTTATAGCTAGAGAAGACCACACGCAGTATGATGGTGTTATAGCTTCTAAAAGTCAAATAAGCAGAGGAGTATTAGAACTTGCACAACTACCAGACATAGGCTCACGGCTAAAGAGGTTTGTGCAATCGCCTACCTTGTTTGAAACTAATCCCGACGGCTCCTTATCGGTAATATTTAATCCTGATGAAGGTACGGTAGATAATGGTTTCGGCATTGTGGTTAGCGCTGCTATCCCTGGTTATGACTATAATACAGCTATTCCAACTACTTACGGTTTATTAACATCTATGTTACCTAAAGGTGAAGAGGCATCTCCGCTAAATGTTACGACTGTAGGTTCACTAGGAGTTTTAACGGATATATCAGTAGCAGGAGAGCCGTTAAGTGGCGGAGCTATTACTGATAGCTCTAACCAACCAATAAGAGTTGTAGGTAGATATGGAATTATTACTGGTGTGCTTAAACAAGAAGAGTATGTTAAAGTATATTATAAAGCAGTACCTCCAGAAGCAAAAGCATTATCAGATGGTTTTCCTCTATCTGTATCATTAGAGGAAGCTCTACTATATTGGATAGTTGGTTCAGCTTTAATTGATGATAATGATGCCAACAATATGGCACGCTCAGATAAGTTTATGAACTTATATATGAGAGAATTACAAAGCGAACATAAGATGGGAGCTAGGAACTATGCTTCAAATAGTAAGCGTAGCGTAAAATATAACGGAGGAATAATAAAATGAGTTTAGAAATTGATGAGATAGTATTTATTAAAAACCTTGCAGGTGAAGAAGACATACTCTTTGGTACCGGTACAGAACAACAAATTAGAGATGGTGAAGTAGTGCTTATTACACGTATTAATGCACACACAATACCTTATAGAAAAGCTGATGGTACACTTATATCTATCGGTGAAGCTTTAGATGAACTGTATGTAAAAAGTAGTACATAATGGCTTCTACACTACAGTTTACTAAGCAGCTTATAACTGTTCAGGATATGGCGCTAGGCATAGGCCAAGTAGAGCAAATTCGTAATGGTGTACCTTATACACTAGATATGATTAACGCTTCTAATATGGCATATGATAATGAAACATCATTAAAAGATGCTGTTGATACTATGTATGCGCAGCAAGATGGATTATTAGACCAAGTAAATGCTTCAGAGGCAGCAACAGCCGCCAGTGCTACTGCTGCTCAGTTAGCGGAGTGGAGGGCCCAAGCTTGGGAGCTTACAGCCCAGTCATATGCTACTGAACCAGAAGATACCAACTGTAAGGTATGGGTTTCTAATGGTGATGGCACTTTCATTGCTTCAGCTACTACTGACTATTCAGCAGCACATTGGGAAGCAAAAGCTTTGTACAGCGCAAATAACGTTAATGCAGATAATATCATACACACTGTAGGCAGCGGATTGCCTAATGAGGGATATACTCAAGCAGACCTAACAAAAGCAATAGGAAACATAAACAACCCATTGCTAGACCTGCCATTGAACAACTCTTTGGCTATGAAACAAGGTGTAGGTAGTGTGGAATTCAGTAGAAGTACGACAGCTACATATATAGATAGGTATGGTGTATTGCAGACAGCAGCTGTAGATGAACCAAGATTTGAAAAAGATGGTTTGCTGATTGAAGGAAGTAGTACAAATTTATGTTTATATAGTAATGATTTAACTGATGATTCTTGGTTAAAATCTACTGGTGGTGATGGAGAAGACCCAATTATTACAGCTAATTATGGTATATCTCCAGATGGTACTCAAAATTCAACACGAGTGCAATTACAAATAACAGATGACACAGACTCAGCAAACTATTCAAATCTGGAACGAGCATTAACAGATGTGTTTACAGACCCATCGAATAGAACTATATCTGTATGGGTTAGGTCTACTGATGGAGGAGCTGATACTACATTTGTGTTGCGCGATTATCGTGGTACAGATACAAACATTCATATTACAGCAACTAGCGAATGGCAAAGGGTTGGGCTAGTTAGAAATAATATAGAATCAGATGATGGTAGAATTATTATTCATTGTAGAGGTGAATATGGTACTGATACTACTGTAGATATTGAATTATTTGGTTTTCAATATGAGGAACTACCATTTGCTACAAGTTACATACCTACAACAGATAGTGCTGTTACTAGAGGGGCAGATGCTTGTAGCGCAGATTATAGGAACAACATTCCTGCTCCTAACACAGATGAGATGAGTGTTCTATGTGATGTAAGTTTTTTAGGCAGAGCAAATACTCTACAAAGACCTTGGAGAATTTCTGGTGAAGTAAATAGATTAGTACAACTAGCAAATGACACAGGTTTAAATTTTTATTATGGCAGTACACCTAGGCGAGTAACAGCAGAGTTTAATAAAATTATTAGAACTGCGGCTATATTTAATAAAACAGCTATGTTTCATTATAAAAATGGGTATATGGGATCAGCCCCTATCGCACCAGGCACAGTTACAGGTAGTGCTTCAAGTATTGGAATAGGTTGCGATGGTAATGGTTCATCACTTTATTCATTGTTTGGTCACATTAAAAACTTTAGAGTATATGATAGAGCATTAACAGAACAAGAAGTGAGGTTAGCATAATGGAAGTACAAAGGAGAAATATAATGAGTTACGATTCTATAATATATTGTAATGATTTACAAGCACTGAAAGACAAGTTGATAGCAGATGGCTACTATGATGAAGAGAGTGGAACATACACTCTCAACCATACACTCACACCACTACAATATAAGGATAATACATCATTAAGTTATTGTAGAGGATTTAGTTTAGATTTAGATGAGTACACAATGCTAGAAGACTTAGGTACATATGAGAGTATCTTGTTGGATGAGAACAGTGATAAGTTAGATAAATATAAGAGTGTATATGACTATGAGAAAGTAATTGAATATAAAGATGAAGATGGTGCAGAACATACATACACTAGACCATTTAAAATAGGGGAGTTTGCATAATGAAAAAGTATAGTTTAGATGAAATAAATAGTGATGAACAACTACTAGAGAAGATTAAAAGAGTTGATGGCAGTGGTAGTGGGCTAGATGCTGATAAACTTGATGGGTTAGAAGCTTCAAATTTTGCTAACATGCAAGGTGATAATACTCAAACTTTTAAAGTTGCACCAGCTGTTAATGATGATGAGGCTTTAAGTAAAGGGCAGCTACTTGACGCAATTAAAGAAGTTGATGGTGCTGGTTCAGGGTTGGATGCTGATTTAGTTAGAGGACTACCGGCAGATTTTACAAATAGTTTAAGCGAGAATGGCTATCAGATACTACCAAGTGGTTTGATTATTCAATGGGTAACCTCGACAACTGATGGTGATGGTGTGTTTACAGCAACATTTCCCATAGCATTTCCAAATGAAGGTCTTGCTGGTTTTAGTACAGTTCGAGGGGACAACTACACAGCACAAAATGGTAAGCCATCAACTACAAAAATATCGGGTAGTACATTAAATGTTGATGTTAATGGAAGTAGTGGTAAAACTGTAAATTCTTTAGCAATAGGTTATTAAGGATATAAAACATGAAATATGCACATTATAATGAAACAAACGGAAAACTTTTAGGCTGGTATGATAGTGAAATTCACGAAACAATACCTACACCAAATATTGAGGTAAGTGAAACAGATTGGCAGATAGCTATTGACAATAATTGTAACTATGTTGATGCAGATACAAACATTATGTCAATAAAAGATTTTAGAACATTCGAGCAACTTCAAGCAGTTAAATTAAGAGAGCTAGAGTCTGCTTACAATAATGCTAACCAAGAAGATATCGAGTATCTCGATACAACATTTCAAGCTGATAAATATAGTCAAAACTTGATAGTGTCAGTACTAAGTGCTGGAAGTGTACCAGATGAGTTCTTTTGGTTAGATGTAAATAATAACCAAGTAAGTATGACTTATGGAGATTTACAGGGTTTAAGTTTAGCAATACTAGCTAGAAGTCAAACTAACTTTGTTAAGTACCAAGACTTAAAGTCGCAAGTGAACACAACTACAACTATAGATGAATTGGGTAGTGTAGTATGGTAAGGTATGTAATGCTACAACTGTTTACGGTGTTCAGGAAAGTATTTGGGTTAGTATGGTATTACTTTGTAGTGCCATTTAGAAGTTATGCTAGAAATGTAGTGTATAACTATGTACTGCAAAATGGCACCTACCTAAGAAGGTTACTAGAAAGACATCCACATATCTCAGCAGACAATACACATTACATTATAGACCCATATCATGGTGCTGAAGGTGGGATAATTAAATATCGTAAGATTAGTAAGGTAGAGTATTACTTAGTGTTCTGGCTTATATGGGGATGGGTAGATGATGACTCAAACAATGATACTTATGATAGAGGTTATATAGAGAGCATTGTGAAAAGAGAAAGAATGACTTGGCTACCTGAGTGGTTTGTAAGTAAACTAAAAGTAGAGCTACAAGAAGAAAGTCAATTTGGGAACAGCTTTGATTTAGGTGATAGTAGAGTACCAGATTTTAGACCTCTTAGTGCTACATTATGGAATATTAGAAATACTGCTTATAACTTTCAATACATATTTGATGTTAGTAAAGAACAGGAGTTTCTGTATGTAATTGGTGGGAGAAGCTTTGGGTGGATACCAGAAGACTTTGGTGGTGGTTACAAAATGGTAGTTGGGAAAAAGTTAAAGTAACCTATGCTATAATACAAAAATAAATTAAAGGGTAAGATATGAAATTAATAACAGACAAAGATGGAGCTGTAGTACAAGGCTTTGCCCCAAAGTCAGGTAAGGTAATTGAGCAAGGTGTATACACACCACTGAAAGACGAAGTAGTGTTCCTAGGAGTAGATGTAGATATTACTATGGATGGAGTTACACTAACATACCCTGTAGGCTCTGTACTTATATTAGCTCAAGGAGTGTCTGTAGAATTTGGTACAGCAACTCCAGTGCACTGTCTATAGGGTCCTGACATGCTATTAACTAATTTAACATTAGATAATAATATGGCTGAGACCATAGCTAAATCTCCGTATATAGATTACAAGTGGAGCTCGCATACTAGAGCTAATGGGGATAGGGAGTTGTTTGATTACGGTAAATCACATAGTAACGGTAAACTACACTTTGGTAGAGGTATCAAGTTCAACGGGGTAGACCAAAGTGTAACTGCTTATATACCAGAATTTAAAACAGTAATTTATACTATTACAGCAGGTTCAGATGCAACCCATTATCATATAGATTGCGGGACCAGTTGTGGTATTTTTTGGGTTGTAGGGAGTAAGCCAACTGTATACTATAGTGGTACTAACCATAATGTTAATATGTTATTAGAAGAAGATAAAACTTACACTATAGCCTACGTTAAAACAACAAGCAGTGTTGAAGCATACATCAACGGGAGTAAAGTAGCAGAATTTGAGGCAACTACACAAGTGTTTGGGATGCATGCTACTACTATTGGTAGTGAAAGTGGTATGGATGATACTGTATCGAATGTTATTTTTATAAACAATGTACTTACACCACAACAAATTGAATATCAATATAAATACCCAGAGAAGTTCTTATACCATGAAAAAACAGTTAATGCTGATGGTAGTGCTACTTGGGAAGCTAAGAGTAAGATACTTACACAAGATGAACTAAATAGTGTTGTAGCTCATTTACCTATGTGTGAGACTGATGGTTATGCTAGAGATATGATTGGGTATAGTGAGGATGTTAATGAAGTTGTAAATGGTACTTTTAATACTGATTTAAATAGCTGGACTTTACCAACAACTAGAGGAACAGCTGAATATAGTAATGGAAAGGTCAAAATAACTAATGATGGTGATGATGGTTATCCTAGTATTAATCAGGCATTAACTTTAGAAGCAAACACAAGTTACTTAATACAAAGTGATATCTACATTGGAACATCAAGTAAAGCAAGAATACACATGTATGACTCGGATAATTCTAATTTGTTTAATCAAGAATTTACATCAGATGGTAAAGCATGTTTTGTATATGTAACAAAGAATGATATTACAGTAAGTGTAAATTGTTATAACTATGAAACTGGAAATACTGGTACTTATGTGTATTTTGATAATGTATCAGTTAAAAAACTAACATCAACCTACCAAATTGCAAACTTCACAAACAGCATAAGAGACGAAGCAATGAACCTATCATATGGCTTACAAACTTGTTTCTGGAAAAGAGATGTATTAGGTGTTCCTTATGCTGGTTCATTTGATAGATTAGAGTGTGATGGTGTTGGATACATGAGTAATGATTATATGATCTCTGACTCTAACTCTTGGCAAATTGAGATGATACTATATGTAAATTCTGAAAATAGAAATTATGGGGGTATTATTTTGTACCCATTTTACTTAAATACGCATACAGCAGTTGATGTATATTTAAGACTGAATGACATGTCAACTGGATTTAGTACAGGTACAGGTTACCAACACCTAATAATTGAATATGATGCAGTATCTAGTGTAGTGAAACTTTATTGGAATGGGGGGCTTGAACTCGAAGGTACAGTTACAAAGTATGGTGATTATGGGTTATTAAAAACACTTGCTAGCACTAAATACCCGATACCACTATTCAAAATACATACAACTCCACAAGACCCCTTAGAACTATATAATAAAGCTATATCTACAGGTAAATTTGGTGACGTAAGAAGTAAAGCATACATAGATGCTGGTACATTTGATAGTAAAGCTTCTAATAGTTACACATTCGCTAATGATTATAACTACATAGAAGATTTTACAATTTGGAACACTTCTACATATTCAGGAAGTGGTAGCTGTACAGAGTTAGATGATGGGTTCACACATATGGTAACTGATGGTGGTGATATAAGAAAGAGTTATTATATTAACTCAAACCCATCTGAAATGGCTAGTGATGATTTATATTTAATAACTGTAGAGGTTAGAAATCACAAAAATGGTAGTTTTAAAATTATTTTTGATGGGGATGGTTTACCAACAACACAAGCTTATAATACTAATGGTGTTTTCACAGAGACTATCCAGCTTAGTGCAATTGAAGTTGATAGAATACAAACACTTAGATATAATACTAATCCTGTAGATTTAGAATATAGAATACACTCTATTAAAAGAGTTAAAAATCTCCCAGGTGAAAGAACAATAATAGAAAGGGGAACTAATGTCTAATATAATAAGTTACTTTGGTAGAGGAGTAAATTTTAATGGTATTGACCAAGAAGCTCAATATGCAGAAAAACTACCTACTACTGGTGATATAACCATGATGTTTACTGGTAGGGGTACAGTTAGTTGTCTGTTTAAAAATCTGTGGATAAATAATAACACTATTCAATATTGGTCATCAGAATTTTCTTTTGAGGTTAAACATATACCAGATAGAACAAATAATGATACATATGCATTAGTTATATTAAATAATGAATTAAAGTGGTATATAAATGGTGTTCTTAATTCTATATATAAACTTTATGTTAGTGTTGATAGTACTAATGCTCAGAATTATATAGGTGGTCGTAATGGTTTATACTATGATAGTGGTATTTTAAGAAATGTAATAATGGTACAGAAAATATTAACAGCTACCCAAATTAAGCAGCAGTTTGAAGAACCAGAAAAGTTCCTGTACAGAGAAGATGAGGTACTAAAATCAGAGTTCTTAGAACAAGAAGATATTGATGCTGTTAAAGCATATTTACCTATGTGCGAGGTTGATGGATATGTTAGGAATTTAGCTGGGTATAACGAGGGTGAGAATGAAATTATAAATGGTACTTTTGATGCCGATACTACAAATTGGGATACTAACAATTCTGGTGCAACAATAACTTGGCAAGATGGTGGTACAGCTATATGCTCAAATACTGATGATTGGTCTTATGTATTCCAATGGCATAGTGAGTGGGAAATTGGTGATACTTTTGTTGTAGAATTTGACATCTTATCTATTGATGCTACACTTAGAATAGGTGTAGATGCAGGTAGTGTATTATCGAGTGTCGGACACTACACAGTAACAAATACAGTAACAAATAATACAAGGTTTACAATAGCACCCACTACATCTGGTACATATAATGTTGAAATAGATAACATATCCGTTAAAA
>Ga0256837_1000297_pt1 | contig 44124 bp, 43 predicted proteins | sample 4562384metaG_FD_185976 | JGI IMG/M metagenome (GOLD analysis project Ga0256837, IMG submission 185976) | Hydrothermal vent microbial communities from Guaymas Basin, Mexico - 4561-384 | ecosystem: Environmental > Aquatic > Marine > Hydrothermal vents | place: Mexico: Guaymas Basin | collected... | reverse complement strand
CGATTGACCCAGGAGTGAGAACATTTGCAACTTGTTATAGTGATAGTGAGGTTATTATTGCTGGAGATAATTTTTCCAAAGAGGTACTTTTCCCACTAATGAAGAGGATTGATAGACTTCTTGGAAAAAGAAAACTTATTGAAAATACTAAGAGAGATGAAGAGCAATGGTATCAAGATAAGATTAGAGGAATTTTGCTAAAACAATTAAATAAGGTAGCTTGAACCTTATACATGACCTCATTTTTGCGAATGTGGCGTATTTAATCAAGAGAGAGATACAACTATAGAGGGAGCGTTGACGATTGGATGGAGATAGATGTTATGAAACCACTTGATGAGTTGGTAAAAGAGTATGTAAGACATTTGGGAAAAGAGAGTTTTTTTGAATTCTACTAAAAAATATAAAAAGTACAAGGTTTAAAATTGAAAAAAAAATGTCCAATATGTAAAAAAGGTAAATCAAGAAGAGTTTGCATCATTAAAGATAATGAAACTATATGCTCGAAGTGCTGTGCCGAAATTAGGGGAAATAGTTGTGTTGGTTGTCAACACTACTCATTAAATCATCAACATGAGTTGTTAAAAGTAAATAAGAGTAGTAATTCAAAATTTATAGCTATATTATCTCCTGAAATTGATGAGGAGGTTGATTTGGCTCTTGAATTATTGGAACAGAATCAGTTTTCTGTTGCAGAGTTGAAGATAAAACAACTTTTAGAGAAATATCCCACTTATCATCAGACCAACTACGCTATGGGTGTGATTGAAATTCAGAATAAAAATTTTGATGAGGCATTAATCTATCTAAATAAGGCTACAGATATATATCCTATTTTTTCAGAAGCTTTTTATAATAAAGCCATAATCTATAAGAAGAAAGAAGATTTAGGAATGATGGCATCTGAGTTTCTCTCTTTAATGAAGATTGAGGATAGTAATAGTGAGTTATATCAAATTGCGAAGAAATTTACAGATATGATAGTAGAAACTTTTGGAAATGTAGCCATAGAGGAGTATATAAAATCTGATGAACTATGCAAAAGGGCTTTTGAGTATTGTGATATTAAAGATTATTCTAAAGCAAAAGAGTATTTTGAAAAATCTATAGTATTTTGTGATAAAATTATCCAAACACATGGAAACTTAGGACTCTGCTGTGCAGCCTTAGGACAGAAAGAGAAGGCATTAGAGCATTTTAATAGATCTTTGGAGATAGACCCACAGTATGAACCATCAATTATTAATAAAAGCTTAATAAATAGCCGAAGTCCCGATGAGTTAAAAGCGTATTTTAGGGATATTAAAAAGATAGAAAATATTCGATATTACAAGGATTATGAGCCAGAAAAAAAGAGTCTTATGAAGAGATTTTTGGAAAAAATAAAGGATAGTATATAATTTTTCCTTGCATAAATATGTAGGTAATTATTAATCTTCAAAAAATCAACCCCATATTCTAGGGGTTATATTGAGTTTTTCGTAACAAATTGGGTTACTTTAGCATTAAAGTCTTAATAATTAATTTTGGTTATGTTTTTTTGAAGTGGTGGCGCCAGACGGAATCGAACCGCCGACACAAGGATTTTCAATCCTTTGCTCTACCAACTGAGCTATGGAGCCACTAATTATTTGAAGTGGCTGAAATTATATCTAAAAAGTCTTATAATAAACTTAAATTAGATGAAAGTTCTAAAAATACTTTTCCTCTCTCTTTATAAGAAGTAAATTGATCAAAACTAGCTGATGCAGGTGATAACAATGCTACCTCACCTATTTGTAATACTTTATCTATATTTTTAATAGCCAAATCTATTGTTTTTGATTCTACAGCATTTATATTATATTCATGAGATAAATCTAAAAGTTTATTATTATTATTTCCTATTGTATAAATAATAATGTCATATAATTTCAACTCTATAAATAAAGGATTTAAATCAACTCCTTTATCATCTCCACCTATAATTAAATGAATAGGACTCTCTTTATAAGCTCTTAATGCTTGAATAGAGGCATCTATATTTGTAGCCTTAGAATCATTTACCCATAATCTTCCCGATTTATCTAACTGCTCTTCTTGACGATGAGCATCTACAACAAAACTATTTATTAAATCGTAATTAACCTCATCAAATATAACTTTTGATACGGCTAATGCTATTAATGCATCTTCTAAAAATGCCGATTTAAAATTTATTTTTCTTATATCTAATTTAAAATAATCTGCCAAAAACTCTACACTATCATATTCAACTATAAAAGCATTAGTTTTAGGAATGTCCAAACCTTTTGGAATTAATGCTAATTCACCCTCTTTCATTGTTAATAGAGGTCTCAATTTATCTTGAGTATACTCTTTTTCTCCTCCATGCCAATCTAAATGATCTGGAGTTATAGGAAGTAGAAGATATATATCTGGTGATGCTGTTTTAGTATGTCGTAGAGTATATGAACTTGTTTCTAAAATCCATAAAGGAGCTTTCTTATCTAAAAGAGCAAGAGGTGTTCCAATATTTCCTCCACTAATAGCACCCCTATCTTCTAATAAATGTGTTATCATTTGAGTAGTTGTCGTTTTACCATTTGTTCCACTGATCCATATTGTTCTCGCTTCTGTTTGAGGCAAGATATAATCATACTCACTGATTAAATTATTAGCTGTTTTAATTAATCTATTCGATGGTTTTAAACTAGGAGTTGTGACCTCTAAACTACTATCTTTTGGCTTGAATAGATTAGATGGCAAGATATAATTTTTCTCATTATCATAATATGCCTCTTTTACATTATCATCAAAAAAGATACATCCACCACCTAAAGATGATGCTATTGCTTTTGTTGTTAGTCCATATCCAAACAGTGTTGGTTTATTATCTATATTTTTCACTATCTAAACTTTAAAGTAATTAATGCCAATATATTAGCTATCAAAGATATTAGCCAAAATCTAACTATAATCTTATTCTCTGCCCACTTCTTTAACTCAAAATGGTGATGAATTGGTGCCATTAAGAAGATTCTTTCACCTCTTAATTTAAAACTAGCCACTTGTAAAATAACTGACATAGTTTCAATTACAAATATAAGCCCAATTAAAATCATTAAAACTTCACTTTTCCCTAAAATTGCTAGGTATGCAAGAATTCCACCTATAGATAAACTTCCTGTATCTCCCATAAATATCTCTGCTGGATGAGAATTGTACCAGAGAAATCCAAGAAGTCCACCTGCGAAACTAGATGCTAAAATTGTAACCTCTCCTACACCTTTAATATTTGGCATAAGAAGATAAGATGAGATGATTGCATGACCTGTAATATATATAATTAATCCTAAAGTGGAAAGTGCAATAACAGATGGAACAGTAGCTAATCCATCTAATCCATCTGTTAAATTTACAGCATTACTTGTACCCAAAAAGATAAGAAGCCAAAATGGTATAGCAAAGTATCCCATATCAAATAAAGGAGTTTTTATAAATGGGATATAAATTTCTGTTGGGAATCCTGCATAAAAAAGCATACTTATCACTAATAATGATACCACAATCTGAAGTGTAAATTTACCTCTAGGGGTTAATCCTTCTAGGTTATCACCAGCTAATACTTTTCCTAAATCATCTTTAAATCCAATTAATCCAAATCCTATAATAGTTACTAATCCTGTAATAATATATATATTACCTAAGTTGGCAGTTAATAATATGGCTACGACTATTGACGATAAAAATATAGCACCACCCATTGTAGGAGTTTTTGCTTTATCATTGTGAGCTGGGATATATTTGCTAATTGGTTGATTAGCATTCTTAGCTATTGCCCAAGCTATATATTTGGGATACAACAATATAGTTAGTATCAAAGAGATAAAAAATCCTATACCTGCACGGACAGTAATATAAGAAAACAGATGAATATCGAAAAGTTGGGATAGTTCATAAAACATTATGTGGTGCTTCTTTCTTGATTTTTAAGTTGTAAATGATATTCTACTATTATTTTAATTAAGGATTGTAAAAATGCCTATACAAAAGACTATATTAGTAATTACGGATGGTATTGGATGTAAACCAGATAGTACATGTAATGCTTTTAAAGATGCGAATAAACCTAACTATGACTATTTAATGACAAATATACCTAAAACGCTTATATCTACACATGGTTTAAGTGTTGGATTGCCTGAAGGACAAATGGGTAATTCTGAAGTTGGACATATGACAATTGGTAGTGGAAGAATTTTATATCAAGATTTGGTAAAAATTTCATTAGCTCTTGAAGATAAAAGTATAGAAGAAAATGGTGCTTTTAATGAGATTATATCTAAAAGTAATAATCTTCATCTAATAGGTCTTCTTAGTGATGGAGGTGTACATTCTCATATTCAACATATCATAGGTATCGCAAAAATATCAGCATCAAAAGGAAAAAGGGTATATTTACATTTAATAACAGATGGAAGAGATGTAAGTCCAACTTCTAGTAAAACTTATATTAAACAGATAGAAAAGATTTGTGATGATAATATATCAATTGCTACAATTGGTGGACGGTTTTATACAATGGATAGAGATAACAGATGGGAGAGAGTTGAGAAAGGATATAAGGCTATTAGTAAAGCTAATCCATCAACTTCTATTTCTCCTTTAGAATATATAGATAGCTCTTATAAAAAAGATGAAACTGATGAATTTATTGAGCCTATGGCATTTAATGGTTATAAAGGTTTGCTAAATGGTGATTCATTAATTGTATTAAACTTCAGAAGTGATAGAGTTAGAGAAATTACAACAGCTTTAGGAGATAAAAATTTTATTGAATTTGAAAGAGATTTTGTATCCTTAAATATTGCAACTATGACAAAATACGATGATAAGTTCTCATATCCAATTTTATTTTCAAAAGATGCACCTAAAAATACATTAGCAGAGATTATCTCAAATGCTGGATTAAAACAATTACATACAGCAGAGACAGAAAAGTATGCACATGTAACATTCTTCTTTAATGGTGGAATAGAGACTCCTATGATTGATGAAAGTAGAGTTTTAATTCCAAGTCCTGATGTAAAAACTTATGATATGAAACCAGAAATGTCTGCTCCTGAAGTTGGAGAAGCTGTTTTAACTGCAATAGATAACGATTATGAATTTATTGTAGTAAATTTTGCAAATGGTGATATGGTTGGACATACAGGAAACTTTGAAGCAGGAAAAAAAGCTGTTAGTGCTGTAGATACAGAGTTAGGTAAAATTATAAAAAAAGCAAAAGATAATAATTATGCACTAATAATAACTTCAGACCATGGCAATTGTGAAGAGATGAAAGATAAAAATGGAAATATGTTAACCAATCATACAGTGGGTGAAGTTTGGTGTTATATATTAGCTGATGAGGTAACAGAATTGAAAGATAATATGGGATTGAATAATATAGCCCCGACGGTATTAAAGATTATGGGGTTAGATATTCCTGAAGAGATGGATAAAGCTCTATTTTGATGAATAAACAATTATGTGGAACAAAAGCTCATAGACACTTTAATCTATAACCTCCAGTAAGACTAGAGGTTATTTGGATTTATATTTATTTAAAATCTTTTTTAAGTTCATCTTCTATATCATCTGGGATAGTTCTTATTTTCATAAAATCTGTCATTGTTAATAGAGGAAGAGATAAAGGAAGATAATACTTAGGATCTAGCATAAATGCTTTACCATCTTTAACCATTGATTGATATGGAAGAAGTTGACTATTTGCTTCTGCATTTACTATACTAAGAAATTTATTATTTGATTCTGACATTTTATGTCCGATAAGTGTTGCACCATTAGGTAATTTCAAACTATAAGCAAATTTTGTTTTATTAATAATTTTTACACTATCAGATAAGTGTATAATATCATTAAAACTAGGCATACCAAACATGAAGTGATAATCTTTTACTTTTGAAAATTTATTAATATCATAAGTAAGATACATATTGCCTAATGCTTTTTGAAGAGATATTTTTGTATTCTTAAATTGACCATATATGAACTTATCTTGAAGATATGATGCACCAAAATATGATGGATTTTGTAAACGCAATTCATCTTTACCATTAACTAAAATATTAATTACAGAGACAAAAGAGTTTGTATTTTTTAGTTCTTCGTTAGTAATAGATACAACTGTTTTACCTTTAAAAATATCATTTATCGCAATAACCTCGAATCCATTGATTCTAAGATTATATATTAGAACTTCAATAGTTTGAGGGTTTGCTACGAAATAGGCACTAATTGTATCAGGTGCTTTGTCAGATATAACCATTTTATTAGTCTTGAACTCTTTTTTAGGAAGTACAACCATATTTTTTGGTTTTTCTATCTTCTTAGGCTCTACTTTTGGAGCAACAACTACTTGAGTTGAAGCTTTTTTAGAAGAACTATTGGACTCTACTACTTCGTTTTTTTTTAACTCATCAATATCTTTTGCCATTGATTTAACAATAGCCTTAAGTTCATTAATTTCTGTAGCTAAATCTCTAGTTGTTGCTACAGCTTTAGCAGATTCGCCACCTGTTCCCTCTTCAACTGTAAATCCTAGCTCTTTAAATGTTTCAACAACATCATCAGCTATTCTCTGCATATATTCTAATTGAGCTTTATCTTTTATACCTGTTGTAGTAATCCAATTCTCAACAGTTGCATATCCAACATGAAGTTCATTTTTACCTTTTGGAATATAAAAGTATACAGAACAAGGAGCAAAAGCACCAGCTTGTGGTTCATTATGATTAAATACTGAATTAGAGAATTGGAAATGACATAAAGATGAAACCCAATAAGCGTCATATTTATCAAAATCTAATTCCATATCATCATATTCAAATTTAAAATCAATAAATCCAGCAATAATAAAGTTATTTTTACCAAAGAGTGAATCATGAGTTATAATAAATTCTTCTACAAATTCTTCAATATCATCAACTCCGTTAAACTTTTTAACCATTTTCAAGAGAGGTTGAGCAGGAAGTTTGGCATCGTATGAAAGAGTTTTAGATACAGTTGGCTTCATTTCCTTTGTAATTAAATCATCAACTTTACTAATCATTGCCTTAAATTTTTTATTGATATTTTCATCTTTTTCACCAATAATATCTATCATAGTATCGCTATCTAAATGACCATACCAAGTAGTATCACCACCTTCTGCATCTGGAAGTTTTTTAAATCCTAAGAGATTAAATGGAGCATAAGCACCAAAATCTGGGTTATGTAATAGAAGCTCTCGTATAGACTCTCTATCCACAATTGTATAAAAATTTAAAAGATCTAAGTTTCTCTCTTTATATTTTTTAAAATAATGAATCTCTATATGTTCATTTTTACCAACAGTGGAATAACCAATTGTATCTAATTTTCTTACCATATCAGTTAATTGTGTTCCTGCTTCACCTTTTGTTCCATGAAGCTCTATAAGAGTACCAGCTTGTGATAAACTGATTGTTAATGCAACTGATGCAATTAGTTTTGAAATAGTTTTAACTTTCATATTCTTCCTTTAATATACTTTTATTTGTTATTAATTAATCCTCTTCGTCTGGCTCATAATCTCCATCAGTTGCTGCTGCATCCATCATTCCATACATTAAATCTCTAACAGTAGTCGCCATTTTCATCATCTCTGGAGGTAAAGGTTTTCCACCATGAAGCATAAGTTCCATAGACATTGTATATAACCATCTATCACCTTTATCATCTTCAACAATTAAAATTCTACAAGGCATAAAAGCACCAAATGCTTCAGAAAAATCTATAAATTGTTCTGCAATAGAAGGAGCACAAAAATGAATTATTCTAATATATCTTTTACCACCTGTTTTGATACTCTCGTTAATAGACATTTTAGAATCACCGACAACTAGGAAATTATTATCGCTAGCCATAGAGTTTAAATTATCGATAACATCTTCAGTAGATACATCATCATTAATTTTCACTTTTCTAACCATAGCTTCAGCACTGTTCCCTGTCTCTAAAACTTTATTAAACATCTCCATATAATAACCCATAGCTTTTGGATCAAGAGAAGAAACTTTACTCATCATACCACCATAAGTAATTCCAGCATATACTACTGCTAAAACAACAATTGCACCTATTGTACTTAAAATATTTTTTACCATTTTTAATTTCCTTTAATAATTTGTATTTTTATTCTTCTAATGCTTCTAATTCATCAAGAGCTTTTTGAAGATGTTTTCCCATTTGTCCATTAAATGCATCCCAATTTTGGTATTCTTTCATTGTTTTAACAACTTCTGGTTTCATTTCATAAGCTTCTATATCTTCATCAAGAGCTTTCTTAGCACCTTCAAGCAATAATTTCATATAATCTAAGAATGGGTCTATTGCCTCATTCATTTTACCAGAAGGTCCATGACCAGGAACATAAAGATTAAGCTCTGGAGCAGATTTTATCTCTTCTAATAATTTAATATTTCCTAAAATACTTGAAGAGTCATCAAATCCACCTAAACGGAGTTTCATTAAGTTATCACCTAAAAATAGAGTTTTACTTTCTGCATGAATAATTAATACATCAGTATCAGTATGAGCTCTTTTTGGGCTATGAATAAAGAATGTTTGCCCATCAATCTCAAGTTTATCTCCATTTTTAATAGAAATAGTTGGATATTCAAACTCTTTTGTACCTTTTAGATTCTTTGATAATCTTTCTAAAATTCCATACCATTTTTCAGCTTCACCAGCTTTACTAGCTTCTATCATTTTCTCTAACGCATATATTTTTACATTAGGATATTTTTCTTTCATTAACTTATTAGCAAACCAATGGTCACCATGTTTATGAGTATCTATAATAGCAATGATTGGTTTTTTAGTTACTTTTTCTAACTCTGCAAAGATTTTTTTACCGACATTATAATTTCCACCTGGGTCAATCATAATAAGACCATGTTCAGCTTCTATGACTGCTGGATTATTCATAAAACCTTCATTTTCTACATTTGGTTCCATTGGTGGTCCATGTAGAATAAATACATTTTGGTTAGCTTTTTTAAACTCAAAATTTCCAAGTTCACCTAGTGTAAATGCATTTGCTGATATACTTAATGCACCTACAACAGCCAATGATAATAGCGTTTTTCTCATTTCATCTCCTATTTTAATTTAATGAACAAAATACTCCAATGAAGTACTTTATTTATAAAATATAAACTTTATCGCCTCTTTTTATAACTCCAGCCTCTACAACTTTTGCGAATACTCCTCTATCATCTTTAAGAAGTTTGGGTAATTTAGAATTTACTTTTGTTAAACTTTTGCATAAAGTACAATTTTGAGTTATTTCTAGTATACTATTTCCAATTTTTATTTTTGAACCAAGAGGGAGAAAGTATGGATTATAATCCATTAATATATTTTCACCTAATGAACCTATTAAAAGTTCTATATTATTATTTTTAGCTAACTCATAACTTTTTATAGTTGAAATTAAAATAGATCTTTGAATATCTTTAGCATAAAACTTATCACCGATTACGCCATACTTATCAACTTTAATTTCATCTAATTTTTCTTTTAAACTATCACCTTTATTTGAAATAAAAAGGTTTAAAATCTTACCACTATCACTATTCATCAAAAAATTCCTCGTCCTTGAAAGCTTCTAAACTCTTTTTAATATACGATTTAGTGCTAATATACTCTAAAATAGTTATTAGTTTTTCTTTATTTCTATAACCCAATTCCCAATAAACTATCTTATCTTTATCTGTATCTATAAAAACGAGTGTGGGAAAGAAATCAATATCTAAAGCTTTAATAAATTTTTTATTACTACCTTCAAAACCTTGATAAGATACTATTTCATCATCATCTCTATTTATATCTAATAAAATAAAATCTTTGTTTATAGTTTTTAATACATCTTTTTCATCTAGCAGGAATGACATTCTTTCACAATAACCACAATTATCCTTATGGATAAATAGGATTATGTGTTTATTCGTTTTATTTGCATCTTTAACACTTTTATCTATATCAAAATCTATTTCTATAGACATTGCAAATACTGGTAATATAAAGATGAGTATCCTTATATATGATAAAATTTTACTCACCTTATTTTTCCTTTTGATTAATCTAACATCTCTAATTCTTCAAATGCAAAGCCAATATTATGAGCATTCAAAATATCATACATAGCTTTATCTTTAAATTCTATCAATTTAACAACTTGATTAATCTCTGTAGCATCAACACCTTCCTCAATTGCTTTAAGAACTCTCTCTTTTGTTAATTTAAAATATAAATTAGCTTCATCCATTGCTCTTGCATCTGTAATAAATCCGTGACCTGGAATTAAAACTTTCCAATCTAATTTCTGCATAATACCTAAAGCTTTTAATTGACCCATAACAGAACCATGTCTTCCAGAAGTAATTCTACCATTCATAACTAAGTCACCTGTAAAAAGAACTTTTCTCTTTGGCATATATATAAATATATCATCACCCGTATGAGCTTTTACGTCCATTGGAATAATTTGGAACTCTTCACCACCAAATGTTAAAAGTGTTGCCTTTTTTGGAGTTTTATCAAGTTTGATAATATGTGTTCCTTTGATTGCATTATCAGGAAGAATATTATACATTCTAGTTTTATCACCATCTTTATAATTTGTATTGATACTTTCTGGACCAATCAACATAGCACCAAATTTCTTTTTAAAGAAGTCATTACCCAACCAATGGTCATCATGCTCATGTGAGTTGACAACAAACTTAACTGGTAAATCTTCAATCTTTTGCATAGCTTCATAAGATTGTTTTGCAAATTGATATGAAGGACCAGTATCCATAGCAAGGTAACCATCATTTGTTTTAATATAACAGCTATTTACCATATATCCAGCATTTTCTTTAGTTGGTTTATCTAATGCACCAAAGAAACACCATACATTTTCAGCTACTTTTTTTGCTTCTACTTTATAATCAAAAGGTGCTTCTTCTTTAGATACAACTTTTTTCTCATCATCTTTCTTAATCGGTGCAGAGACAACAACTGCTGCTTTAATAATATCTCCTACACTTTTATTTTCGCCAATATTTGTAACTATAATATTTATTTTTGAAGCTTTACTTGGAGTAACAGGTTTTACAGGTTCAACTGCTTTTACTACTTTAACTATTGGACTAACAGCTTTTACTGGCTTTACAGCTTCTACTGGTTGAACAACAGCAGGTACTTTAACAGGAATAACTTCTCTTTTTAGTTGTGAAAAGGCTTCTTTTTCTTTTTTTAATTTAATTTTTTCAGCCATTACAGCTTTAGCACCAAGAATTAGTTCGGCTTTTGCTTTTGCTAATCTTTCTTTTTCAAGTAAAAATTTCATTTTCTCTTCAGCAAATTTAATACTCTCTGAAGTCATAGCATTATTTCCGTCGATATGAATATGAATATGTGTATCTTTATTTACATCGATAATTTTTTCTGTTGAAACAGTTGCTTTTTCTGTTTTTACTTCAACTTTAGGTTCGGCTTTTACTTCAACTTTTAAGATTTCAACAGCCACTGCCTTTGCAGGTTCAACTATTTTATCTTTAATATCTACAATAACAGTTTTTGGATAAAGTGTAACACCTTCACTTGCATTTGTTTGTATAGGATTTACTAGAAGTAGTGACGCAGTTACTACAGACATAAGATTAATTTTATTCATTCTATCTCCTTGTGATAATATAGATTTTACAATCCACTACTATTTTATTTTTAAAAATAATACTAAACTGTGTAAGACTCCAACTCAAAAAGAGTTGGAAGATGGATTACTTAATCTTTTTCTTTGCAGATTTAGTATTGCCTTTTAAATCAGTCCAAGTAACTTCTATCTCGTCACCTTTTGCTGCACCTTTGAATGAAAATGAGAATTGAGGATTTTTAGAGATAAATCCACTACCAGATACTTCAAATACAACTTTATCATTAGCTTTTGCTACGATACTTGTAATGAAATTTGGTTCAATTTTCTTCTTTTCTGCCTCTTCTGGACCAGCGTTTATATGCTCTGCTAGTACTTTTACTTTTACTATATCTTTTTTTAGTTTTGCTTTTACTTTCATTTAATTACTCCTTAATTTTATGGTTTATTTAGCTTTTAAATCAATATTTATGGGGTTAAATCAACCTCCACAACCACCTTTAGATACTTCTATTGGTAATACTTTTGAGTAAAATTTACCATTTGTACCTTCAATGATAACAGTTACTTTACCAGTTTGCTTCATTTTAATTTTAACACTATAATCAATGATTCCACCTGCTGCAACAGTCCATACTGCAACTGCTGAACGAGGATTAGCATCTTGGAAAAGTGCTACTGATTTAGCTTGAATATCTGACTTGATTTTGATTGGAATAGCTCCACCATTTTCAGCCAATTTTGGTGCTTTAATATTTACACCTTCTTCAATTGGAGTAATATCTCCGTACATACCTTTTATAGCATCTGCTGGTGTTGTTGCTTTCCATGCATCCGGTTTTGTTCCTCTAAAGTCAATTGCATTTAAAGTTGTTGCTGGAACTAGAGCAGCTGCTGCTAGACCTAAACCTAAAAATTTTCTTCTATCCATCGTAATTTCCTTTCTGTTTATGATGTATCTTTTGGACTTTTATAATGCCAAGAAGATATCCAATTCCTTAGAGAATTTGGATACAAAGGGATTAATCCAAACCCCTTTTATATCTTGACACTAATATTATAAGCTATTTTTACTTAATAATATTATTATTTTACTTACTATTTGAAATCATATAATCAAGAATAAGTTGAATTTGCCACTCTGTTAAATCTTTATTCCCACCTTTTGGAGGCATTCCACCTATACCCTCTATAGTATGAATCATAGTTTTCTGAAGACCTTGTTTTGTTATTTTAGCCCAAGCTTCTGAATCGCCTAATCTAGGTGCACCCATTGTATCTGTTGCATGACATACAGCACAGTTTTTATCATAACCCTCTTTCCCTGGGTGAGAATTTGTTTTTTTAACTTTTGGTAAATTTCTTGTATTATTATATGGAGGTTTGACATCTGTAAGTTCATAATCAATTCCCATTACAGTAGCTTCTACATCTTCCATTCCTGGATCTTTACAATTGCTCATACATCTTTTGCCAACAGCACCATAATTTTTTCCATCAGCAAAGAATTTTCTAACATTTTCAATGCCATCTTTACCATCAATATCAGGATAAAAACCATCTTTATTTGGCATTTCAATTTTTAAGAAATTTTCTTTACTTAATACAAACTCATCATCCATCTCTTGACCATCAACTTTAATTCCATTTGCTGCCAATAGATAAGCAGTTATTGCATAAAGTTCATTATTTGTCAAGCTTTTAGGATGAGCATAAGGCATTGCATCTCTAGTATACCAGATAAGTGTACTAGCTTGTGGCCAATATGTTCCAATAGTTCTTTTTGGTGCATCTTTACCTGGTACTGTTCTCTGATTTGTAAGAGAACTAATATCTCCACCAGTTAATGTTGGATAACCAACCCCACCTGCACCAAAATCACCATGACATACAGCACATAGAGATTCATAAAGCTCATCACCATCTTCAACACTACCTTCACCATCTGGTAGACCTGTACCATCTGGCATAATATCTCTATCCCAAGCTTTTAACTCATTTGCTGTAGGAGTTCTACCATTATTTATTTTTACTTTATCAATATTTTCATTGATTTTATAAGCTGTATAATCTCCATTTACTCTAGGATAAGTCATACCACCATCAAGAGCATCTTTCTTGCCTTCATATCCAAAAGCAGAAACAGAACTTATTAGTATTGCTACCAAACCAGTAGTTATAAGTTTACGATCGTACTTGAACATTGTTAACCTCCCCATTCTCTTTAACTTCCCAAGTACAGATAGCATTTCTATGATAAACACCTTCTACACCGATAATTGCTTTCTCTTGATTAACTGTTGGTTGAACATCATCAGCATCATCCATAGCTCTACTTTGAAGTAATAATGGCTTTCCATCATATTTATATATATAACTGAATCTAGTCCATGCTTTAGGAAGAACTAAACCTTTAAGATTAGCCTCTACCCAATTCTTACCACCATCAAAAGATATATCAACTAATTTAACAGTACCTTTCCCACTCCATGCAAGACCTTCAATTTCTACAATATCACCTTTTTTAAGCTCAGTCCATGGTTTTTCAGGACAAGGAGATGTTATAATTGAATTTACTTCTAATGGATAAAAATGTTGAATTGCTTTACCACTAGGCATAAGAGTTGTATATTTAGAAGTTTCCTCTTTACAATACCATGGTTCATCACCAAACTCTAATCTTTTTAACCATTTTACACATAAGTTAGCTTCCCAACCTGGAAGAAGAAGACGAATAGGATAACCTTGTTCTGCTCTTAAAGCTTCACCATTCATAGCATAAACAATCATTGCATCATCCATAACCTTTTCAACAGGAACAGTTCTACTCATCTCAGAACCATCACCACCCTCTGCCAACATCCACTTAGCTTCAGGTTTAACACCTAAATCAGCAAGAATAGTTTTAAGTCTAACGCCTGTCCATTCAGTACAACTCATCATACCTTTAACAAACTGTAAAGAGTTAAATTGTGGAGCTTTCCATTCAGCAGCACCATTAGAAGGACATTCTAAGAAGTGAATTACACTTTCTCTAGGATACTTTTTTATATCATCCATGGTTAGAACGATAGGTTTATCAATCATTCCATGAATCATAAGTCTATGTTTATTTGGGTCAATATGAGCTACACCATTATGAGTTCTTGTAAAAAAGAGACCATTTGGCGTAATAATTCCATCCATTTCTGCTAATGGACTCAGAGAAATAGCTGCATGCATATCACCTGCTGATGATAATAAACTAGCTGTTCTTCTTACCACATTATGCTCATAAGGTGATGGAAGACCATAAGGATTTTTATTAAGTTCATCCCCTAAAGTTGTTCCCCATGGTGTGTGATGTATAATATTTTCATCATCTGCTAATAATTTAGCTGGTGACAAAACTGTAGTTGCTGCAATAGCACTTATTGAATATGCTGCTGTTTTTCTAAAAAAGTCTCTTCTGCTAGACTGTTCTGTCTCAGGTGTAGAAGTTTTACTTATCTTAGTCATATACCCTCCTTATTTTAATTAGTTTAACTTTTATTAAATAACTACTAAAAGTTACTATGAATTTTGATTGTATTAGAAAACAAGTTAAAATGTCAAGTGGTAGTATAAAAAAATAGCACCAATTGTAATATATTTGTAAAATCTATATAAATTATTACATACAGTAACACTTAATAGGATTAATTATGATAATTATCAATTTAATTCATTAAAAATGGAATATATACAATATGATTTATAATATTATTAAATTTAAATAAATTTGGCTTATTTAAGAACATTCTTATGTGTTACAATAATTCCATCATGGTCTGCTAATAGATGATCTTTATTCCTAAAACATACTCCTCCGAAGTTAAGTTCTATATCTCTTATACCACTATTTATATCATGACTTTTTCGAGAACAAGTACCTAATGCCCAGAGTCCGACTGGAATAGTTCTTGTAATTTGTGTGTCTCTTACAAAACCATTAATTAAAATACCTTTCCAATTATTCTTTTGAGCTAACTTCATAAGATTTTCACCAACTACGGCATAAAACTCTTTATCTACATCAACAACTATTATCTGACCTTTTCCATCTTCCTTTAACATTTTGATAAGATCTGAGTTCTCTTTATTTAGCTTGAGAGTTAATATATTCCCCTCACACTTCTCTAATCCACCATAAGATTTATAGTTATGGTTTAAAACTTGAATATCATCTTTATGTTCATCACAAATATCAGCTGTAAAAAATGGCATAAATACTCCTAAAATATTTTTAAATATTATACAATACCTTAGCCAAAAAAAGCTTCAACTTAATATTATTATAGTTATTGTAAACTATTAAAAAATTGATTACGAATGGATAATTATGCAATTACAAAATATCAAAACACTTAAGAGTGGATTTAGTCTTCTTGAACTTCTAGTTGTTATTTTAATTTTAGGAATTTTGGCAGCATTTGTTGCCCCTAACTTAATTGAAACAGGTGAAAAAGCAAAGAGAGATTTAGTTTGTAGTCAAATGAGTACAACAGAACAAGCATTAGATATGTTTAAGTTAGATAATGGAATGTATCCAGATACTGAAGAGGGACTAAATGCTCTAATATCTAATCCTGATGCAGAAAAGTATCCAAACTATAGAAATAGTCCATATATTAAAAAATTACCAAAAGATTCTTGGCAAAAACCTTTAGCATACTTAAAAGATGAAAATGGATTTGAAATTATTAGTTTTGGAGCAGATAGAAAAGAGGGTGGAACTGAAAATGCTGAAGATATTTTCTTTAGTAAGTGCCATAAATAAATAAGTTTATGTTAGAAAGAAGAGCATTTTCTCTCTTAGAGTTACTCATAGTTATTATGATTATCTCTATCTCGTATATGTTAGTTTTCTCATCTATGCAGAAAGCTTCTACAGAACCAAAAGCTCTTACACCTCTCAATCTTAGAGTATCTCTTTTAGATGGAAATATAACTGGAGATAGAGAGCTTTTTTGTATAAAAAATTCACAAAAATGTTTTATATATCAAAATGATATCGTAATTCCTTATGAATATAAAGTATCACTCAGAAATATACAAGTATATAAAGTGAATAGCGAAGAAAATACATATAAAGTAGATTATGGAAGATTTAAAGATGAAAAAATATCTTTTAGATTTAATATTTATGCAAATGGAAGTAGCAGTCAAATGATTATAGAAAAAGATAATAAATTCTTCTATTTACCTACATTTTTTGGAAAACCTCAAGTTGTATCATCATTAGATGAAGCTAAAGATTTATGGATAAACCCAACTGAACTAATTAAAAATAGTGGAGATTTCTATTGAGAAAAGCATTTACAATTATAGAAGTTATGGTATCGGTTCTTTTAATATCAGTAGTAATTTTAGCTATTATTCAAATGCAAAAACAAACAAAAGATATGGCACTATATTTATCAGATAGAGGGAAAAATGAGCTATCTAATACTCTATTTTTAGATAAAAGTATTTCTAAATATAATAAAGCTGAAAAAGATGCTTATACAATACTTCAAGCTCAAAGCTTTCATATAAATGATGATGAAACGAAAAAGATTTTAAAAAATATATCAAGAAAAATTAATATATCTGATCCTCTTATAATGGGTGATGAACAACTCATTCCTATAAATCTAAACTATATTATGCTAAAAGCACAATATTCTGCTAGATTTATACACTTTGAATTATAATTTTCTACTCTTACGAAGAAAAAGTTTTAAAGATTTATGAGCTTTACTATCCATTTTATAGTCTATATGCCTTAAATACCATAAAAGCTCTTTAGGTGTTACCCCTTTTGCTTTTGCTTCTCTTTTTAATATAGTTTGAGGTATATATATTTTTTGCTTTGAAAATTTATTGGCAATAGCAGTTATCTCTTTACTATAAGAGTTATAACATAATCTTGCAAATACAAATGGTAACCCTGTCTCTTCTTTCCATCGTTGAGCTAAATCTATCCCATTTTCTGGATTATCTAAATGATAACGCAATGCTCTATCACCTATAATAACTTTACCCTTTAATTTTAATACTTTAGCTAATATATTAGAAGATGCAGAAGCTTTATCTATCTCTTCTTTACCCTCTATAACAAAAACACTTTTAACTGCTCCATTTGCTATTATTCCTAAATTGGTACATTTTGATTTAGATGATGTTATGCTAGATATGAATGCACCATTAACTTTTCTTTGTCTAAATGATAAGTTTATACTACTGGGAATATCTCTTTTATATCGAAAGATTTGTTTACTTTGAGTTGTTGGAAGATTTTTTTTGAGAAATATTTGAAAAGGTAAAAGGTTGAGATAACTAATTGAACCAAAGATCAAGATAACTATTCCTTATTGATGAGTTATTAAATGGAGAGAAACGAATCTCTCCATATTTTATATAGAATTATTTAGAGTTTTTTTTGTCTCTAGCTTCTCTTCTTCTTATATTTGCATCTAATGATCTTTTTCTTATTCTTACACTAATTGGTGTAATTTCAACAAGCTCATCATCTTCTATCCACTCCATTGCACTTTCAAGAGAAATTACTCTAGGTGTTACAAGTTTAATAGCATCATCTGCACCACTTGTTCTCATATTTGTTAATGCTTTACCTTTAAGTGGGTTTACATCAAGGTCACCTGGGCGAGAACTCTCTCCAATAACCATTCCTGAATACACCTTATCTTGAGGTTTAATAAACATAGTTCCTCTAGCTTGAAGGTTAAATATTGAGAATGCTACAGCATCACCGTTATCCATAGACACTAATGCTCCTTGTGTTCTACTATCAACAGTTCCTGAGTATGCTCTATATTCTAAATATGAGTGGTTCATAATACCCTCACCCTTTGTATCAGTTAAAAATTCACTTCTAAATCCAATTAATCCTCTTGCAGGAATTTCAAACTCTAATCTTACAGTTCCATCAGGCATAGGAGCAAGAGAAGTCATATTTGCTTTTCTTTTGCCTAGTTTTTCAATTGCAACACCTTGAAACTCTTCTGGAACATCAACTACTAAATGCTCAAATGGCTCCATCTTTACACCATTTTCCTCTTTTGTAACAACTTCAGGTCTTGCAAGTAAAAACTCAAAACCTTCTCTTCTCATATTTTCTGCCAAAATTCCAATTTGAAGCTCTCCACGACCTGAAACTTTAAATGATGCATCACCCATTGGTTCCATTCTCATAGCAATATTTGTCTCCATCTCTTTTGCTAATCGTTCTCTAATTTTATTACTTGTTACATGTTTACCCTCAGTTCCTGCTAATGGTCCATCATTTACAGATATAATAACAGAAAGAGTTGGCTCTTCTACATGCATAGGGTCAAGTGCCACAGGATTAGATGGGTCACAAACAGTATCACCAACATCAATATCATTAAATCCAGCAATTGCTACAATATCACCAGCTTCTGCCTCATCAATATCAAATCGTTCAAGACCTTTAAATCCAATAAGCTTAGAAATTCTACTTTTTGATTTAGCTCCACAAGCTTTTACCAAAAGATACTCATCACCTTTTTTAACTTTACCATTAAATATTCTTGTAATTCCAATTTTTCCTACAAAGTTGTCAGAATCGAGAGTAAATACTTGAGCTTGTGTATTAGCATCAGCAGAACCTTTTGGATATGGCACTTTATCTAAGATAGCTTCAAATAGAGGAGTCATATCTTTATTCTCATCTTCCATTTCCCATTTTGCATAACCATCTCTAGCTGCTGCATATAATACAGGGAATTCAAGTTGCTCTTCATTTGCATCAAGTGCAACTAAAAGGTCAAATACTTCGTCCATTACTCTATCAGGATCAGATCCATCTTTGTCAATTTTATTAATTACAACAACTGGAATTAATCCAAAACCAATAGCTTTTTTCAAAACAAATTTAGTTTGAGGCATTACACCCTCTTGAGCATCTACTAGAAGTAAAACTCCATCAACCATTTTTAAAACTCGTTCAACTTCTCCACCAAAATCGGCATGTCCTGGAGTATCAATAATATTAATCTTATGGTCACCATAAGTAATAGCTGTATTTTTAGAAAGAATTGTAATTCCTCTCTCTTTCTCTATATCATTAGAGTCCATAGCTCTCTCTTGAACCTCTTGGTGTGCTGAATAAGTTCCTGATTGTTGAAGAAGTTGATCAACAAGTGTTGTTTTTCCATGATCAACATGGGCGATTACGGCAATATTTTTGATTTTTTGCATTATTTGTTTCCTATCTTATCATCTTGATGTATTTATTTACGCGATTATATCTAAATAAGTTTAGATTAATGTTTCTTACTATAATTATTATTTAGATATTATTTCTAAAAATAAGGAATTTTATAATGACATTTATACACTTTGACGAATCTATAACTCTAATTAATGAGCTTGAGATAAAAAAATACAAAACTGAAAAACTATATTTATGTGATACTCAAAATTATATTTTAGCAGAAGATATTATAACAGATCACAACTCACCAGAATATCCAACATCAGCTATGGACGGATATGCCTTTGCACATAAGGATATTCATTTAGGAGAACTTTTAATATCTAGCATCAATCCAGCAGGTAGTAGTTTAAATGATAAAATAGAAGATGGAAAATGTATAAAAACATTTACTGGATCACTTATGCCAGAAGGTAGTGATACATTAATCCCAATAGAAAATGTAACTGTTGATAATAATAAGATTATAATTAATAAGCCTGTTCCCAAAGGATTTTCTGTTAGAGCTATAGGAGAAAACTATTCTAAAAATGAAAAATTAATTCCTAAAAATACAAAAATAAACTTTCCAGAAATAGGAGTTATGGCTAGTTTAAATATAGTATCTCCTTTAATATATAGAAAACCAACGGTTTCAATTTTATCTACTGGTAGTGAACTATTAGAACTTGGCCAAACACAAACTAATGATGCACAGATTAGAAGTTCAAACAATTATATCTTAGAAGCAATCGTTAAAAAGTATGATGGTATACCAGTTCAATTAGGTTGTATAAAAGATGATAAAGAGAGTATTACAGATGCTATCTCTAATGCACTAGAACAAAGTGATATAGTTGTAACAACTGGTGGTGTAAGTGTTGGTGATTTTGATTTTGTAAAAGATATTATTTATGAATTAAATTGTGAACTTGTTTTTAAAGGTGTTAGAGTTAAACCAGGTCAACATATAATTTTAGCAAGAAAAGATGACAAATTTATTATTGGACTACCTGGATTTGCTTACTCTTCAACTGTTACAGCTCTCTTATATTTAGTTCCATTAATCTCAAAATTACAAAACTCTCAATCTCCAATGAAAATAGTTAAAGCAAAACTAAAAGAACCATTTATAAAAAGAACTAAAAAAGCAGAATTTACAGCTTGTAATTATACTTTAATCCATGGTAAATACGAGATAGATTTTAATGGTAAAAAAGTTGGTTCTAGTGCAATCTTAACAAATATGCTAGGTTCTATTGCTCTATTAGTTACTACAGAAGACGATAATAGTAAGGATATTGGTGAAGAGGTTAATATAATCATTTTAGATTAATAAATAAAATTATTATCAAATAAGGATATAATCCAAATATTTAAATTAGAAAAGTAGGTATATAGGTGAAAGCATTAGCACTCTTTAGTGGTGGATTAGATAGTATGTTGGCAATAAAACTCATCGTTGAGCAAGGTGTAGAGGTTATCGCCATTCATATTAAAACAGGATTTGGTGGTACAAAAGACATTACAGCACTTATGAGAGAAAGAGCTTTATTAGCAGGAGCTAAACTCGAAATTATAGATGTTAGAGAAGAATATATTCAAAAGATTCTATTTGATCCAGTTTATGGATATGGAAAGAATTTTAATCCTTGTATTGATTGTCATGGATATATGTTTAGAGTAGCTAAAGGGCTAATGGAAAGGTTTGATGCTTCGTTTCTAATTACAGGTGAAGTTATAGGACAACGACCTATGAGTCAAAGAGCTGATGCAATTAAGCAGGTTACAAAACTAGCCGAAGATGAAGATAAACTAATTGTTCGTCCATTGTCTGCAAAACTTATGGATGAAACAACTCCAGAGATTAACGGTTGGATAGATAGAGATAAATTATTAGATATTTCTGGTCGTTCAAGAGAAATGCAGATGAACTTAGTAGATGAGTATGAATGGGAAGATTATGAAAGTCCTGGAGGTGGTTGCTTATTAACCGAAGAACATTTCAGTAGCAGAATTAGAGAATTTATAGAACACGATAATTTAAGTGTTGAGGATATTGACTTATTAAAATTTGGTAGACATTTCAGATTACCAGATGGAGCTAAACTTGTTGTAGGAAGAGACCAAGAAGATAATAAAGGATTAGAATCAATTAAAAGTGATAAGTATATAGCTCTAAAACTTCCAATTGGTGGACCTTTTTCATTATTAAGCACTGACTCTTCTTCCGAAGATAAAAAATTAGCTTCAAAAATAGCAATAACATATACGAGGAGCAGTCCAAACGAGATTTATGAAATAACTCTAAATGAAGATGAAATAATAAAAGTATCGCCATTCCCAGAGAAGAAAGATGCTCAAAAATATTTCTTTAATGTCAAATAAATATAATCTCACTAGAGAGATAGCGACAGTGGGCATTGGAAGCCTTATAAGATGAAGAAATTATTTAATAGTATTTTAAATCCATATATTATCAATAAGTCTTGTATTTCCAATAAAAACTGCGATAAGTATTATGGTATTTCCTATCTCTACTACTTCTAAAGGTTTGAAATCTCTACTTACAATAGATATATACTCTATTTTTATATTATCACATTTGAGAATATTTTTTATCTCTTGTATTATAATATTGCTCTCTTTCTTACCTGATATAATCATTTTCGTAGCATAATATAAAGAAGAAGAGAGTTTTAATGCCTCTTTTTTGTCATCTTCAGATAGATAGGCATTTCTACTACTAAGAGCTAAACCCAAATCATCTCTAACAATATCACATGCTATTATATTACAAGGTATAAAATAATTTTTAACCATTCGAGTAATTAAAACTAACTGTTGAGCATCTTTTTTTCCAAAATATGCATTTGTTGAAGAGGATAAATTAAGTAGCTTCATAACGATTTGTAACATTCCATCAAAATGTTTAGGTCTCCTTTCCCCTTCTAAAATATATCCTCTAATTGCTGGTGCTGAGATATTTAATTCATCATCTTCATACATCTCTCCAATATTTGGCATAAATAGAATATCAACTTTAGCTATTTCACATATTTTTTTATCTGCTTCTTCTCTCTTTGGATAACTATCTAAATCCTCACCCTCTAAAAATTGTGTAGGATTTACAAAAATAGATACTATAACTATATCATTTTCATTTCGTGCTTGTTGGATAAGGGATAAATGACCTTTATGTAATGCACCCATAGTTGGTATAAAGCCTATAGTCCCTTTTAAATTATGTTTTGCCTTCTGTAACTCTTCTATAGTTTCTGCAAGTATCATGAAAGTCTCCTTATTATTAAAAAATTAGATAATATAATAAATTTTATTAATGGATATTGAAATAAAATCCATAGGGTGCGTAACCACACCATAAACATTAACTAAAACCTGATAATTTTGGTAGAATTACAAAAAGATTAAGGAGAGAATAAAAGTGGAAAAAGATAATATTATGGAACAAGTCTATCAAAAATTACAATTAACTCCTATTGAACTATCACAAGAATTAAATGTTTCAACTTCTGCACTTTCTCAATGGAAAACTAGAGGTATACCAAAAGATAAGAAAAGAATAATGGAACTTATGATTGAACTAGATGAAAAAGATAAACTATTAAATACCATTAAAGGATTTTATAGTACGATGGAAAAAATAGTCAGAAGTTAATATATGGGGTCTATTAATTTAGATTTGTCAACTATTTAAGTCAATTTTTAAACAAATATGTATATAATCCCTTCATAAAATAACAATGAATAAGGATTATAAAAATGCAAAACTCTACATAATATCTTAATGCCTAAAAAACATACTTTAAATCTAAATAAATAATAAATATATTTTATAAATTTAACTTCAATAAAAAATAGCGAGGATACTCTATTGTCTTTTTTTTGAGGTTTTTAATGTTTACAGAGAGGATAAAAAATGAATAAATTACTACTTGACGAATCACCACTTATAATTATTCCATCATTAGCAGTTAAGATTGGGTTGAATGAAGCCATCTTTTTACAACAACTTCATTATTGGTTAGAGAGAAGTTCGTTTAATAAAAATGGTCAAAACTGGGTATATAAAACTATGGAAGAGTGGCTTTTAGAGTTTCCTTTTTGGTCAAAAACTACCCTGAAAAGAGTTATAAAATTGCTTAGAGATTTGGATATTTTGAAGGTCGAAAAACTCTCAAAAAGTAGGGTGAATTATTATACGATTGAGTATCAAAAATTAAATATTTCAATGGGTCAATCTGAACCCAATAAAGAGGTCAATTTGAACACATCAATGGCTCAATCTGAACCACAAAATAGGGTCAAAGTGAACCATTCAACAGCTCAATCTGACCCTATCCCTATATATAATGAAAATCAAAGAGAATACACAGAGACTACTACAGAGATTACGACAGATACTTTTAAAGCAAAAACTACTTCATCCAAAAAGATGAGTTGGGAGCAAGTATCAGCAGTTAAACAAGATGAGATTAGAGAGAAGATAAAAGCAATTGAAAATAGAGATATTTTGACACTAGATGAGTTTGAAGATGCACTTATGGCGAAAGGTTATCAGTACGCTAATTTTGTTACAGCATACAAGCTTTGGATTAATAAATCAAAAAGAGAGAATAGACCTAAAAAAGACTTGTTGAGAAATATTCCGACACAATTTGAAATATCAGATAATTGGTAGGTGAAGGTTATGAAAAATATTGCAAAAGGGCTTAATCTAGATTTTTTAGAAAATTTACCAAAAGTTAAATGTATTCAATGTCAAAAAATATATCGTGGATATGAAAATAATTTTATCTGCTTTAGTTGCAAAGAGAGAAATAAAATCATGATAGATATAGCAACTAAAAAAGAGAAAAGAATAAAATATCTTTTGGATAATTCCAATATTCCCAAGAGATATAAACTAGCAAATTTTGAACCTAAAAATCAAATACAAAAAATAGTTTCAGAGTATTTAATTAATAATTTTTATGAAAATAAGACAAGTTCTGATACTCTATTTTTTGGTGCAATCGGAACAGGTAAAACTTATATTTCTTGTGCCTTTGCCAAAGACTTAATTAAAAGAATAGAAAAAAATGTAAAATATATTACAGAATATCGACTACTAAATCTATATTTTCAAAAGGATTATAGATTATTTAAGAATTTTAGAGATGCCGAAATCTTAATTTTAGATGAGATTGGAAAGAGAGAATTAATTGATTGGCAAATGATACAATTAGAAGAGTTATTAAGTTACAGATTTGACGAAATGCTACCAACAATTTATATCACAAACTTAACAGATAGTAACTTTAAAACCTTTTTAGGAGATAGATTAACCGATAGGCTAAGAGAGAGCAATATTCAAAGATTTGCCTTTAATGGAGATAGTTTGAGAGGTAAGTAAGAGATTGAATTGGTGAGTCGGAAAGAAGATATTCCGACTTATTTAATTATATTGGTAAAACTCTAATATTTTCGTCTAATTTTTCTTGTAAAATACTTTCAATTGCAAAAAGTGTTCCTGTTGCAGAACTAGCACAACCATTACAAGCACCTAAATATCTGATATAAATATCAATATGTGCTCCATTCTCTTTAATATCTAGTATTTCCATATCGCCACCATCCATGATAAGCATTTGACGAATATTATCATCTATAACTTTATCAACAGCTTTTAGTTTTTGAACTACTGTCATTTCAACAAATGATACATTAACTCCACTTGCAGAAGCATCAGCAGATTTTGCCATTTTTTCTTTATCATACTCTTCCAGTAAATCTACTAAATATATATCTTTAGCTTCATGTCCACCAGGTCTAATACAAGATTTACAAAATGCTCCAGCTTTAGTATAGTCTGTAATTTGTTCAACAGTTGTTAAATCATTTAATCTAATAACTTCTCTAAGAGTAGATAGAGTTACTCTTGCACATTCACATACTATAACCTCTGTCTCAAAGCTCTCCATATCTACACCCTTATATTGTCCTGCAGCCTTTTTAATAACATCGTAAGCCATTACAGAACAATTTTTAGAGATTACACCATTTTGAATATAATTATGTTCACTATGTTCCACTTCAAGAGTATAAACCATAGCCATATCATTTTCATCAACTTCTATTTTATAATTATTTCTCTCAATAGTTCCCCAATCTCTAGGAGTTAGCTCATGCACTCCATCTATATAAATTTCACTTTCATGTACATGAGAAACTACATCACCATCTGATAAATTCTGAACTTCAACCCACTGAGCATTATTATCCAAAAGTTTATGGTCTTTTGTAAATACAAAAAATGCAGGTATTCCATTTGATTCAGTTTTTAGATAAACTCTAACTAAATAATCTTTTGGAACTTTATAAGAGATAACTCTTTTTATTTTTGTATTTTCTAAACCGTTTTTGGTATAAACAGCAACCTCATCACCCTCTTTTAGCTCTCCAATAGGAACTTTCCCTTTTGGAGTAAGAACAGGCATAAAGTATGGTGAACAATGCATCTTTTGTGGTGGAACGGCAGGAGTATCTGGATTATCTCTCATTGCATGTTCAACATCTATATTTGTAATTTTAACTGCCTCATCAACAGTTTTACCTTTACATAATTCAGCCATTGTATCACTACTCGCAATAGCAGTTCCACAACCAAAGCTTTTAAACTTTGAAAGCATGATTACATCACTTTTAGGATGAACAGCCCAATATAATCTTACTGCGTCCCCACAACTCTCTGCACCAAAGTCAGCAACAATAAGTGTTGCACCCATTTCATCTGCTTGTTCTTGTGTAATCTCACCCATATTTTGTGGGTTATTCATTAAATCTGTTACTTTCTGGCTATACTCATCCCAGATTGTACCACCAATTAAACTATCCATTCCCATAATTTTTCCTTTTTGTTTTTATTTTATTTATGTTTTTATGAGGGTATCTACAAGAGATACCCCTACATTATAATTAATATAGTAGGGGCAATAATCCCTTGTGGTTGCCCTATTTAATGATGATGTGAGTCTAAACCACTCTCATGACCTTCTGGTGCATAAGCATAAGAGCTTGAAATTGCTCTAAGTCTATCCACTGCTTCTAATACAACGCCTAGAGTATAATCTAATTCCTCTTGAGTTGTATATCTACTTAATGAAAATCTAATTGCTGTATGAGCTAAATCATCATCTGCACCTATAGCTTCCATTACAGAGTTTGCCTCTAAATCTTCACTTGCACAGGCACTTCCTGTACTTGCTCCGATTCCTGAACGATTTAAATCCCACAACATAGACTCACCTTCTATTCCTCTAAAAGATATAAGAATAGTATTTGGCGTTCTCTTCTCTCTTGGAGTTACAACAAATGTATCTTTAATTTTTAAGAGTTTATCCTCAAAAGCATCTCTCATCTCTCTAATCTCACACATTTCGTAATCTAAAGAATCTATTGCTTGTTCCATGGCTTTACCCATTCCTACAATACCTGCAACATTAAGAGTACCTGAACGGTGACCTCCCATTTGAGAACCTCCATGAAATAGTGGAGTTAATTCTCTACCTTTTTTAATATATAAAGCACCTATCCCTTTTGGTCCATGAAATTTATGAGCAGAGAAAGTAAGATAATCAATATTAAAGCTTTGAACATCAAGAGGTATTTTACCAATAGCTTGAACTGCATCTGTATGAAATAATACATTAAACTCTTTACAAATCTCACCAATCTCTTGAACTGGAAATATTGCTCCTGTTTCATTGTTTGCCATCATAATAGATACTAAAGCTGTTTTATTTGTGATATAATCTCTAACTGTACTAGCTTCTATAATACCTTCTTTATTAATAGGAAGATATGTAACTCTACAACCTAAAGTTTCTAAAAATTTAGCTCCAGATATAATTGATGGATGTTCAACTTCACTAATTATTATATGATTTTTTCTACCTGTTAAGATATATTCAAAATATATACTTTTAAATACCCAGTTATTACTTTCTGTAGCACAAGATGTTATTACAACACTATCTTCTCTTGGTGCATGAATACCTGCATATATTTTTTCCATAGCAGTTTTCAATGGCTGATGTGTCTCACTCGCAAATAGATGCAAAGAGTTTGGATTACCATACTTTTGAACAAAAAATGGCTCCATCTGCTCAAATACATGTGGATCTACAAGAGTTGTTGCATTATTATCTAAATATACTTTCATTTTTGTTACCTTTTTATATCAGACTATTTTTGTCTTATTTAATTATCTCCATACTATGATAAACTTTCTTAAAGTAACATAAAAGAGGAATTTTTTATTCTTTATTCGTCTATTTTTAATCAAATTTACTATAGAAATTGTAGCAGAAACTTTATAATTATATAGTTATTAATCTTTTTTAGATAAAATTATAGGAATATTATAATTATAAATAAAAGGAATATTGTGGAAGTAACAACTAAAAAGTTAAATGATGCTAATGTACAAATTGATGCAAAAATTGAAATAAATGAAATAGAAGCAAGAGTTAATAAACTAGCTAGAGAGGCTGGGAAACAACTTAAAGTAGATGGTTTCAGAAAAGGTAAAGTACCTGCTCATGTTGTTAAAAAAATGCATGGTGAGAAATTAGAACAAGATGCTGAAGGTGATATTTTAAAAAATGTTCTTGACCAAGGTAATAAAGATTTAGGAATTTCTAAAGACTCAATATTAGGTCAACCTACATTTAAAAAATTTGATAAAACAGATGATGGATTAGTTATAAGTATTGAAGTATCTCTTAGACCAGAATTTGCAGTAGAGGGATATGCTGAATTAGCTCCAACATTTGATATGCCAACAGTAGAAGATGCTGAAATAGATAAAAAACTAGTTGAAATAGCTGAAGGTAATGCTACATTAACAAAAATTGAAGAGAATAGAGCTGTTAAAAATGGTGATAATATCATCATGAATTTTGTTGGAAGTATTGATGGTGTTGATTTTGATGGTGGTAGTGCAGAAGATTTTAATCTTAATATTGGTTCAGGTCAATTTATTCCTGGATTTGAAGAGCAATTAATTGGTCTTAATATAAATGAAGAGAACACAATAACTGTAACTTTCCCAGAAGATTATCACTCTGATGAATTAGCAGGTAAAGAGTCTCAATTTAAAGTTACTATAAAAGAAATTCAAGAAAAAATTTCTCCAGAAATTAATGAAGAGTTAGCAGTTAAACTTCTTCAAGGTGAAGAGAACCCTACTCTAGAAACTTTAAAAGAAAGAGTTGCAGAGCAAATTAAAAGCGAAAAAATATCTAAAATATATAATGATGAGTTAAAACCAAAAATGGTTGATGCATTAGTTAAACATTTTGTATTTTCACTTCCAAACAACATTGTAGAACAAGAGATTGATGCAAAAGTACAAGCTAAAGCTCAAACTATGTCACAAGAAGAGTTAGACTCATATAAAGATAATAATGAAAAAATACTGGAATTAAGAGGTAGCGTTAAAGAAGATGCTGAAGATAGTGTTAAAGCTACATTTATCGTTGATGCAATGGCTAGAAAAGAGAAAATTACTGTATCTGATGATGAAGTATCTCAAACTATCTATTATGAAGCAATGAGAAATGGACAAAATCCACAAGATGCAATGAAACATTATCGAGAAAATAACCTTCTAGCAGCTGTTAAAATGGGTATGATCGAAGATAAACTACTAGGTAAACTATTAGGACTATAATAAAAGAATTATGGGCAATCTCTTATGATTGTCCACCAAATAAACTTTTAATTTTTTTCATCAAGATTTGAGTTAGAGGTGGTTCAACTAAAATATCAGCTATGAATTCATTATATTCCATATCTTTATCTTTTAAATAACGATTGAAATATTTTATAGATGCTTCTATTCCAGTTGTTTTTTCTATCTCTAATAAATTACTATATAATTTTTCTATTACTTTTATATTATCTTGATTAATAGGTCTTCTATATGCTACATAATTCTTAATAGCTCCAGAAAAATCCTCTTCATGTTTAAAGTCAGTAGCAACCCAATAATAATCTTTGTTTTTTGTATAATTTTTTACTATAGCTATGATATTTTTCCGTTTTTTAATATTTTTCCACATCAAGTAAAAAATTACTTTTGGCATATCTTGATGTCTAATAATATTATGAGGATGATTAATCACCTCATCCTCTGAAAATCCTGTAATTCTTAAAAATGTATCATTTGCATAATTTATAATTCCAGAATGATTGGTTCTAGTAACTAATACATCATTTTTATTTATAATAATTTCTTTACTTTTCATAATAATATTCCTTATATATTTTAATTAGTATATAATATCATAAAAAATAATTTTAATCAATGAATCCTTAAATCTTTATATTCTTGTGGAAGTAGATAGTCTTCTGTTTTCATAGATGTATTCCAGAGATTATTTATATATCCAATTTCATAAAGTTTATCAAGAGCTTTAAGTTGAATCTCACTTAGTTCCATAGAATTATCTGAGGCATACATATCTAAATATTTTGTTAACATTTCATTAGAAATTCTAACAAGTGAGTCAGTTTCTAATTTTTTACATAATTCATCTTTTCTATCATTAGCTACTTTAACACCATCTATCAAGATATTCTCTATATCTAAAGCTCTATTTAGTGGTAACGATCGACGAATTGCCATTCCACCTAAAGGAAGAGGAAGACCTTCACCTGCTAATTCCACCCAAATATCCCATATCTCTTTCTCTACTTCTAAACTATTATCAAAATCTAAGATAGATTCATGTATTAATACACCTGCATCAACTATTCCACTAACAACTGCCTCTTCTATCTCCATAAAATCCATATACACTACACGAGCTTTTGGATAATATATTCTGAATAACATCGCATTAGTTGTATATTTTCCAGATAATGCTACTTTAAAGTTCTGTTTTAATAGAATTCCTTTTTGTTTTATCAATTTTGGTCCATAACCCTCTCCAAAACTAACAGCAGTTCGTAACATTGCATAATTATCTTTAATTAATGGATACATTCCAAAGCTAATTGCAGAGACATCGTATGTTCCTTTGATAGCTTCTACATTTAGAGTCTCTATATCTAAGCCTATATTTGAGAAGTTATAACCTTTTGTATCTACCCAACCGAACTTAATCGCAAAATACATAAATATATCATCTGCGTCTGGAGAGTGTGCTAAATCTATTTTCATATTATCTCTTTTTCATATTAAAATTAAAATGCATTCTATCAAAAAATGGATAAAATAGCGTTAGAGTTTTGATATTATTTAAAGGGGTATTCTAATGGATGCAAACAAAAAAAAGGCTTTAGACTTAGCTATGAAACAGATAGATAAAAATTTTGGTAAAGGGACGCTTATGCGTTTAGGAGATAAAGATTTTGAACCTATAGAAGCAATTAGCACAGGTTCATTAGGTCTTGATATGGCTTTAGGTATTGGTGGTATTCCTCAAGGTAGAGTTATAGAAATATATGGACCAGAGTCATCTGGTAAAACAACTCTAGCACTTCAAGCAATTGCATCAGCTCAAAAAGATGATAAGATATGTGCCTTTATTGATGCTGAACATGCATTAGATGTTATGTATGCTAAAAATCTAGGAGTTGATGTAGACAATCTTTTAGTATCTCAACCAGATTTTGGAGAACAAGCTTTAGATGTTTTAGACACTTTAGCAAGAAGTGGAGCTGTTGATTTAGTTGTTATTGACTCAGTTGCTGCATTAACTCCAAAAAATGAAATAGAGGGAGATATGGGAGATACTCATGTTGGTCTACAAGCTAGATTAATGTCTCAAGCTCTAAGAAAATTAACTGCTATACTACATAAAACAAATACAACTGTTATATTTATTAACCAAATTCGTATGAAAATAGGAACTATGGGATACGGATCACCCGAAGTAACCAGTGGAGGAAATGCTCTTAAGTTTTATGCATCTATTAGAATAGATATAAGACGAATAGCTACACTTAAGCAAGGTGAAGAACAAATAGGAAATAGAGTTAAAGCCAAAATTGTAAAAAATAAAGTAGCTCCTCCTTTTAGACTAGCAGAGTTTGATATTATGTTTGGAGAGGGTATATCACAAGAAGGTGAACTTATAGATTATGGTGTTAAATTTGATATTATAGATAAATCTGGAGCTTGGTTTAGTTATGGCGAACAAAAATTAGGTCAAGGTAAAGAGAACGCTAAGAAAATACTAAAAGAAGACAATGCTTTATATCTTGAGATAGAAGAAAAAGTTAAAGAAGCTTTAGGCATGGGTAATATATTAGATATTGATGCAAATAAGACAGATAATATAGAAGATTAAGAATTTTATATAAAAATTATTATAATTTATCTTATTTTTTGATAAAATATAGTTAAATTTAAAACAAAGGTAAATATATGATATATATCGATGATGTAATAGCTGATGAGGTACTTGATAGTAGAGGAAATCCAACTGTTAGAGCTACTGTAAGATTAAGTGATGGTACTGTTGAGAGTGCCATAGTTCCTAGTGGAGCTAGTACAGGAAAAAGAGAGGCTTTAGAGCTTAGAGATGGTGGTGATAGATATATGGGCAAAGGTGTATTAACAGCTTGTGAAAATATTAATACTCAAATCTCTGATACTTTAATGGGACTTAGCCCTTTTAATCAGGCAGAGATAGACCTTATTATGAAAGAACTAGATGGTACAGAGAATTATGGAAATCTAGGAGCTAATGCAGTATTAGGTGTTTCAATGGCTGTAGCTAGAGCATCTGCAAAGAGTCTCAATATGCCATTATATAGATATTTAGGTGGGGCTAATGCAATAACTATTCCTGTTCCTATGTTAAATATAATTAATGGTGGAGAACATGCAAATAACTCTGTAGATTTCCAAGAATATATGGTTATGCCTATTGGATTTGACCGTTTTGATGAAGGACTTAGAGCTTGTGCTGAAGTTTATCATACACTTAAAAAAGTAATTGATGGTATGGGTGAAAGTACAGCTGTTGGTGATGAGGGTGGATTTGCTCCAAACTTAAAAAGCAACGAAGAACCTATTCAAGTAATTATTGAAGCAATAGAAAAAGCTGGTTATGTAGCTGGTGAACAAATTGCAATAGCACTTGATGTTGCTGCTAGTGAATTAGTGAATGATGAAGGTAAATATGTACTTAAATCAGAAGACAGAGAACTAACAAGCAAAGAACTTACAGCATATTATGCAGACCTTTGTAGTAAATACCCTATTGTATCAATAGAAGATGGTTTAAGTGAAGATGATTGGGATGGTTGGAAACATTTAACAGAAGTATTAGGTGATAAAATCCAATTAGTTGGAGATGATTTATTTGTAACTAATGTAAAAATATTATCAGAAGGTATCTCTAAAGATATTTCAAATTCTATTCTTATTAAACCTAATCAAATTGGTACAGTCAGTGAAACTATGCAAACCGTTAGATTAGCTCAACGAAGTGGATATACTTGTGTTATGTCTCATCGTTCAGGGGAGAGTGAAGATACATTTATTGCAGATTTTGCAGTAGCACTTAATACAGGTCAAATTAAGACTGGTTCAACTTCTAGAAGTGATAGAATTGCTAAATATAATAGATTATTAGAAATAGCAAAAGAGTTAGGGCAAGTTGAATTTTTAGGTTCAGAACTTTTTAATTAAATCTAAATGAATTCAAATGAAAGGACTACAAAGAGGTCAAAAACCTCTTTGAAGTCAAAACTAATAATTATACTAAGCATACTTCTTTTAAGCCTTTATGTTAATATTATACTGTTTGGAAAAAATTCTTTTATTATATTAACTAAATTACAGAAAGAGAGAAAATCTTTAACTCAAAAGGCGATAGATTTAAAAAATAGCAATCAAAAATTACAAAAAGAGTTTTTTGAACTAAAAAATTTGGAACCAAAATAGGATTATAAAATGAAAATAATAAAAAAATTACTTATTTCAAGTCTACTATTAAGTAGCTACACAACCATGTTATTATCTGAAGAGAATGTGACTAAAGAAAATATTGAGCTAAAGATAGAAAAAGAATCAAAAATTGAAGAAATCAAACCTAAAAAAGAAAAAATAAAATTAGCTGATATAGCAAAAGAGCATGAAGAAAAAGCAAAAAAGCTTAAAGAAGATGAAAAGAAGGCAAAAGAGCTAGAAAAAAAACCTAAAAGGAAATTAACATTAGATGAGAAAAGGGCAATACTTGCAATTAAAAAACAGAAAGAAAAAGATTTAGCTGATAAAAAGGCCGAAGCTTTATATCAAGAAGCATTGAAAGAAGCCATAGAAAGTGTTAGATAACAATTACTATTTTATCAATCATTAATTGAAGATTTGTTTTACCTCTAAAATTATTTTCATTAATTGTATATGATATAGATACTTTTTGACCATTTAAAAATTTTTCGGTTGTTTTAAATTTAACTCCTGTTAATATAAATCCATCTTTTTTAAAAGCAAATCTAAGATGTTCTTTAGATTTTCCCATCGTGTCAACTTGAAGAATCTCTAGGTCTTTTGTAATGAATTTTGGTCTTATATTTTCTTGTCCATAAGGTTCATATTTTTTCATCATATTAGTCAAATTAAAGTTGATATCTTTAAACTCTAATTCACCTATAATATCTGGATCAAATAAACTTTCTTTATAATTCTTTTTATGATATTCTACTTGTAATTTATCTCTAAAATCATCTAATTTATCATAATCTAAACTTAATCCAATAGCAGAATAATGTCCACCGAATTTATTTAAATAATCTCTACATTCATTTGTTATTTCAAATAAATTACAATTTCCAAAGCTTCTTCCACTACCTTTTAAATCCCCATTTTCACTCTTTGTTAAAATAATACTTGGTTTAGAATAATGTCTTGAAACTCTGGCAGATATAATTCCTAATACGCCTTCATGCCAATCATCTCCAGTTAATACCAAAACAGCATCACTTTTATCAACTAAAGATATAGCTTCATTTGTAATTCTTTGTTCTATTTCTTTTCTCTTATTATTAAAGTCTATCAACTTTTCTAGTTTACTTCTTGCCTCATATATATTATTACTCATTAAAAAATCTACTGAATAAGAGGCATCTTTCATTCTTCCTGCACTATTTAAGATAGGTGCTATATTAAATCCTATATCATCACTCTCTATTTTATTTTTATTTATATGCTCTTTAAAGGCTAATAAAGACGGTCTAGTGCTTTTATTAATTAATTCAATACCAAAGGTAACCATTGCTCTGTTTATATGCTTTAAGGGCATCATATCAGCTATAATAGCTATAGATACTAATTCAAGATAAGATTTTATATCAATCTTGACATTTAATGCGTTTTTTAGAGAAGCAATAAGATACCAAGCTATTTGAGCTCCACATATTTCGCTATAAGGAAAACTACAATCATTTTGTTTTTGGTCTATAATTGCATAAGCATCAGGAACTTCAGAAGCTAATAGATGATGATCTGTAATAATTAAATCTATACCTTTTTCTTTGCACATTCTAGAAGCATTAATAGCTGATATTCCATTATCTACAGTAATAGCTAAATCATAACCTTCTATTTTTGGCATAAGTGTCGGACTAAGTCCATATCCATCTTTAAAACGGTTAGGAATAATCCAATCTAATTTAATATTTATTTCATTAAAAAAAGTTTTAACTAAAGTAGTTGAGACAACCCCATCAACATCATAATCACCAATTAATATAATTTTTTCTTTATTTTTAATAGCTTTGATTATTCTTTTAGTAGCTTTCTCCATATCTTTAAATAAAGAGGGATTTGGTAAATCTTTGAGAGATAAAAAACCATCTTTATTAAAACGGTTTAATATATTCTCTTCTAAAATTTTTTGATTTATTTTTGGATAGTTATAATTCAAATTATTTATTTTTAATTGATGCTTCTACAAATGCTAATATTGCAGGATTTGGATTTTGTAATCTTGATGTAAATTCTGGATGAAATTGAACACCTAAGAACCAAGGATGATCTGTTATTTCAATTGCTTCAATTAGTCCATTTGATTCTCCAGTAATATCCATTCCTTTATTTTTTAATGCTTCTTTATAAATTGGATTTGCTTCGTATCTGTGTCTATGTCTCTCATAAATTGTTTTTGATTTATATGCATTTGCTAAATTAGAATTAACTTTTGTATGACACTCATATTCACCTAATCTTAAAGTTCCACCCATTGGAGATACAGAAGTTCTAAGTTGATTATCTCCACTAGCATCTATAAATTGGTCAATTAAATATATTATTGGATTTTTAGGATTCTCTTTAAATTCAACAGAGTTTACATCTTCTAAATTTAATACATTTCTGGCAAATTCAATCATAGCTAGTTGCATACCTAAACATATTCCTAAGAATGGTATTTTATTTATTCTAGCGTATTCAATTGCTTTTATTTTACCCTCTATTCCTCTTTTCCCAAATCCACCAGCAACTAATATTCCATCACAAGTTTGAAAGTATTTTTTAGCACCATCCTCTTCTATTTTTTCACTGTCAACCCATTCTATTTGAACATCTGTATCAAAATGAGCTCCTGAGTGGATTAATGCTTCAGTTAAAGATTTGTAAGACTCTTTTAAATCTAAATATTTACCTACAAAAGCTATAGTTACTCTATTCTTTGGTTTAATTATTTTTGTAACTAAGTCATTCCATTCATCCATGTTTGGTTTTAATTCAGGAAGATTTAATTGTTTGGCTATAGGAGTTAATATATCTTGTGCTAGAAAATTCATTGGTACTCTGTATATTGTTAAAGCATCTATAGCATCAATAACGCTATCCTCTTCAACATCACAGTTATAAGCAATTTTTCTTTTTAAATCTTTAGGTACAGGTTGTTCAGCTCTTAAAATTAGCATATGTGGTGCAATACCAATTCTTCTTAATTCTTGAACAGAATGTTGTGTAGGTTTTGTTTTTAGTTCACCAGCTGTTTTTATATAAGGCAATAAAGTTACATGAATATTCATCACATTCTCTTTACCTAATTCATGTTTCATTTGTCTAATAGATTCTAAAAAAGGTAAACCCTCTATGTCTCCTGTTGTTCCACCTAATTCAACTATCAGAATATCTCTATTTTCACCAGCTAATATAATTCTTTCTTTTATTTCATCAACAATATGAGGTACTACCTGTATGGTTTTTCCAAGGTATTTACCTTCTCGTTCATTTTCTATGACAGTTTTATATATTTGACCTGTAGTAAAATTATTTTTTTTAGTTAGTGCTGTATCAAGAAATCTCTCATAGTGACCTAAATCCAAATCAGTTTCTGCTCCATCTTTCGTTACAAAAACTTCACCGTGTTCTAAAGGACTCATAGTCCCTGGATCAACATTTATGTACGGGTCAAGTTTTAAAACTCCTACTCTTTGTCCAGAATGTTTTAATAATGTACCAATACTAGCAGCTGTAATTCCTTTTCCTAAAGAGCTTAATACTCCACCAGTTACAAATATATATTTAGACATTAAAAACCTTTTTTAAATTATTATTGGCATTATGATTGTTATAAAATTATTATCTTTAACTACAAAAGGTAAGTTCTCTTCATTTAGTTCTAATGAAAAATAATTATTTTCTATTTGAGATAAAAAATCAAGTATATAGCGACTATTAAAAACCAATTTAAATTCCTTTTGAATATTTGTATTTATACTTAATTGAGTTTTTGCTTCAATATTATCAGATGCTAATGATTTAAATATTATCTTATCAGGAAATATATTTAGTTCTATATCTTGTGATATTGTTGTTATCATTTTTATTGAATCTACCATCTCTTTTTTTGGAAGAGTTAAATTATATTTTATATTATTTGGAATAATTCTCTGATAGTCTGGATATCTCCCATTTATTAATCTTGTGTAAAAAAAATAATTTCCGTTAGTAATAATAATATTTGTTTCATCGTAATGAATTGAAATTTTATCTAAAAATAACTTTTGTATTTCTAAAATAGCTTTTTTAGGGATTATAAGAGCTAACTCTTCATTAAAATTATTATTATCAATTGATGCTATTGATAATCTTCTAGTATCTGTTCCAACTAAATCGGTAGAATTTGATTTTATATTTATCAACGCTCCATTTAATTCAAACTTAGGATTATTATTATCTATGCTCAGAGATATTTTTTTTAGATTTTTTATTAGTTCCATTGAATCTAAAGATATTTTTGATTTATTTTCAATTGAAGGAAATTCAGGATAAGAATTAGCATTAAATGTTGGTAGTTTGAATTTTGAATGTTTTTGTTTAATAATTAAATTATCTTTTAAAATTTCAAATATTATCTCTTCATCTTTTAATATTCTAATAATATCAAGTAATTTTTTACCATTGACTGTAAAAGATCCATCAACCTCTATATTGATTTTATCAGTTTTTATTTCTAAACCTATTTCTTGATCTGTTGCTTTGATAGTTGATATATTATTTTTAGCTTCAAAGAAAATATGCGATGTTATTTGACTAGCATCTTTTTTTTCTAAAAACGGTTGTAAATTGATTAGTATGGATTCGATTAAAATCTTTTCGATTCTGATTTTCATTGTGCCTCTTTTCTTTTTTTAGTAAGTAGTAGTAGTAGTAGTATCACGTGAAAACGTGAATAACTTTCTCAAAAGCCCAAGGAATGGGCTTTTGAGGGGTAAAGTTATTCACATGTTATTCACATGTTATTCACGTCTATTCACATCTAGACCTTAAACTTTTTTTCTTTAGCCCACTTATTTACATGATATTTCAACTTTTTTAAAAGTTATTCACGTGTTATTTTAGACCTTTAATTATATCTAATTTTTCTTCAAATTTAGCCTTAAAAGATGTTTTTTTTTCAAAATTGTTTTTGATTTTTGCGATTTTTTTATAATTTTTTATCCTTTATATTATTATTAATAATAATAATATATATTTTTAAAATTTTTAGTGAAAAAATACCTTTTAAAAGTATATGTTTTTTTATAATATTAAAATAAGTTTACCGTTAATTATTTGTTAACTAAAAAGTCATTTAACACAATGTGAAAACGTGAATAACTTTCTCAAAAGCCCAAGGAATGGGCTTTAAAAGGGTAAAGTTATTCACATAGTTATTCACATAAAGATTGAGTTAAAAAGTTATTCACGTGCTAAAAAAAAGTTATTCACGTGCTAAAAAGTTATTCACATAGTTATTCACGTGTATTTTGAAAAAGTTATTCACGTATTTTATTGTATTGTACAGGTTTTTATCCCTATTAAAACTATATTTATATTCAATTATTTATTAATTTTATTAGATAATTCTTCTAGTTGAACTTTAAATTTCTTATTACTCTCTAAAAATTCAGTAATCTTTTTCATCGTATGACTAATTGCAGTATGATCTTTCATTCCAAAATATAGTGCAATTTGTGGCATAGAATTTAGAGTTAAATTTCTAGCTAAATATATGATAATTCGTCTTGCATGTACAACTTTCTTAGTCCTTTTCTTTGATCTTATCTCTGATGGTTTAACATTCAATTCTTTAGATATTATCTCTACTATATGATTAATAGTAATATTTTCTCTTGTTTCTTTAAGTTGTCCTTCTATTGCATTTTTTGCAAATTCTAGATTAATTGGTTGATTTAGCATTGCACTCAAAGCATTTATTTTAATAATCGTACCTTCTATTTCTCTAATATTATCACCCATATTTACAGCTATATAGTTAATAATTTCTCTATTTAATCTAATACCATCTAATTCACACTTCTTTTGTATGATTGCTATCTTAGTTTCTAGTCCTGGAGGTTGAATATCAGCCATTAGTCCCCATTCAAAGCGACTTTTTAATCTATCTACAAGTCCTATGATTTTATTTGGTTGTCTATCTGATGTCATTACAATCTGTTTTTTAGCTATATGAAGTTCATTGAATGTATGAAAAAATTCATCTTGAGTTTGTTCTTTACTACTAAGGAATTGTATATCATCAATAAGTAATAAATCACATTCTCTAAATTTCTCTCTGAATCTAGCCATACTTTGGCTTCTTAAATGGGATATAAAACTGTTCATAAATTGTTCTAGTGTAGTGTATATAACAATTTTCCCCATATTTAGATGATAATTTCCTATAGCCTGTAATAAATGACTTTTACCTAATCCAACGCCTCCATATATAAATAAGGGATTATATTGCTCTCCAGGCTTTTCTGCAGCACTTTTAGCTGTTGTATATGCAAATTGATTTGAGTCTCCTACAATAAAACTATCAAATGTAAAAGATGGATTTAATTTTGTACTTTTTGAGTTATTTTTTGCTTCTATCGCTATATTCTTTGTTTCTTTGTTTTTTAATGTTCTCTCAATAGAGATTTGAACAGTAGGTTTGTAGTTATTTTCTATTTCAAATAAGTTTGAGATTTTCTCTCCATAGTTTGTTTGTACCCATTTTGCTATAAGTATATTTGGAGCAATAAAACATATTATATCTTCTCTTGAAAGACTCTCTTCATAAGTTAACTTATTAATATATCTACTATACTCTATCTCTGATAACTCTGCTTGTAATGCTTTTAATACTTTTTCTCCAATATTCATCATTTAAATCCTAAGGTTATTTATGTGTGCTAAGAAATTACATTTTATCTAAAGTAGGATAAAATTAGATATTAGATTGGAGTTAATATGTTTATATTAGGAATTGATCCTGGGAGTCGAAATTTAGGCTATTGTGTGCTTTTTGTTAATCAAAATAAAAGTTATTCGCTAATTGAAGCAGGAGTTATTAAGATAAAATCTTTGATTATTCAAGAGCAGTTGTTAGAGTTACTTGAAGGATTAAATATTATTATAAAATCACATGAAATTGATGAGGTTGCTATAGAAGATATTTTTTTTGCACATAATCCCAAAAGTGTTTTGAAATTAGCACAGTTTAGAGGAGCTATATCCCTAAAAATGGTTGAAGAAATAGGGTATTTTTATGAATATACACCTCTTCAAGTTAAAAAAGCAATAACAGGAAATGGTAAAGCAACTAAAGAACAAGTATCATTTATGGTAAGACGATTATTAGGTATAAAAAAAGAAATTAAACCTTTAGATATTACAGATGCCATGGCAATTGCAATTACACATTCGCAAAGAGTTAAAATAAGAAGAAAAGATTATGTTAGATAGAAATATAAATAATTTTGATTTACTACGAATTATTTTATCATTAATAGTTGTAATCGTTCATTTAGCAGAGTTATCAAAAATTAATATTATTGAAAGTTTTAGTAGATATTTTAGTTCTATAATTGCTGTTGATGGATTTTTCATAGTCAGTGGATTTCTTATTTTTATGAGTTTTGATAAAAGTTACTCATATATTCACTACTTGTCAAAAAGAATTAGGCGAATTGCTCCAGCATACATATTAGTTATTCTATTTTCAGCATTGTTTTTATTCTTTATATCCTCAAAGAATATTGAAAATTACTTCAATATAGAATTTATTAACTATATTATATTCAATTTATTCACATTCAATTTTATTCAACCTACACTAGCTGGAGTATTTGAACAAAATCCAATAGATACGGTTAATGGAGCATTATGGACTATCAAAATAGAGATTATGTTTTATATCTTAGTACCATTTATTGCATATATCTCAAAGAAAATTAATAAGTTATTCACTTATTCATTTATTTATATATTAGCAATAGTTTATTCTATAATAATGTTATGGCTTTTTAATATAACAGATAATGAAATATTTTTTAAATTAGAGAAACAAATACCTTCACAATTAGCATTTTTTATATCAGGAGCATTACTATATCAATACTACGATTACTTTCAATTAAAAATTAACTATATATTATCCATATCAATATTTATTCTATATATACATCATTGGATAACCCCAATATACCCATTATATCCAATATCATTAGCAGTAGTTATTATATATTTTTCTATACTATTTAAATATCTTGGTAATTGGGGAAAATTCGGAGATATTTCATTCGGTTTATATATATGGCATTTCCCAATAATACAAGTATTTATAAATTATAACCTATTTGATAATTTAATATCTGGTTTAATATTTTTATTTTCTATTTTATTGTTTATATCTCTTTTATCATGGCATTTTATAGAAAAGCCATTTTTATACTCTTCATCGCATTATAAAATTTAATTTTTATCTATTTTCATAAAATCCCACCAAAAGGAATGCATTGATATTTTTTTGATTATTTTTGGAGGTATTGATTGATGTTTTTGTCCTAGTTTATATCCTATATATTTCATTCCATTCCGAATGAAGAATTGTGGGATTAAGTGGTATAAATTATTTGAAATAAGATACTTTATTTCTGATTTTATATATTTACCACCTTCTCCTTCTGCTTTTCCAAATTCTTTCAATATCCAATCTTCTCTTTTATGAAATACACCTATATCAAAATATCTTTTAAATTCTTGAATAATTGTATAATTGTGTGAATGATATACTTTTGCATCAGCTATATAAGCTAGAGAGTAATCGTTTAATAAAATTTTAGCTCCTGCATAGGTATCTTCTCCTACAATTAAACCATCTTTAATCCAACCAATTTTTTCTAAAGATTCTCTTCTATAAGATGCAAAACTATCTGATAGAAAGGCTGTTTTAATTCCAAATTTATTTTTATCTTTTAAATTTCTAATATATGAATTTGTACCATAATTAAACTCTCTTAAGTGTGTTCCAAATGGATTTGTATCTTTATAAGCTAATTGTCTTCCATAAGATGCTCCAATTTTAGGGTCATCAAAAATCTTTACTATATTTTCTATCGCTTTATTATTATAAGGTAATGCATCTTGAGTTAAAAAAACTAAAATATCTCCATTAGCCTCTTTCCCTGCCTTTGTTCTAGTTCCTCCATGGTCAAAATCGGATTGAGGAATAGAGATAATTTTATCAGCGTATTCCTGCACAATCTTTAGTGTATTATCAGTTGAAGAGGAATCTATAATAATAAGTTCAAAAGATACTGTTTGTAATTTTAAAGCTTCTAATAATTTTGGCAGATATAATTCTGCATTATATGTTGGAATAATTACAGATATAGACATTCAAAAACCTTTGTTACATATTTTATCACTAAATATACTCATATCTCTCAAAAAGTTTTACTATCTCTTTTCATTGTTTCCTTATCAACCATTATATCAGCCATATATAATATATATATATCATTCATGCTAAGATTATGGATATTAATTACTTTCATAAAAGATTCAAATAAGCGATTATTGTCTTGCTCTTTAATTATCATTGCTTTTTGAATTGATTCAATTTGTTTTTCTACAGAGAAAGAAAATATAGGTGTATCATCTAAATTTTGAATAATACTTTTTGAAGTTTTAACATAATCAAAATTTTTATCAAATCTCATTACTTCCATTAAAAGTTTCCAAATTAAAAGAATTGTTCTTCTAATTTCATTATCTCCTTTAGAAACAAGGTAATGTTCTCTATCAAAATAATAACAATTTAATAAATCACTATAAGCCAATAATAAAATTATTTCTCTTTTATCTTTCAAGTCATTCTCATCTAACATCTCTGCTTCTGCTTCAGTATCATTATTCGTCCAATTATCACAATGTATTTCAAACATTGATTCAATTTGTTTTCCTATATGCATGTTTTATCCTATAAAATTATTTTTTGCTAGTCAAAGTATATCTTTTTTAAATTTAAGATTAGGGTGAACATCCCAGCTAATAGACGATTTTACGCTATAATCAAACTAAAATCAGGAGATTAAGATGAGATTTTTGGATATGAAAACTGACTACGCATTTAAAAAAGTATTTGGAAGTGAAAATAGTAAAGATATACTATTAAGCTTTTTAAATTCTACATTAGAATTAGGCAAAGAGATTGTGGATTTGACAATAGAAGACCCATATAATGTTCCAAAACTTCAAGGAATGAAAGATACAAGTGTGGATGTGAAAGCTACTCTTGATGATAAAACTAAAGTGATAATAGAGATGCAAATTCTCAATCACGATGGATTAGAAAGTAGAATATTATATAATACTGCTAAAAAC
>Ga0256837_1000295_pt1 | contig 44284 bp, 40 predicted proteins | sample 4562384metaG_FD_185976 | JGI IMG/M metagenome (GOLD analysis project Ga0256837, IMG submission 185976) | Hydrothermal vent microbial communities from Guaymas Basin, Mexico - 4561-384 | ecosystem: Environmental > Aquatic > Marine > Hydrothermal vents | place: Mexico: Guaymas Basin | collected... | reverse complement strand
TAATGGTGGAGGTGAGGGGAATTGAACCCCTGTCCTAAAATAGCTAGAACTATGACTCTACATGTTTAGTCAGTGTTGTTAGGTTTAATCTAGTTTTGTACCACACTCAAAACTCTACTAGACGAGCTAAGATTCTCACAATGGGGTATAGCTTCCCCAAAGCATAGTCATCAGATGTGATACCCAAAAGTCCGAGTAAGATGACACTCCTCGGCAGGGCAGTCCTCCGCGTGAGCGGGGTTAAGGACTTACGCTACTGCGTAAGCTGGACGATAATCTGTATTGTTTGCGTTTAAGCTAAGTGGGCCGCGTAACGGAATTGCCCAGTCCGACATGCACATAGCCCCGACTACTCCAGTCGAAACCAAGTCACCCCCGTTTAGGTGGTTGGATAATAACACTTTTTATTCGCTTTGTCAATAGATTAAAGAGAGTAGAACGGTATATTGGATAAAATTCAACAAAAAAGTGGTGCGTAGGCGATGAATTTTGTGAAACAACTGATCCTCCATACCGTCACAGCACTCTGGCTCTTTGGTGGGGTAGAGCAGAACCCTTTTGCCCATGCCAACTTCTCTGATGTCGATCTTGGGGAGCGGGAGTTTCTGCTCAAGCTCTATGTGGAGCAGAAGCAGGAGGCGTATGAGGAAAAGATCCAAGCTCAACGCCAAGAGGCAATACGCCAACACAAACGCCAAGAGGAAGAGGCAAAGGCTCAGGCTTTGGTAGATCTCCACGCCCAAGAGGAGGCGAAGATCGCCCAAGAGGTAGAGCGTCTTAAAGCGGTACTAGAAGAGGAGGCACGACGCAAAGAGGCGGAGCATAATAGTACCGCACTCACCGCCGAGGTTAACCTCTCGACCCAACGCATGAGGCTCTACCGTGATGGGGAGCTACTCCATGAGTGGAAGGTCTCGACAGGACGGCATGGGCATGCCACCCCCGCAGGGAGCTATCAGCCGATTTTGTTAGAGAAGATGCACTACTCCAAGCAGTATCACAATTCGCCGATGCCCTACAGTGTCTTCTTCTTAGGGGGCTACGCGGTGCATGGGACACGGGCGGTCTCTAGGCTAGGGCGTAGGGCATCTCATGGGTGTGTACGGCTCAAGACCGCACACGCCAAGCAGTTTTATCATCTGGTACAGCGAGATGGCAAGCACGCCACGACGATCCGTATCGTCAACTAAATCCAAAGGAGTCACATGATCAAACGCATCGTTATCGTGATGGGTATGGCACTATCGATGGTGAGTGGTGGGGAGATTGTTATCGCCGTCGCTGCCAATGTAAGCTACGCGATGAAGCCTCTGCTTGAAGCCTTTGCCAAGACCCATCCCACGACCAAAGTCTCTGTCGTGCTTGGAAGCTCAGGTAAACTCACCGCTCAGATCCTCCATGGGGCACCCTATGCTCTCTTGCTGTCTGCCAATATGCGTTATCCCCAACGGCTCTATGAGGCGGGGGTAGCGGTGAGTCAACCCCGTGTCTATGCCCAAGGGGCGTTGGCGTATCTGAGTCGTACCCCACGCGATTTCTCCCAAGGGATGGCACTCCTCGACTCCAAGCAGATTCACAAAATTGCCATCGCCAACCCCAAGACTGCCCCCTATGGAGAGGCATCGCGTGAGGCGATGGAGCGGAGTGGGTGTTACGCTACCCTACGGGAGAAGTTAGTCTTTGGTGAGTCGATTGCTCAGACAGTCTCCTATACGATACGAGCAACCGATATCGGGATCATCGCCAAATCCTCCCTCTATAGCCCTCAGATGTCTGCCTACCAAGAGGGGGTACACTGGGCAAGTGTCGACCCACACCTCTACACCCCGATCAAGCAGGGGATTGTGATCCTCAAGCAGGGAGCCAAGTCTCCAGAGGTCAAGGCATTTTATGCCTTTATGCTCTCTCCTCCTGCTCAGACGATACTGCGTCGATTTGGGTATCTCCTCCCATGAATCAGCTTCTTGCGACGATCTGCCAGATCGAAGAGTCGGGTCGGCTCCATCTTGTGCGCCTTGATCTGGCAGGAGAGAGACTCTGGATGGTGACACTAGAGCTTGCGAGGGGGGTTGTCGAGGGGAGTCAGGTGCGTCTAGCGGTGAACTCTAGCCATATCGCTATCGTCAAGGGGTCTATTGGAGCCTTGAGCCACGCCAATCAACTCCCCGCGACCATCATAGAGCTAGAGGTGGGTCTACTCCTCTCTCGTGTGCGGATGCGTCTTGCGTCTGGGCTGATGTTTGAGAGTCTCCTAACCCAACGCAGTGTGGAGGCGATGGAGCTAGTGGTAGGGGATCAGGTGAGACTCTGTATCGATGCGTGTGAACTCTCGATTGTGGAGGTGTTGGGATGTTAGAGGCATTGGGTGCGGTGGAGTTTGCTCCCTTTTGGCTCTCTTTCAAGCTTGCGGGGTTGACGACGCTGATCTTGTTTTTTGTGAGTCTGCCACTGGCGTGGTACCTTGCGACCACCCGCTCCCGCATCAAGCCCGTTATCGAAGCACTCACCGCCCTGCCTATCGTCCTGCCCCCCTCGGTGCTAGGCTTCTACCTGCTCATCTCCCTCTCACAGAGTTCTCCTCTAGGGGAGCTACTCGCATCGTGGTTTGATATCACACTGGTCTTCAACTTCACAGGCTTGGTGGTGGCGAGTTGTTTCTACTCGCTACCCTTTATGGTACAGCCCCTTCAGGGAGGATTTGAGTCGCTCAACCCCACGATGCTAGAGGCGAGCTATATCAGTGGCAAGAGTCGTATGGCGACCCTGCTTCGTGTCGCCCTGCCCAATATCAAGCCCGCACTCCTCACCGCTACCATCGTCACCTTTGCTCATACGGTAGGGGAGTTTGGGGTGGTGCTGATGGTGGGGGGAAGTATCCCCGATGAGACCAAGGTCGCCTCTGTAGCGATCTATGAGATGGTTGAGGTGATGGACTATCACTCCGCACATATCTACAGTGGGGTGATGGTGGTGATGAGCTTCTTGGTACTGCTAAGTGTCTATCTATTCAACCGCAAACAGAGCCACCGTTTTGGACTCTAGTCTACCCCCAAGGAGCCAACTATGCTAACCATCCAGACCACCAAGTCCCTCCATGGTGCCAAAGGAGAGATGCTTCTCTCAGTCGATCTTGAGATCACCAAGGGGGAGTTTGTCGCGATCGCAGGAGAGAGTGGGAGTGGTAAGACGACCCTGCTTCGTATCCTAGCGGGGCTAGAGCAGGCAAGTGGGCGGATCGTCATCGATGGAGCAGTGTGGCTCGATGGAGCAGTCTCGTTGCCTGTGCAGGAGCGTCGGATCGGGTTTGTCTTCCAAGAGTACGCCCTCTTCCCCAATATGAGTGTCGAGGAGCATCTTCTCTTTGTCAATCCCGATAGAGCCTTAGCCCAACACCTCCTAGCAATCACCCAACTCACCTCACTCGCCTCCAGACGACCCGCCTATCTCAGTGGTGGACAAAAACAACGCGTCAGCCTCTGCCGTGCGATGATGAACCGCCCTCAGCTCTTGTTGATGGATGAGCCTCTCTCGGCACTAGACCCTACGATGCGTAGTAGGCTACAGCAGGAGATCTTGACACTCCACAAGGAGTTTGGGACGACAACCCTGATGGTGAGTCATGATCCTAGTGAGATCTACCGCCTCGCCTCACGGGTGGTGGTGCTAGAGCAGGGGGGGGTAGTCGCCGATGGTAGCCCCAAGGAGATACTGCTCAAGACTACGGGGAGTCAGAAGTTCTCCTTTGAGGGGGAGGTGCTAGAGATCGAGAAGGTCGATGTGATCTTTGTAGCAGTGGTGGCGATAGGGCAACAGCTTGTGGAGGTGGTCATCAGCCCAGAGGAGGCGAAGCACCTTACCATCGGTGAGCGAGTGGAGGTAGGGGTCAAGGCATTTGCTCCGATTTTGCTCCGATAATCTGCTATACTTTCACCAAAACAACAAAGGGGTTTTCGTGACACTAACAGCAAAAGTACTCTGGGCGATGGGGCTTGGTATCGTAGTTGGATTGGTGATCAATCTTGGTGGATTAGCAGGTGAGGGGAGTGTCATCTCAGAGTATCTTGTCGGGGGGGTGTTTGCCCTTGTGGGCAAGGCGTTTGTCACCGCACTCAAGATGCTAGTGGTACCGTTGGTCTTCTTCTCTCTGCTCTCAGGGGTCTTGGGGATAGGGGATGTACGCAAGCTAGGGAGTGTCGGGGTCAAATCTTTTGGACTCTACTTGCTTACGACGGCCATCGCGATCGCCGTGGCGATGAGTATCGCCCTCCTTGTCGCTCCAGGGAGTGGAGCCAATGGTGTGAGTGAGGCATCTTTTAGTGCCAAGGAGGCTCCACCACTGAGTGATGTCCTCCTCAATATCATCCCAGACAATGTTATCCACGCCTTTGCTACGGGCAATATGCTTCAGATTATCTTCTTCTCTATTCTGCTGGGGATCTCCCTCTTGATGGTTGGGCAGAGAGCCAAAGCGATCGCAGAGGGAATCGAGATACTCAATGAGGCGATGATGCACATGGTCACCATTGTGATGTCGGTTGCCCCTTACGCAGTCTTTGCTCTCCTTGCCAAAGCCGTCGCAGAGCTAGGGTTAGATCTCTTGTTGAGTCTTGCGGGGTATGTCGTGGTGTTGGTGGTGGCGTTGATGCTTCACCTCTTTGGGACGCTGATGGTCTTACTCAAACTCCTCTCAGGACTCAGCCCCAAAGCCTTCCTCGCCAAGATACGGGATGCTCAGGTGTTTGCCTTCTCTACGGCTAGTTCCAACGCTACTATCCCCGTCACCTTGCGTTGTGTCACCAAGCGGATGGGGGTAGACAACTCGGTCGCCTCCTTCACTATCCCCTTTGGAGCAACGATCAACATGGACGGTACGGCTATTATGCAGGGGGTGGCGACGGTCTTTATCGCCAATGTCTATGGGATAGAGCTAGGATTAGGGGGCTACCTCACGGTGATCTTGATGTCGGTACTCGCCTCAATCGGTACGGCAGGGGTGCCAGGGGTGGGGCTTATCATGCTCTCGATGGTCTTTGTGCAGGTGGGGCTACCCGTCGAGGGGATCGGACTCATCTTAGGAGTCGATAGGATACTCGATATGGTACGCACCTCGGTCAATGTCACAGGCGATGCGGTCGTGACCTGTATCGTCGCCAAAGCCGAAGGGGAGCTAGATCGTGCGTGCTTTGAGGATATCTCAGCGGGTATCGTCGAAGCGGTGGAGATCGATGTGGAGCAGGAGGCTAAACTGGCTGAAGCGATGGATAGAGTACAGAGGGAGGCGTAGATGGGAGCCAAAGAACGCGGTAAGTATGACTACAACTTTGATCCACTCGCTCAGCGGTTTGAGCAGTCAATCTACGGGACACTCAAAGGGGAGTGGCGACTCCGCCTCCTCCAAGAGGATCTTGCTCCACTCTATACACAAGAGCCTTTGAGCATCTGGGACGCGGGGTGTGGGTTGGGGCAGATGGCTCTGTGGTTTGCCCAGAGAGGACACCACCTCACTGCCAATGACATCTCCTACAAGATGCTCCACAAAGCCAAAGCACTCTTTGAGGAGGCGGGGGTCGACGCGGTCTTTCACCAAGCCCCCGCCCAAACCATCGCCCAGACTCTCCCCCCACAAGACCTCGTCCTCTTCCACGCAGTCATCGAGTGGCTGGCGAACCCCCTAGAGACCCTCGCCATCGTAGCTGATCGTGTCAAGCCCAAGGGGACGCTCTCACTCCTCTTCTTCAACCAACACTCTCTCATCTACCGCAATATGCTCAAAGGGGGGTGGCGTGTCGAGACGATGCTTCAGAAGAAGTGGTACGGCAGAGGCAAGAAGCTCACCCCTCCCCACCCCCAAGCCCCAGAGACTATCATCGCTTGGCTAGAGTCAAATGGCTTTGAGATTACCACCCACACAGGGATCCGCGTCTTTCACGACTATATGGAACCCGACGCACTAGAGCAGACTGATATCCACAAACTCCTAGAGATGGAGTACCGCCACTGTAGACAACCCACCTTCCGCAATATGGGACGCTATATCCATATCGTGGCGAGGAAGTCACTAGATAGAGTATAAGATAATTGACTCTCTCCTAATAGGGAAAGGCTCTCCTCTCTAAAGAGCCTACTTGACCTAAACGCCTCTTCCTAGACTTGCTATGAGTTGTGCTGCCGTGCCTGCTTGGTGGTTGGTGGGTTGGTAGAGGTAGTTGTGGAGTTTGTCTGGGATGGTGGTGGGGGTCTCTAGGGCTTCGTACTCCTCTTTGGCGGACTGTTTGGCTTTGAAGAGTGCCATCTGTACGCGGGAGTAGAAGTTGGCAGCTCCTTCGCCTGAGGTCTCGATGCTGAGGAAGTTGGCAGAGGGGTAGCGACTCACGACGAGTGACTGTATCCCATCAGAGACCGCAGAGGAGGGCATACACCCAAAGGGTTTGACAGAGAGGACAAGGTGGGCGAGGTTGTGTTCGATACTCTCTAGGAGGTGGGCGACTTCGAGGTGTCCCTCTCCCCCCTCAGCATCGAGTGGGTAGTAGACCTCACTGAGCTTGGAGAGGGCATCGATATCAGGAAGCGTGTAGTCGTGGAGTCCGACCGCTTTGGCGTAGAGGGTGAAGTAGACTTTCACTGCTCCTTTTGCCATCTTGAGCATTAGTTTGCTCTTGGCATCACCAAACTCGATGGATTTGGCATCTGCTTTGGGGAGGGTGCGTTGTTTGTTGAGGGCATACTCCGCCTCCCAGATACTGAGCATTAGGCGGTTGAGGATAGGCTGTGGGACACACTCCGCCCCCTCCGACTCCAAAAATCGATGGAGGTTGTAGTTGCCATCGCCCTCGGTCATCGCTGCCCAAAATTCCCCCATCACCATCACTTTGGGTTTGGGTTGGAGGCGGTTGAGCTTGACCTTCTCTAGGTGTTTACGACACTGCCACATCGCATGGGTGAGGTTGCGTTTGTCCATAAATGCCTCACTGATGAGGGTATAGCACGCCTCCAAGGCTTGGTCAGTCGCCCCTTGTTCTATCTCGTAGGGGCGTATCTTGTAGCCAAGGATATTGAGGATATCGCCGATGATAATCGCCTTGATAAGGGTGATAAAGAACTTGGGAGAGAACTGGTAGCTCTCCTGCTCATCTTCGGCTTGGAAGATCCCCTCATTGTGCTGAAAGCTCATAATCCTAAAGCCCGCAAACCCCGCATCACTCAAGGCTTTGCGGTACTCAGTGAGGTACATCCCAAAGCGACACGGTCCACACCCTCCTGCGGTGACATAGAGGTAGTTAGAGATGATCTCCTCGGTGCTGATCCCCTCCTCATCACGAAGCTTCTGGAGATACTTGACGAGGTTACCCACGGTGAAGTAGGTGGGGTTACACTGTCCACGATTACCAAAGGACTTCCCCGTACGAAATGACTCAAAGTCGGGGTTGGGGAGGGCGACATACTTCTCTCCTAGGGAGCGTATGGCTGTAGCGACAAGGCGATCTTGAAGCAGGGTCAACCCCCCAAAGAGTATGGTGGTCTGACCGCGTTCGGCGTGGGTATAGCTCTGGTTGATATGATCACGCCACTGGGTGGCAGACTGTCCAAGGTAGCCTAGGCTGGTGTTGCTGTCGTCGTGGGGTTTGATACCGCTACATGCACTCATTGTGATACCTCCGTGGTAGTGGGTTGTGAGATGGGGGTGAGGGTCTTTTTGTACTGCTCTAGGGTGTAGGCAAAGGTCTTGACCCGTATCTTGATCGAGCCACCTGGTTTGTTGGCATCGATATCGTGTAGGGTGAGGTGGGGGGTGCGACTCGCCCCAAGGATCTTGTCGATGATCGCATAGGTGGGGGCATCGTGTCCACACTTGAAGCTAGAGAGGTCAAGGACTGCGATATGGGGGTGTCGTGCGGCAAACTTAGCCGCCCAGACCTTCTGTGCGGAGTTGGTAGAGTAGTTCTCTGGCCAGACATCACGGACATCAAAGTAGTCTTGGATATAGCCCGCCTCCTGCTCTGAGTCAAAGTAGGGGGCGAGGGAGTCGGGATCTCTAGGGATCGCACGCATCGAGAGGGTTTTGTAGCCAAGGGATTGGAACTCATCGAGTACTTCGTGGTTGATCCCAGGGTCGGAGTGGTAGGGTCGTCCAAGTAGGAGAAGTACCACTTCATTGTTGGCTTGTGCCTCTTGGAGGAGGGCTTTGCCCTCTGCTTGGATTGCGTGGTCATTGGCGTGGAGTGCTTTCCATGCCTGTTTGACTGCCCACGCATTCTCATCGGCGGTGAGTTGGAGTCGTGAATGCCATGTATCAAAAAGCTCCTGCTCTAGTAGTGGCAGATCATCAAAGCTGAGGGTATCATCGATATAGTCTATGCCACGCCCCTTGAAGAGGTCTTGCTCTTTGGTAAAGGCGGAGTAGACCACGCGGGGGGTACCTGTGATGATAGGACACGCCGTCTGCCCCATCGTCGAGCTGATAAAGCCAGGCAGTGTCCGCACCGCAGGAAACCAGAGGTAGTCAAATGCCACCTTGGAGAAGCGTTTGCCAAAGAGCAACGCATAGACATGCGACTGTGCGACTTTGGCAGGGAAGCAGGAGTCGACTGATCCATACTTTGCCCCCTCTAGGTACATATCTTCATTGGTAAAGCTAGAGAACTGGATATGTGCAGGTGCCACCCCCACTGCCTCAAGATAGGCACGGATAAAGGGGGCGGTAGAGTAGAGGTTGAGGACTTTGGGGATAGCGATGCGTATTGTTTGACGCATCGCCATCACCTCAGAGCTACTTGCCTCAAAGGATCGTGTGACAGACTTACGCAGGGTTGGTCCCCATCCACCCAGTGTGGTGCGTACGGTTTGGGTGGTGATAGGGGTTTGCTCTGTGGGGCGTTCATCGAGGAGATAGCTAGAGGCGAAGAGGGCTTTGGACTCCTTCTTGACGAGGTTTGGGGTATCTTTCTGAAGAGCCTTGCGTTCGTTTTGGAGGAGTTTGAGGGCTTGGGGGGACTCTACTGTCCCACTCTCACACGCAAACCCTGCGATGTAGCGTACTGTATCGGAGTTGGGTGTCTGGGTGTCGATAAAGGTACGCGAGCAGTCCATCGGACAGAAGTGACAGCGGGTCGACTCATCGGTACGGGAGGTAAAGGTGAGTTGTAGTGCCTCTTGGAGACCGACAAAAGTCCCATAGCCTCGCTCTTTGACCACATCGCGTGCCTCGATCGCTGCCCCAAAGGCTCCCGCCTCTCCAGGGTAGGGGTGGACATCGACACGGGCATCAGGGACAAGCTCCTTGATATAGTCGACTTGGGCTTTAAGTGCAGCGAGGTTGTACTGTGTACCCCCTTGGAGGACGAAGTGCTTCCCAAACGCTGCGAGATTGGGAGCTTGGACGACATACTGCCAGACATTTTTGGGGAGTACCTTGGCGATCCCTGCGAAGAGCTCCTCTTTGGTGTAGCCCTCCTTTTGGAAGTTGACCCGATCGGTATCGAGGAAGACCGCACAGCCGTAGTTGAAGCGGGGGGCTTGGGTTGCAGAGAATGCCACATCGGCAAACTCCTCGACTTTGACCCCAAACTGCTTAGACATACTCTGGAGCAAGGTACCATTACCCGCACTACACTGATTGGAGAGGCGGAAGTTTTTCATCATCCCATTCTCCATAAACAGCACCTTGATATCCTGCCCACCGATATCACAGATGATGTCGATATCTTTGCCGTAGACCGACTGAGCACTCTTCATGTGGGCGATCGTCTCGATGATATTGGTATCGGCTTTCAATGCTCCCTCCAAGACATCTGCTGCGTAGCCCGTGGTGCCTAGCCCACGGATATCGTAGTAGCCATGGGGGTCTGCCTCTTGGATCTTCTGGAGTAGCTCAACGGTATCTTGTATGGGGTTTCCTTTGGAGAGTTGATAGACTTTGAGTATCAGCTCCCCTTGGGCATTGACTAGCACCGCTTTGGAGCTGGTCGATCCCCCATCGATTCCGAGGTAGCACTCGGTCTTTTGGGTGAGTTTGAGAGGCTCAAATGGGGGGATAGTGTAGCGGGCTTTAAATGCCTCTAGCTCTTCGGGACTACGCACGAGAGGGGTGTCGTTGTTGTCACTGTTTTGTACCCCTCCTGAGTCGACGAGGGTCTTGAGCTGTAGGGTGCCGTTGAAGGATTTGTCATGGTTGGCTTCTCCCTCCCCAAAGACCACCGCACCAAAGGCGGCATAGTACTGGGCATTGTCAGGTACCAAGATCAGCTCATCGAGACGATCGGCATCATAGATGACCCCTCGCTCATCCCAAGTCTGAGCGATACGCATCCGCCAACACTCTTGCAAAAAGGGCAGATAGGTGTTGGGTCCTCCAAGCAGAAGGACATTGGGCATGAGGGTATTTCCACGGGTGAGGACGGTGAGGTTTTGCATCACGATTGCATCAGCGAGGGAGTTCATAATCTCATTGGAGGGGACAGAGGTCTTGACAAGGTTGACAATATCGGTCTCCGCAAAGACCCCACACTTGGCTGCGACATGGTGGAGCTTATCGGTCTCAAAGGTGAGTTTTTGTACCTCCTCTTGCTCTAGTCCGACCTTCATCGTACACTTCTCGATGGTCGCTCCTGTCCCTGAGGCACACTTATCATTCATCGAGGTGGAGACGGTCTTCTTGCCATCCTCTCCCGCTTTGAAGTGGATAATCTTGGCATCTTGTCCCCCCAGCTCAATGACCGCATTGACATCGGGGTGGTAGTGTTCGACCGCAAGGACGACGGCGTTGACCTCTTGGACAAAGCGGGCGTTGATGGTCGGAGCGATACGGCTTGCTCCTGAGCCTGTGATATAGACCTTGTTGATCTGCTTGTAGTAGTCGGGGTGTTGAGAGGCAAGCTCCTCTAGGAGTCTGAGGAGGGTGTGGGCTTGTTTGGTGTCGTGAGGGGTGTAGGCTTTGGCGACGATCTCAAACGCCTCATTACAGAGGACATACTTGACTGTCGTCGAACCGATATCGATACCGAGGGCGTAGTGGTGTGGGGTGTGTGGGTTACTCATTGGTGACTCGCTTTGGAAGTTTTGATCGCCCAGAGTATCCAGAGGATACCAGCGATGATGTAAGGGATAGAGAGTATCTGTCCTGTAGAGAGGGGGATGTCGAGGGTATAGGCAGCCTGCTTGGTCTTGGCATACTCGATAAAGAAGCGTGCCACAAAGACCATTACCAAGAAGAGTCCAGGGAGGATCTTGGTCGCAAAGGCGGGGGTGACACGGCGGTAGACAAGGGTGAGTACTACCAAGATAGCCAGATAGGCAAACGCCTCATAGAGCTGAACGGGGTGGCGTGGCACACTATCGATACGACTGAAGATAATCGCCCACGGAAGCTCTGAGGGGGTACCGAGTATCTCTGAGTTGAAGAGGTTGCCAAAGCGGACAAACGCCGCAGTGAGCGTCCCTGGTAGGGCGATACGCGAGAGGAGCCACGGGTAGGAGAGGTCGTAGCGTCGAGCAAAGAAGAATAGAGCGATAATTACCCCTGCGAGTCCTCCATGACTTGCCAGTCCCCCTTTCCAGACCATCAGTATCTCTAAGGGGTGAGAGAGGTAGAAGCTAGGCTCATACGCCAAGCAGTGCATCAACCTTGCCCCTATAACTGCCCCTGCCATGATGTAGAGCATAAGATTATCGAGGATAAGAGGGTCTTTGCCCTCTCGTGTAAAGACCCACTGCATGATTCGTAGTCCTAAGAAGAATGAGCCTACAAAGAGTAGACCGTACCAACGCAACTGAATCGACCCAAGCGTAAAGAGGTTTGGATTGACACTCCAGATGATATGTTCCATAGTTTGTCCCGTGTTATGATGAGGTATTATACTCTAAGTTTTTTAACACCAAAACGCAAAAAGTTATAAATAGATTTTTTTTATTACCCTAATGAAAAAGATTGAAGAGCTTCGCCACACCGCACCCCTAGAGAGCTTTTTTGAGCTATATATTATAAAAACCTATCGTTTAATTGAAAAATAATTTAAAGTTAATAGTTTATTCAATACAATTAAAATATATTCAAAAAACTTATTATTGATAATAAGTACTATTAAGGAGGAAATATGAAACTAGGTTTCTTAGTTGACCTTAACCTATGTATGGGGTGTAAGGGGTGTGAAGTCGCGTGTAAAGTGGAGAATGAAGTCCCACTTAGCTCGTGGCGTTTGCGTGTTAAGTATATCGATATTGGGACATTTCCTGATGCCTCTCGTTCGTTTACCCCATTGCGGTGTAACCACTGTGAAGATGCACCATGTGAGCGTATCTGTCCTGTCTCTGCGTTGCACTACCTTGAAAATGGGATTGTCAATATCGACAACAGTCGCTGTATCGGGTGTGCGGGGTGTATGATGGCGTGTCCTTATGGGGCGATCTATATGGATCCTGAGACCAATACCGCTGATAAGTGTACCTACTGTGCCCACCGTGTGGAGAGTGGGATGATGCCTGCGTGTGTGGTGGCGTGTCCTGTTGAGGCCAATATCTTTGGGGATATCGACGATGATACGAGTCATATCTCACGCTATATCATGGAGCATCAAGGGGGTGTGCAGGTGCGTAAGCCTGAGAAGCACACCAACCCTAAGCACTTCTATGTTGGTGGAGGCAATCAGACGCTTAACCCACTCGCACACCAACGCATCGAGGGGTATAGTCTCTTCAACAATATTACCCATCTCGATGCCATAGGGGATAAAAACCACGGGGTTATCGACCGCTTCTTAGCACCGTTTACGGCTCATGAGGAGCTAGATAACCGAAGCTTTATGGATTTTGAGCCTAGTGATGAGAGAGAAGGAGGGCATAAGTAATGGTAGAGCATACAGTTCACGCAACACAAGCGGTGGTGACACTTGATGTGGCACTTCCTGGGATTATCTGGGGGTGGATGATCACCCTCAATATGTGGGCAAAGAGTATCGGTACGGGTGTGGTACTTGTCGGGGCGTTTCTGCTCCATCGACACCACAAAGAGTCTATGCCCAATCTTCGGTGGATGATGCCACTCTTGGCATTTGTCGCACTCAATATCTTCTTGCTCTTTACGCTAGTTGACCTCCATCAGCCCTACCGTATGATCAATATCTTCTTACACCCTAACTGGAGTTCGGCTATCACGGTGGGTGCATGGATGGCATCGCTCTTTACAGGGTTGATTACGGTGATGATGGTGATTGGGGGGGGTGATGCCTTCCCTGAGGTGCGACGACACTGTCCGCTAGCCAAAAAAGCCAGAGCCAATAGTGACCTCTATGAGCGGATCTTTCCGTTTGTGGTCTTCCTTGCTGTACCTGTGACACTCTATACGGCGATTATTATGGCGGAGTCGAGTGCGAGAGAGCTATGGCAAGCCCCTACTGAGATGATGCAGATGATCTGGGCAGCTCTCTTGGCTGGTTCGGCGACACTCATCTTCACCTCGGCACGCTGGAGTCAAGCAGCACGCAGAGATCTCGCACTCCTCTTAGCCGTGGCGACCTTCTTTAGCTTTATGATGTATATGGGAGAGTACTTCTTCTCCTTTAAGTCCGCAGAGGTAGAGGCGACTTTGGCGTATGTCCATAGTGGTGGTGTCTACAATAGTGAGTTTTGGTTTGGTATGGTACTAGGCTTTGTGATCCCCTTTTTTATCGCAGTGGGGTATCGTAGAAGTAGCAACGATACACTCTTGAGATTTGGGGCGATATTGGCACTGATTGGACTCTACCTTGCCAAAGATGTGTGGCTCAAAATCCCACAGATGTTACCGTTGAGTTAAGGAGAAAACAATGACAAAATCAATGAAAAATAGCAACAACTTTATCGAGAGCAGACGAAGCTTCCTCAAGGGGAGTGCCTACTCCCTCGCAGGTGCGACACTCGCAACGGGGGTCTTCCAGACCATAGCCGACACCCCTGCACACGCAACACATCAGTTTACCTCAACCCCGAAGAGCCTTTCGTTCTACCCACCACTCAAGTCGTGGGATAGCTTCACTCAGCTCGATGGCAATGACTGGAAACGAGGGGGTACAGGGCGTAATGGTATCAAGAGTGAGAAGAACCCTGATGGGATTGAGGCGACTGAGTATATGCTAGTCCCCACTGCGTGTTCCAACTGTGAAGCCTCGTGTGGACTCACCGCGTGGGTCGATCTCTCGACTTACAAGGCAGGTGGCGGGCTTGCGGTGCGTAAGTATATGGGTAACCCACTCCACGCAGGGAGCCGTGGACGCAACTGTGCCAAAGGGTACGCGTCACAGTCACAGATGTATGACCCTGACCGTATCCCGTTTCCTTTGATGCGTGCATCAGGTTCCAAAAGAGGAGAGGGGAAGTGGGTGCGTACCACTTGGGATGAGGCGATGTCTACGATCGGTAAGAAGATGCACGACACCCTCAAGAGTGGTGATGAGATCTCTCGTAAGTCGATTATGTACCATGTGGGTCGTCCCAATGAGAATGGGTTTGGACACCGTGTACCACACTCTATGGGGTGTGATGGGTATGACTCCCACACCAATATCTGCTCTGCTGGCGCTAGAGAGGGGACGATACAGTGGGCAAATGATGATAGAAACTCACCTGACTGGAGCAATGCCAAGCTCATCTTTTTGCAATCCTCACACGCTGCGGATGCGGGACACTACTTCCAACAAGCTGCGGGGCGTATCGCAGAGGCACGCAAAAAAGGGGCGAAGCTTGTGGTCATGGATCCACGCCTCTCCAACTCCGCAGGGATGGCAGACCTTTGGGTACCGTGTTGGCCTGGGACAGAGACGGCGTTGTATCTCTACCTTGCCAACCGTATCCTCAATGAGAAAGATAGCAATGGTAATGATCTAGTCAACCACGCCTTTGTCAAAAATTGGGTCAACTGGGATCGCCTTATGGCAGATAAAAAGTACCTTGCACTCCTCGTAGAGAAGGGGTATATCAAATCTGTGCCTAGAGAGGATAGCTATGAGGCGTTTATCGAGATGATCGCACAGATGTACTCTCCTTATACACTAGAGTTTGTTGCACAGGAGTGCCGTATTGAGAAACGCATCGTAGAGAAGCTCTATGATCTCTTTATCGATGCGGGTGCAAGCGTGGCGACCTATATCTGGAGAGCAGGATCCATTGGACACAAAGGGGGGTGGATGATCGCCCGTAGTGCCTTCTTGCCTTTTGTCTTGCGTGGTGCGATGGCAGGGGATAAGGGGGGGATTGGACTCCACCACTGGCATGTCATCTCAGTCAACGGCAAAGGAAATGCTGCGACAGAGCATGGTACCAAGCCTCCCAAGGTCGATGTTTGGAATGAGATCGCATGGCCTCCTGAGTATCCACTCAGTACCTATGAGATGAGTCATATTATGCCTCACCTCCTTCTTGATGATGAGTGGAGAGCGAAGTGGAATGCCAAAGGACTCAATGTCCCCAAGAAGCTTGCGGTGTGGATCCCACGGATGTATAATCCCGTCTGGATTAATCCTGATGGGTTTAGATGGATCGAAGCACTCAAGCGAGAGGATAAGATAGAGCTGAGCTTCAACCTCTCCCCTACATGGTCTGAGACCAACTGGTACTGTGACTTTATCTTGCCTGTGGGGCTTGCAGGGGAGCGACACGATCAGCACTCTGAAGCGACACAACCCTCTCGTTGGCTAAGTTTCCGTAACCCTGCGTTGCGTGTGGCACTAGAGAAGATGGGGTGGACGCCCAAAGACCCCACCAGAGCGACCCTCGAAGCCCACATCAAAGCGGGACTAGGAGAAGTGTGGGAAGAGGTGGAGTTCTGGGCGAACATTATGGTACACCATGTCGATCCTGATGGAAGTCTAGGGGTCAGAAAGCACTGGGCTTCCAAAGAGGATCCTCGGCGTGCGGTGACGATAGCGGAGTGGTATCAAGCTGCCTTTGACACCCTTCCAAACCTCAAAAAAGAGGCGAAAAAATGCTACCCAGACGCAAAGTATCCCAACTACGAGATGATGCGTGATAGAGGGACATGGCTCGAAGAGGACAACATCTATAAGCCTCAGGAGCGACCCCTTCACAAAGAGGGGAGTCGCTATATCGCCCATGGGCATCACTACGAAGCAGATGAGGTGGAACAAGATGCCTTTGGTACCCTGCTAGTTGATGATCCTGTCCACGGTGGTAAGAAGGCGATCGGTATCGAGATCGATGGGGAGATTATGGAGGGGTTCCATACCCTCTCTAAGAAGCTAGAGTTCTACTCTGAGTGGTTTGCTCAGTGGAAGTGGCCAGAGTATGCGATCCCGATCTACCCTACTACACCAGAGGGGCGAAAGCAGATGACGCATATCGTCACGCAGGTACACCATGACTTTATGCAGAAGGATAATGAGTTTGCACTCAATACGGTCTTTAGACTGCCGTACAATATCCACACCCGTTCGGTCAACTCCAAGCACCTTATGGAGATCTCACAAAACCACAACCCTGTGTGGATCAACACCCAAGATGCCAAGCGTCTAGGGATCAAACGAGGTGAGGCGATCAAGGTGACCATTACCGATACGGTATCGGGGCTTGACTCAGGCTACTTTATCGCGATGGCAGTCCCTACCGAGGGGACGATGCCAGGGGTCTTGGCATGTTCACACCACGCAGGACGCTGGAAGCTCAAAAATGCTGTAGAGATCCCAGGGTTTGAGCAGAAGCTTGGGGTGATGGGGCTAGGTGCGCCACTCTATGAGATGACGATGGATGGTAAGGTGGGGACACTCAAACCGACCCAAGGACTCAATGAGGGGATGCAGGAGCGTCGTGAGAGCTGGCAGTTTAAGGCGTTTAATAAAGACCTTGACAATATCTGGTGGGATGGATTGAGTGGCTCATGGCAAAATGCGGTAGCTCCCTCCCACCCCGACCCTATCGCAGGTAACCACGCATGGCACCAAAAGGTGGTGATAGAGAAGGCTCAAAAAGGGGACAAGATAGGGGATATCTATGTCAACTATGAGAACAATATGAAGGTCTACAAGGCGTGGAGAGATCAGCTCACCCGCCCCCTCGATACGACGGATAGACTCAGACGACCTGTCCATATGAAGCGTCCTGCGGTGCCGTTGTCTGCCAAGGCATACGCGGTCAAACTCACGAAGTAGTAGCCGATACAACGGTGGGGTCTTCCCCATCGGCTCTACGATTTTCCCGATAGAATCCGTGTGGTAGTATCGGGAAAGTGGTATAGTACCCCTAACCTAAGGAGAGAAATATGAAACAGATGAAACAAGAGATACAAAACCGTGTTACCCTCTACGCCTTAATCTCACGATTGATGCTTGTAGAGGTAGATGAGCTCTTTTTGGAGCAGTTGGAGAGTGATGAGGTGCTACTCTCCTTTCTACCCAACTACCGTGACTGGGATAAGCGAAAAACTGTAAAGAGAGAAACCCTCATGACAGCGTACTACAATGTAGACTTTACCAACCTCTTCTTGATGCACCTTGTCCCCTATGAGAGCTTCTATACCCGTGAGGATCAGATGATTGAGAGTGGCGGGGAGAACCCTGTCATCGCACTCTACAATGACCTAGACTTTCGGGTAGAACTCGATCGGGCAAGGGTGGTGAGTGCTGATCATATCGGTGTGGAGTTGGAGTTTATGTATATGCTCTGCTTGGCGATGCAAAAAGCTCTCGAAGCGGAGGATCGTGAGGGGGTGTGTGAACTCCTTGCGGTACAACACGCCTTTCTCAAAGAGCATCTACTCCAGTGGGCTCCGATGTTTCTCATCAATGCCAAGCGAGAGTCACGCACGCCACTCTACCATGATGGAGCGGAGCTGACACTGGACTTTTTGCTTAGTGACTATGAGTATCTCACCGATACCCTAGCCCAGCACTGTAGTGCGGTAGCCTAGGTGATGAAGTTACATCTTGATCTCTCACGCTGTGTACGGGCGAAGAGTAAGTTTGCCTCCTGTATGCAGTGTGTCGAGGCATCCCCTAAGCATCTGGGTATGGTCGAGGGGTTGCCAAGCTTTGCCAAAGGGACAGGGGTCGAGGCGGCAGCGTGTGTAGGGGCGTGTCCCACTGAGGCGTTGAGCCTCTCAGACTTTAGCGTGACGGAGTTCTTTTTTACCTTTTTGGAGTCAAAAGTACGGCTCCTCTCTCCTACACTCAATCTCCCCTCTCTGTTGGTGCTGAGTGTGGAGCATCTCATCGCATTGGCGGTGGCGAGTGAGGAGCCTATCGTACTAGATCTTCACTACTACGCGAAGGATCGTGTAGGGTTGGAGCAGATGGAGGAGCGGATAGCCGAGGCAAACTACCTCCTCTCTAGCTTCTGTGACAAACGCCTAGAGAGTAACCATACCGAGGCGACTACCCCCCAAGTGGTAGAGGATATGGTGGCGAGTCGGCGGGCGTTTTTAGGGTCGGCATCACTCACGGGTGCGTTGAAGCAGAAGCGAGCCTTTGAGGAGGCGGTGGAGGCAGAGGAGCCTCACGCCTTTGAGATCGCCCAAGAGATGATCGCCAAGATCAAGGAGCGACACCTCCCTGACAAACGCAAGATACTCCTTACCACACTCACGCGTGCCAAGCAACCTGAGGTGCTAGAGGTACTACCCCAAGAGGCGGTGGGGTTCATCTCACAGAAGTTTGTCACCGCTTCGTGTACCAACTGTCAAATCTGCTACCGTATCTGTCCAACAGGTGCGTTGCACTCCGATGGTAACTTCTCCCTAATCGCCTTTGATGCGATGCTCTGTGTGAAGTGTCACCTCTGTCATGATGTCTGTGAGCCTGATGCGATAGGGCTACAGGGGGGCTTTGAGATAGCGGAGTTTTTTGAGCCTAGAGAGCGTACACTTGTTGCGTTTGATATACGGCGTTGTGAGGAGTGTGGCAACCCCTTTACCTACCATGAGGGGGAGCAGTCGTGTCCTCGCTGTAGGATAGAAGAGGAGGAGGCGATGGCACTCCATCAGACTCCCCAACCATACACTAAATACCACGAGGTAACCCGATGAAACCCCATGAGATAAGACCCGATACCCAGCTCTGTACGATCCTTGGATACAATGCCCAACGAGGTAAGAGACGACGCTACTTCAACCGTATCCTCAACGCAAGTCAGACCAATGCCACGGCGATCGCACTCAATATCACCGATGAGCATTTTGCCTTTACGATGGATGGGGTTGCCCACTCCAAGGTCGATAAGATGATGCTAGAGCCTGAGTTTGCCTCTCGTGCGGTGGGCTACTGTCAGAGGCTCAACCCCTCTGCCAAGCAGAGAGGGCGGATTGATTTTATCGAGGTTGTGTCTGGGGAGATTGTGGGCTACTGCTTGGATGAGGAGGCACTGGCGTGCTTTGGTGATCCTGCGTTTGTCGATGAGACGATGCTATTGGTCGCAAAGATGATGCTGATCGCCAACCGTTGGTTTGGTGTGGCACTAGAGGTGGATCAAGTCCCACTACTGATAGGAGAAGAGAATGCGTGATATAGATGAGTTGAGAGAAGAGTTTGCGAAGTTTAATGAGCAAGGGTTTAATGGGACGCGTGCGTTTTGTGCGGATGGGTCGTGTGAGAGTGAGGAGGAGAGTGACCTCAAGGACTACCCCTCCTATACCGAAGCGTTGTACGCCAAGCTGATCGCTCCGAGTGTGAGTGGGATCTACATCTCACGATGGGATATCAAAGCCATCGCCCTCAAAGCAGGTGATAGTATGGCGATACACCCTCGTAAACGGATGTTTGAGCTACTGATGAAGTATGCCACAAGCAAAGAGACGATGCAGGCGGTACTCGATGCACTAGAGGAGCATATGAAAGAGAAGATAGCTATCTACCAAGAACTCATCACCACCTTCCCCGCCTCCCAAGAGATCTTCCAACCCAAGATAGAGAAAGCCCAAAAGACCATCGGACTCTTTCCGAAGATTATGGCGGAGTATTTTGGGTAAGGGATAAGGTAATATTATCGGAAAAAAGTGTAGACTACTAGGAGATAATTTCAAAGGAGTTGCAAATGGCATCAGTGTTACTTCCCTTGGCAAAGGGGTTTGAGGAGTTGGAGGCGGTTGCCTTGATCGATGTGATGCGTCGTGGGGGGATTGCTGTGACGACACTCTTTATCGATAAGGCGTTAGCCCATGGGCGTGTGGTCATTGGAGCCAATGGTATCGGGATACAAGCGGATATGGCACTCGAGGAGGTGCGTGAAGAGGCGTTTGATATGATGGTACTCCCTGGTGGATGGGAGGGGACTTATGCTTTGGCAAAAGAGACGCGTATCCTCGCCTTACTCAAAACCTTTAAAGAGCATAAACGCGTAGGGGCGATGTGTGCTGCTCCCTTTGTCTTGAAAGAGGCGGGTGTGTTGGGAGCATCCTACACCTGCTACCCTGAAGCGAGAGAGGAGATCGACCACCAAGGGTATCGCGAGGATCAAAAAGTGGTCATCGATGGCAATGTCATCACCTCACAAGGACCTGGTACGGCGGTCTGTTTTGGTCTAGCGATTGTGGAGCAACTCATCAGTAAAGAGGCGATGCTCGCGGTCAAAGAGGGGATGCTACTGGGGTACTGCTAAGATGCGAGAGAAGCTCCGAGTCATTCAGTATCAACTAGCCCAAGACCCCAAGCTCCAAGAGGCGGTGATGCGTATCAAGCCCCAAAAGAGCTTTTGGGGTATTGGGGGGATTGTTCTCTTCTTCTTTGTGCCTGAGCTGGTCACCTACCTCTGGCAATCCGAACTTGTCGCATGGACACACCTCCAGACCCTCACTAAGCTCTCTAGCTCCCAACGCTGGCTCTTTGGAGAGCTAGAAGCGATGTTTCGTGCGGGTGTGAGCTGGTTTAACCTATTGCTTGGCGGGCTGTTGTTGTGGTGGGCGTGGCGTTAGGAGTATACCTCCTAAGATTTTACCTTAGATATCATCTATTTGTTTAGATGATTTATTTTTGTTCTCTCGTTTATCCTTATTTGAAATTGCGAACATTTAAGGATACTATCCTAGTTAAATTACACTCTAATTTTAAATCTGATATTATTCGCATAAGTGTTTTGTGCTATCCTAGTATGCTACCCAAAATGGCATAAAAATGTATAAAAAATATAAAAAAGGGTAGCTATAGGGAAAGCATGATTGATAATATATCTGAAGAAAAGTTTGGAAAACCCCTTAAATAGGGCTTTGTAGAGGATGAGAAATAGATGGTTTTAATGATAGATAACTATGATAGTTTTACCTATAATATAGTGCAGTATTGCCGAGAGCTTGGGGCAGATTTGAGAGTGATTCGTAATGATGAGTTAACCATCGAGGAGATAGTCGCACTCAATCCTGAAAAGATTATCCTCTCCCCTGGCCCCTCAACCCCTGATGAAGCGGGTGTTACACTAGAGGTGATCAAACACTTTGCAGAGACGACACCTATTTTTGGTATCTGTCTAGGGCATCAGAGTATTGCTCAGGCATTTGGTGGTGAGGTGATACGCGCAAAGCATATGATGCATGGTAAGACTTCACAAATTAAGGTAGATCACGCAACCCCTATCTTTGCTAAGCTTCCTCAAGAGTTTAGAGCGACACGCTACCACTCCTTGAGTGTCAACCCCGATAATTTACCCTCTAGTATTGTTGTCACTTCCCACAGTAAAGATGATGGGGAGATTATGTCACTAGAGATCAAAGATAGACCTATCTATGGTGTGCAGTTTCATCCTGAGTCTATCATGAGTGAGTATGGACATGAGATGTTGGATAACTTTTTAAAGCTCTGATCTATACGGAGATGAAAAAAGACGCTTTCTTTGTCGCACTCTTTTTGTATGGTATCGCACTCTTCTATGTTGCAACTACCACACCCATTAGTCCTCATGAGGCAAAGATCTTCTATACCTCTGAGGATATTGTAGGGTTATTGATGCACTGGGGAGGCTCTCTCTTCTCTGGATTTTTGGGGCTACGCATCTACTTTATTCTCTTTGCTCTGCTCTCTATTGCACTCTTTTTTCTCTTGAGTTGGCGTTATTTCAAGCGAGCGGAAGATGCCTATCTCTCCACCATGATTTTTATGTTACTTCCTGGTACCTTGACAGCGAGTACACTGGCCAATATCGCTATTATCGTGCTACCGTTGGTGTTACTTTTTGTACTACTCTATAAGCAGTATCACTTTAGTATCTCACTACTGATTATGGTACTACTCTTTATGATTCATGATGCCTCTATCATCTTCTTTGTGGCACTCCTACTCTATGGGATACGCTCTAGAGAGTATAGACTGATGCTCTTCTCTAGTCTATTTCTTGGTGCTTTTATACTCTTAGAGAGAGGGATCGAGATAGGAGGACACCCCTCGGGGCATTTTTTAGAGATTTTTGGACTCTATGCAGGGATCTTCTCCCCGCTTCTTTTTCTCTTCTTTTTCTATGCAATGTATCGTACACTGTTACGAGGAGAGAAGACGCTCTTATGGTATATCGCCTTTACGGCTTTAGCCTTCTCGCTACTCCTCTCCCTACGACAGCGTGTGGCGATTACAGATTTTGCACCCTATGTGATGATCGCAACGATTTTGATGCTAGAGACATTTCATCAGAGTGTTCGTGTACGCCTCCCCGCATTTCGCAAGAAGTATAGGCTAGGGTTTGGTATCGTCACTACTCTTTTACTCCTCACCCTTTTGGCTATTGTCTTTCATCAACTCTCCTATACGATGATGTCAAACCCCCAAAACCATTTTGCTAAGCGTATCTATCGACCCTATTTTTTAGCGAAGCAACTAAAGTCACAAGGGATATCCTGTTACTGCTCTAGTGGAAAAGAACGCTATCAGCTACAGTACTATGGGATCTCGCACTGTTGTAAGTAGTCTAGTTGCATATATTTTCACATATAGAGAGTGGTCTTGACAAAGTACACAGGTAAGCGAGTAGCTATCTACACCCTAAAATCGATACGATACCATGATTTGATGGAGGTCGATACTAGGATTGGGACTCTTGATATTGAGGTTGGAGATGTGGGTGAAGCGGTAGCCTAGACTCCATTCTCTCTTCATCACACCAAGCCCAATCGAATCGGTAAACTGAAAAAGTGAGGATTTGTCTCGATTCTCTACGATACTCCTATCCATCATCGCAATCCCAATCCCCATCTCTAGGTAGGGGTGGAGTGTATTGGATGGAGTGGTGGGTGTTGTGTAGCGAAACATGGGTGTAAGGGAGAGGATAAGTCCTTCAGGGTTTTGGCTACGATGTTGGGTGGAGTGCCAGCGGTTGAGGCTCCACTCTGTAGCACCATAGAGGGTGAAGTAGGGGTGAGTGATCAGGGGCTTTTTCCATGGTAAGCGTAGGGTAAGTTGGTGATTTTTGAGGTGTCGGTCGGGCTTGGAGCTATACTCACGCCCTTGGAGATAGGAGAGTATGGGGTGTTCAAGAGAGCTGTTGAGTGGGAGTGTTAGAGGGGTTTGCTCTTGGCTAAAGGCGTAGAGGTAGCTCCCTAGTGTCGAGAAGATAGCGGTGCGTGTGATGAGCAAATCGCGTGAAGTTGCTTGGAGTGAAGTGGTTATAGCTAAGAGGCTTATTAGTGGAATCGTAGATTTTTTGATGATGGACTCCTTCTAGGATTAAAGTGCTATAATGGTACCCTAATTTAAGATAAAGGAACAACTTATGGATCTGTTTAGTTTATTTCAAGAGGGTGCGGATCTGATACGCGGTAACAGTGATGAGAGTACAACCAATCTCGATAGTGGGCTGATCAGTACAGCACTTCAAGGACTTATTAGTAACAATGAAGGGGGCTTGGATCTGGCTGGACTTGTGGGTGGATTGGCACACAATGGGCTAGGTGCGATTGTAGGTTCATGGTTGGGCAATGGGGAGAATAACCCCATCTCGAAGAGTCAAGTGGTAGATCTCTTGGGAGCAGAGAAGGTCTCTACCTTTGCCTCTTCATTGGGGATCTCTATGGAGAGTGCGGAGGAGGCATTGAGTGAGGTGTTGCCTCAGATTGTCGATAAGGCGACTAGTGGTGAGGGGTCGATTGTCGATGAGATGCTTGGGCATGTTGGTGGGGCAAGTGGTGCGATGGAGATGCTAGGCAAAATGTTTAGATAGTGCTTTGATGCGATATATTTTTATACTACTATGGCTCTCTAGCCTACTACTTGCGACCCCCTTCAAAGTCGCAAGCTACAATGTCGAAAACCTCTTTGATGCACGCTATCAAGGCTCTGAGTACAAAGAGTATGACCCTAGGCGAGGGCGATGGAATCAGCCATTGGTGGAGAAGAAGCTCAACCGTGTGGCTGAGGTGATTTGTGATCTAGATGCGGATATCATCGGACTTCAAGAGATTGAGAACCGTGCGATCTTTACCGCACTCCAAAAACGCCTCAAACGGGTAGGGTGTGGCTACGATTATGGGGTGATTAGTCAGCGTAAATCACGCACCTCAGTACAGATGGCACTGCTCTCTCGGTTTCCTATCACCCATCACAAAGAGCTTGTCGTCTCCTCCTCTCCTCGGGTACGCAATATTCTTGAGGTTGAACTCTCTATCGCTGGGCAGAGGCTTTTAGTCTTTGTCAATCACTGGAAATCTAAGGGGTATAATGGGTGGGAGAGTAAACGCATTAAGTATGCCAAAGCGTTACAAAGACGACTCTCACAGCTCTCATCTACGACAGAGTATCTCCTCCTTGGGGATTTCAATACAGACTATGATGCTTTTAAAAACCTAGAGAAGAAGATCGATGATACAGGGGGGAAGACGGGACTCCATTCAATCCTTCACACCCGTAACAGATCTAGCCAACTCCCCTTTGGGTCACACTACTCGTTGTGGGGGGAGTTGAAGTATGTTGATCGTTGGAGTACGAAGTTTTTTAGTAAGAAGGGGACACCTGATCATCTGATTCTTCCCCCTGCTCTGCTTGATCATCATGGTATCTCCTATGTGGAGGGGTCGTTTGGGGTGTTTCGTGCTAAGTATCTCTTTGTGCGGGCAGGTTATATCAAGCGATGGTCCTACAAAAAAGGGGGAGGCTACTCCGATCACCTGCCGATTTTTGCGACCTTTGAGTCTGAGAGGACTACGGCTAAGCCACAGATACCCCCACCACCTCAAAGTCATGAGATGACTATTGACCAGCTCTATGGGATGACCAAAGCCTCACCCAAACCGCTACTCAAAGGGGTTGGGGTTGTTTGGAAGCGTCGCAATGTTGCACTGCTTAAGCAGACACCTAGCGGACGGGGTATCTTTCTCTATGGCTGTACTAAAGGGCTAGAGGAGGGGAGACGCTACGATGTCCGTGTGGAGGAGTTAGGGGAGTATAGGGGACTCAAGCAGATCACCTACCTAGCAATCCTCAAGCGACATGGAGCGTTTGATACACACCCCTATCATATAGGAGTAAAAACACTGACTAGTCCTAGAGTAAAGCGACAAAATGAGATCGTGCAGGGGGTTGTGGGAGTCTACCAAAAAGGCTACCTCTTGATACAAGGAGGACGTATCCCTCTCTACTTTAAACGAGGAGCAGGTAAACCCCCTGATGGGGCTAAAATCAAGATAAATTATGCCCATATTGGTTACTATAAAAGGTTACAATGGGTACTATATAGCTCAAAAGATTTTACCGTACTGGAGCAGTAGATGGCATATTATAGTTGGATTTTGGCGTTTCATATTATGAGTTTTACTTCGTGGATGGCGATGTTGTTCTATCTTCCTCGACTTTTTATCTACCATAGAGAGCATGCAGACAATAGAGCCTTTGGAGAGGTAGTAGAGGTGCAAGAGTATAAGCTCTATACCTATATCGGTCTGCCTGCGATGTGGGCTACGATACTCTCAGGTGGGGTGATGCTCTATCTCAATAGTGGTATCTTTCAGAGTGGGGGGTGGATGCATGCAAAGTTACTCTTTGTAGCGATGTTGATCGCCTATAGCTTCTCACTAGAGAGGATACGTAAAAAGTTGATACAAGACCCCTATTACAAGAGTGGTAAAGCGTTTCGATTTTACAATGAAGTACCGACACTCTTGATGATTGTGATTGTGATTATGGTCATCGTCAAACCCTTTTAGAATGTGTTATAATCTAATAAATCAAAATTAAAGGAACCTAATTATGCAACTTCCTACACTTCCAATACCTACGGTTGAACTCCCCTTTGAGATCCCCTTTCTACTTCACCCTGTAGTTGATCACTTTGTAATTGCCCTGCCGATTGTTGCAATGCTACTTGAAATGATCAACTTGCTGTTCAAGAAACGCGCTATTGGTCTGGTCTCATTTTTTCTACTACTGCTCACCGTGTTGCTCTCTGTAGGTGCCTACCTTACAGGGAGTGTTGATGGCAAAGAGATCTTTGCTCTACTCAATGAGACGGCACAATCCGAACTCAAAGCCCATAAGCTCTTGGGTACCTATCTGATATTGGCCTCTGCGGTGGTGCTGCTCTTTAAGCTTCTCTCTTCTGTGATTACGCGTAAGTTGATGAAAGCACTCTATCTCTTTATCTTGATACTCTTTGTAGCAGGGATTCTCAATCAAGGAAGAGAGGGAGGAGAGCTTGTCTATACCCATGGAGTCAATGTCAAGCAAGTGGCACAACTCCAAGAGCAACTAAGTGATCTCCAAGAGGAGATGGAGGAGTTAGAGGAGGCGGATAAAGGGGAAGTTACACAGCAGGTCACCCCTGAGCCTAAAGCTCTCAGTGTTGAGGTGGTGACTCCAACTGCCACCCCTGTAGCTGAAGAGGTAGAGGTAGCTAAAGTAGTAGAGCAACCCGTCGTGCAATCTATCGAGCTTAACCACTCAACCCCTAGTGTCGTAGAGACAACGGTGATAGAGTAACAATTGTTGATGGGTATACAGCTTTTGAGAGAGCTGAAAGTGGTTGTTTCAAAAAATAGCTTAAGTTTTGTTTAAGTCCGTAAAAAGTACAATTTATGAGATAGCCCATATTATGGGTAGAAGGAGTTTATCGTGAAAATCTTGACAAAAAGCGTTGTTAAAATTGCTCTTCTTCCGCTATTGATGAGCAGTTTTCTCTCTGCTATTGAGATTAAAAATCTCTCTGAAGCGGTCGATGTCGCAGGGAAACAGCGGATGTTTACACAGCGGATGTTAAAAGATTATGCGATGGTAGGGTTAGAGAATAGTTTTGGTCATCCTGCAGAGGATTTGACGAAGATTATGGAGGCATTTGAAAACCATCTAGGATCACTGATAGACTTCAATAGAGATCCTGCAACCGCAGAGAGTCTCAAAAAGGTTCAAGTTCTCTGGAAGCCTATTAAGGTTGCACTCAAAGAGAAACCACGCAAAGAGCAAGCAGGAGAGATGCAGGAGAAGTTAGAGGCACTACTCAAGCAAGCCAATGAAGCCACAGGACTTTTTGCTAAGCAGACAGGAAAAGTCTCTGGAGAGATTATCAATATCTCGGGTCGGCAACGGATGCTTTCACAACGCATGGCAAGTCTCTATATGCTCAAAGTTTGGGGGATCAATGATCCAGAGTTTAAGAAGAAGATGGAAGATAGTATGCATCTTTTTAGTACCTCTCTTGATCGATTGATGGCTTCAGAGCTCAATACCGCAGAGATATCTGCACTACTAGAGAGAGCTAAAAAGTCTTTTCGATTTTTCGAGGTGATGAATAGGACAACAACAAAATTCATCCCTGCATTGATTTTCAAAAAATCTAATGAGATCTTAAAAGATATGAATACCGCTACAGGGTTGTACGCAGCACAAGAGTCACAAAAATAGAAAGGGAAGAGTATGTTAAAGAGAAAAATAGGTCAATGGTTACTGGTGGGATTGTTGGTGATGCCAATGCAGATGCAAGCAGTGGAGATTAAGGATATTGCCCATGCGGTCAACTTCTCAGGACGGCATCGTGCCTTTACGCAGCGTGTACTTAAAGAGTATGCGATGATATGTCTTGAGAATAATTTTAATAACCCCAAAGAGCGACTCAAAGAGGGGATTGCGACTTTTGAGGATTTGATTGAGTCACTCATCAAGTTTAATAAAGATGAGCAGACAGCAAAAAGCCTTCAAGAGGGGTTAGCACTCTGGGCTCCTATCAAGAAGCTACTACTCGCCCCTCCTTCACAAGAGAATGCGAAAAAACTTCAGATCGCTATGGAGGCGATGACGGCCAATACCAATACTACAACAGCACTCTTTGCTAAGCAGACGGGAAAAGAGTCAGGTAAAATCACCAACTACTCAGGACAGCAACGGGTACTTTCACAAAAGATGGCGAGTCTCTATCTGCTTAAATCTTATGGTGTGACCAATGAGAAGTTTCAAGCTAAGATGGATGAGACGATGCAGTGGTTTGCCAGAAATCTCACAACCCTCACAGCGTATGATAAAAATACCCCTGAGATTCAAGGATTGTTAGAGAAGGAGCGAAAAGCCTTTAAGTTTTTTGAAATTATGGATAAAAACACGCGCACTTTTATCCCTACACTTATCTATAAAAAATCCAATGAGATTTTTGATGCGGCTAATGTAGCTACCAGACTCTACGCTGAACTTGGCTCAAAAAGTAAATAAAAGGATCGTAAATGAAAACTAATATCATGAAGAAAGCAACCCTTATTGCTTTGGTAAGCCTCTCCTTGAGCGTGGTGGCATCTGCATCGACCGTTGCATCCGATACGGTGAAGTTGATCGATATGGCAGGGAAACAGCGTATGCTCTCCCAGCGGATAGCCAAAGATTATATGTATGCAGGGAAGAGTATCGCTACCGCTAAAGCAGAGCGACAGCTCAATAGGTCACTCAAAGAGCTGAAAGAGGCACATACAATTTTGATCAACTCGATCAATAATCCAGAGATTAAGAATCTTTTATCCTTTGTTGAGATGAGTAGTGAGGATTTTGAAGCGACAGCTAAAGAGAAGTTTACGACCGATAATGCACAGTTGATTTTGGATTTGAGTGAGTCGATGCTAGAGGGGAGTGAGTATGTGGTTACTTCACTCAAAGAGCTCTCCAATGTCAAAGCCTCTAAAGTAGTCGATATGGCAGGACGACAACGGATGCTCTCACAGCGTATCGCGAAGTACTATATCGCGTATCAATCAGGGATCAAAGATAAGAATACCGTAGAGCAGATGAGAGCAGCAGTAAAACTCTTCACAGAGACGCATGAGTTGTTGATGAAAAATAAGACCAATACCCCAGAGATCAATCGTGAACTCAATAAGATCGATAGACTCTGGAAGATTGTCTATAAGTTCTATCTCAATATCGAGAAGGGTGGATTACCTCTGATTGTCTTCAATACAACCGATGATATCAGCAAAAATATGAATAAAATTACAGCACTTTATGTGGAACTCTATAATAAATAGAGTTTGAGTATAGGCCAAACCATAGTAGGAGAGAAGAGGATGAGAAGCGGGATTAAAAAAATCAGTAAGGTACTACTGTTTGTAGCGATGCCTTGGAGTATGGCCAGTGCCATTGAAATTACCAGTGCAGTGGATGCTGTAGATATCGCAGGAAAACAACGGATGTATACCCAACGCATGCTCAAGGATTATGCTATGGTTGGGATGAATAACACTTTTGGTAAGCCTCATGAAGATCTTAAGCGTTTGATTGTCAACTTTGATGATCATCTACTCGCACTTATCGCCTACAGTAAGAGTGATGCGACCAAAAAGAGTATGGAGCAGGTCAATAGGCTATGGGTACCACTCAAAGCGATCTTGAGTGCGACACCCTCTGTCGAGAAGGTTGAGCAGTTACAAAAAGATCTCGATACCCTCCTCAAAGCAGCCAATGAAGCAACACAGCTCTTTGCTAAAGAACTTAAGCAAGCCTCGGGAGAGATTGTTAATCTCTCAGGTAGACAACGGATGCTCTCACAACGCATGGCAAGCCTCTATATGCTTAAGGTATGGGGGGTCAAAGATAGTGAGTTTAAGATGAAGCTTCATAGTGCCATGGAGGAGTTCAAATCAGCTCAAGCTAAGCTTGAAGCCTCGGCTTTGAGTACGGAAGAGATTCACGGCTATCTAAAGAAGGCAAAACGATCCTTTACTTTCTTTGAGATGATGAATAAAAAAGAGTCTACACACTTTGTTCCCTCACTTATCTATAAAAAGTCTAATGATATACTGATCAATATGAATGAAGCAACACACAAATATGTTGCCAACGAAGCAAAATAAAAGGATCGTAAATGAAAACTAATATCATGAAGAAAGCAACCCTTATTGCTTTGGTAAGCCTCTCCTTGAGCGTGGTGGCATCTGCATCGACCGTTGCATCCGATACGGTGAAGTTGATCGATATGGCAGGGAAACAGCGTATGCTCTCCCAGCGGATAGCCAAAGATTATATGTATGCAGGGAAGAGTATCGCTACCGCTAAAGCAGAGCGACAGCTCAATAGGTCACTCAAAGAGCTGAAAGAGGCACATACAATTTTGATCAACTCGATCAATAATCCAGAGATTAAGAATCTTTTATCCTTTGTTGAGATGAGTAGTGAGGATTTTGAAGCGACAGCTAAAGAGAAGTTTACGACCGATAATGCACAGTTGATTTTGGATTTGAGTGAGTCGATGCTAGAGGGGAGTGAGTATGTGGTTACTTCACTCAAAGAGCTCTCCAATGTCAAAGCCTCTAAAGTAGTCGATATGGCAGGACGACAACGGATGCTCTCACAGCGTATCGCGAAGTACTATATCGCGTATCAATCAGGGATCAAAGATAAGAATACCGTAGAGCAGATGAGAGCAGCAGTAAAACTCTTCACAGAGACGCATGAGTTGTTGATGAAAAATAAGACCAATACCCCAGAGATCAATCGTGAACTCAATAAGATCGATAGACTCTGGAAGATTGTCTATAAGTTCTATCTCAATATCGAGAAGGGTGGATTACCTCTGATTGTCTTCAATACAACCGATGATATCAGCAAAAATATGAATAAAATTACAGCACTTTATGTGGAACTCTATAAGTAGGATGGATAGTATGAAAAGAGTATTGTATGTCTCATTAATGATCCTGTTTGCCTCACTGCAAGGGCATGCTGCGACACGGGGGGATGTGAAGATTATTGAAGCATCTGAAAACATTCGTTATCTAAGTCAAAAGATTGTAACAGACTACCTCTACTTCTATAAGTATCCTACCAAAATAGAGGTCAAAAATGGTATAACACAGGCACTCTCTGAACTCAGTAGTAACTTTAGAGAGATCGCTTCTACCACTAAAGATAGTGACACCAAAGATATTCTGGACTTTCTTGCCTACAGTAAAGATCAGATTGCTGAGATGTTAGCACAACAAGCCAATGAAGAGAGTGTAGCACTGATGCTAGACTATAGTGAAACCCTCCTTGAAGGAGCCAACTCGATTGCAACTACCCACCGTTATGACTTTAGTGAGGAGGAGGAGATGCTTATGGCGATTAAGGAGATGGAGTATCTCCTTGAACGGATGATTAAGTACTATATCGCTTTGCATATTGGATTTGATAGTCAAACCAATCGAGATCAGCTACAAAAAGCGATGATGAGTTTTGAGAGTAAACTCACCAAGATCAATGGCTATAGTTATCCTGATAATCTCAAGAAAGACCAAGCACAACTCAATGCATTTTGGAGTACAAGTAAACAGTATGCGAAGAGGTCTGAGGCACTCTTTATCCCCACACTCTTGCGTGACTGGGTACTCTATCTAGAGGGATCTATGTCTACCATAGCACTCTATCACAGTAAAAACCAATAAGGCGGAGAAGCATGAAGATAATAAACACTAGAAATATATTGATTCTACTTCTGATGGCAGCATTTGTTGTACTAGGGGGATTCTCTTACTACACCTACACCTCATATGGTGCATTTAAAAACAGTGAGAAGAGTGTCAAAAATATCGACTTGATAGAGAGACTCAATGGGGTACTGCTAGTACTCAAAGATGAGCAGTTTGATAGTGCTATCTATATGGGAAGTAAAGATACCAAAATCTTTGATCGCCTTAAAAAGGAGCGAGCATTAGTCGATACGCAGATTGAGAAGATCAATCAGTTTATCGCAAGTAACGCTCTCTTCGCTCCGTACAAAAAAGTGATGAGTGAGCTTGTTGAGAGTTTGAGTTATACTCGTTCGCGTGTCGATATGTTTAGTAGCAACCATAAAAATATCTTCTTTGACAACTACTATAAGAAGGTCTCTCTCTTGGTTGTTGACTTGATGTATACACTGAGTCATGGGGAGTTCTCTTTGGAGATTAGTAACGATCTTAGGAGCTATGCAGAGTTTACGCAGCTCAAAGAGCTCAATGGACTTGAAAATGCCTTTATCTCATTTATTCTTAGTCAGTCTGAGAAGATGAGTGATGAGGATCTTCTCTTGTGGGAGACGCTATTGGCACAGAAGCGTGTTCCGACCTTAGGAGCATTAAGTAGTGAGAGTCTCAACTCTCAAGTGATTGATATCATCACTCCTGAGAACTTTATCCATATCGCTTTTAAGGAACGCATGAAGATCTTTGCTGAGGCACTACAAGGGAACTATAGCATTAAAGTAGCAGAGTGGCAAGCGGTGATGGATAAGAAGAGCTTGAAGCTCAATGAAGCGAAAGATGTTATCTTTTTGGCAACCAAAAGAGAGATTAATCAGCAGATTGATTCCAATAAACAGACGATGATGGAGTATCTCTATATCGCACTCTTTTTCCTTGGACTCTTGATAGTTCTTCTGATAGTCCTTAATAGTATTAGTAAAGATAAAAAACTACTCGATGATACCCTTAGAGATATTGAGACCGTTTTGAGTAAAGGGCAACAAAAAGAGCTTCAGATTCTTATCGATCAGCGTGAAGTGACCGATATCTATAAGTTTTTGGTGGAGACGATTCGTGAAGCCAACCAAGCAAAAGATCTCTTTCTTGCTAATATGTCACATGAGATTCGTACGCCACTCAATGGTATTGTTGGCTTTACACAGCTTCTCAAGTCAACAGAGACCACTGATGAACAAGAGGAGTTTATTGCCATTATTGAGAATAGTTCAGATAACCTCTTGGCGATTGTAAACGATATTCTCGACCTCTCGAAGATTAAGGCAGATAAGGTAGAGATTGAGAGTATTGCTTTTGATCCTGTGGAGAAGTTTGAGGCTTCTATGGAGTCCTATGCAGCTAAAGCTGAAGAGAAAAACATCGACTTTAATGTCTATGCAGATCCCACACTTCCTTCGGATATCATGGGGGATCCTACGAAGATTTCTCAGATTCTAGTCAACTTGATTAGTAATGCGATCAAGTTTACCCCCTCTCATGGGACAATCGATGTCAGTGCGCAGAAGATCTCTGAGATAGATGAAGAGGTGACGATTAAATTCTCTGTGGCTGACTCAGGTATTGGGATCACTGAGGAGCAGAAGAAGAATATCTTTGATGCCTTCTCTCAAGCAGATATTAGTACCAGTCGTAAGTTTGGTGGTACAGGGCTAGGACTTGCTATCTCGGGTAAACTCACCTCCCTTATGGGGGGTGTATTGGATATCGAGAGTGAAGAGGGTGAGGGGTCAACCTTCTTCTTCACCTTGACTTTCAAGAAACCAGACTATGCGAAGGCGAGAGAGATCGGACAGTTTGCTACCCATACAGTGGGATATCTTATCCCAGAGATTGGGGCAGACTGGAGACTTGATCCTAACTTGGAAGCCTATGTTGAGCATACCGCTGCAACACTCATTGGGTATACCGATGGGGAACTCTTTGAAAAGAGCGTCCCACTTCCTGAGGTACTCTTTATCGAGCATCAGTATCGCAAACGCGGGGGAGAGGTTGAGAAGTATCTCGATCTTGATACCAAAGTGGTACTAATCACTTCTGCAAGTAAGAAGAAGAGCCTCAAAGGATTTGAAGAGCGTATCGATAGAACTTTCTATAAGCCACTCAACCTTACCAAGGTACTTAAATCACTTGAGATACTCTCTGAAAAGAGTAGCACTACATCTAGTACGCAAGCAGTTGAAGTCAATAAAAATATTACCTTTGAGAATATCCATGCATTGGTAGCAGAAGATAATGCGATTAATCAAAAGCTTATCAAGAGTGTTCTCAATGGATTTGGGATAGAGGTTACGCTTGCTAATAATGGTGAAGAGGCAGTAAGAGAGCGTATGCAAAATGAGTATGATATCATCTTTATGGATATCCAGATGCCAGTGATGGGTGGGATTGAAGCGACAGGTGAGATTATTAAACTTGAAGAGAAAAACCGTAAACACCATGTCCCTATTATTGCACTTACTGCGAATGCACTAGAGGGAGATAGAGAGAAGTATATCAATGCAGGAATGGATAACTATCTCTCCAAACCCATTGAGCTTGAGAAACTGAATGTTTTGATACAGTCTTACTTCCCTAATCGTGTCAAGAGTAGTAGTGAGACAGCGGTAGAGCCTACGCCTGAGAGACCTACACCGCGTGAAGAGCCTCTCGTCCAAGAGGGGCGTGTGGTACAGACCCCTCAAGAGGTCGCCCAAGAGATGACCAAAGAAGAGCAACCTATCCCAGCTCCTGCACCCCAGTCTACTAACCCTACCGTAGTCGAGGCAGTCGCCAAAGTTGTACCAACACCTACCCCCGTAGTCAAGGAGAAAAAAGATCTACTCTTCTTTCACTCTATGGGACTCATCGCCAACCTCTACAAGACCAAGCTTACCAATCTTGGTTATGAGGTAGAGACGATTAGCGATGAACAAGCATTTTTGGATAGACTAGATAAGGTGGACTACACCACAGTTATCTATGATATCACGCCATTTGCGAGTATGAAGTGTATGGTTGCTGATATCGTGCGAGATAGTGGTGCTAAGCCCTTCGCACTAGTACGCACTCCATCTGATGAGGACTTCTGTGCAGATGTATTAGAAGAGAAAGCAGATATCGCAACACTTAAAAAGCTCTTAGCTAAATAACCTAAGGCTTAGTAGAGTACCCGTGCTAGGTAGAGTCCCTCAGGTGGGGCAAGCCTATGGGTATAGCGTCTCTTGCCTGCTATCTGCTCAGTTAGAGCAGTATAGGATAACTCCCCTCTGGCATACGCCATCACCCCCTCTATCATCATCCTTACTTGTGAACGCAAAAAGCCATTGGCTTGAAAATAGATAAAGTGATAGTCTGAGCGTTGGCAGTAGTATGCCTGATAGATCTCTCGTATGGTACTATGGACTTGACTTCCTGTTTTGTGAAAGTGTTTGAAGTCATGTACCCCCTCAAAGGCTTTAAGGGCTTGGTGTAATCGTAGGGGATCAAAGGGAATATAGTAGGCGATATGTGACGCTTCAAAGAGTGAAGGGGGCTTCGTCTTGAAGCAGTAGCGGTAGAGCCGTCTCTTGGCTGAAAATCGTGCATGAAACTGCTCTGATACAGGGCTGATGTGCTTAATCGTAATATGGGTTAATTTGCTATTGAGATGGTAGGTAAGTTTGGTGAGATCTTGCCAAAAGGGTGGAAGGTCAAAGTGTATTACTTGACCTGTGGCATGGACTCCTGCATCCGTACGACCACTTCCCACGATCGAAGAGGTGATCTGAAGTGATGCCAATGCCTGCTCAATCGCAGTGGTGATTGTCTGTGGGGTATGCGTCTGTTTCTGAAATCCTTGGAAGTAGGCACCATGGTAGGCGATGACGGCTTTGACACGCATTAGAAGTATCTCGCTACGCGTCGTCTAAAGAGGTAGTATCCTATGAGTGTCAGTGTGATGGAGGTCACAAGTAGAAGGGGCAGACTCCCAAACTTACGCATCAATGAGGCGATAAAGTAGAAGAGAAAAACCACCCCAAAGATAACCAAAAAAGAGCGATTGCTCTGATAGCGTGGATTGATCATGGTAAAGGCTGCAACCATATAGACACTCAGTAGAGGGATGAGGCTAATGGAGATAAAAAAGAGCATCTTACTCATAAGTTTTGTGTCACTGCGTACCTGACTCCAGTAGGAGAGAATCTCCTCAAAGTTATAGGGCTTTTGTCTACTACTGTCGTAGACCTCTAGGTGTTGGTATTTGGCTTGCTGGAGACGATCTTTGGTATAGGTGTATCCATACCCATCAATAAGCTCTAGGGAGGTGACCCCATAGGTCTTATTGAGGTGACCCTCTTGAGAGGAGAAGAACTGTTCTTGATCCTTTTGGGTACGGTTGTAGATGACGATATCGTGAAACGCTTCCCCTTTTTTCTCTTTGATATAGATATAGTAGTCTCCAAACTTCTGTCCCAGTTTCCCTGGGACGATATTGAGTTTGGCTTCTGATTTTTTTGTGGCTTTGAGTGATTTGTAGTACTGTTTACTCAGAGGCATTGCCAAAAAAGAGAGGACAAGAAGAAGTCCTGAGAAGAGAACGCCTAGGAGGAGAAGTTTTTTGACAATACTGTTGGCATTGAGTCCCAAGGCATAGAGTGCAATGAGTTCATTGCTTTGTGAGAGTTTCATCAGGAGATTGGCTAGGGCTACGACGAAGGAGAGGGGGAGGGTATAGAACATAATCTCAGGGGTTGAGAAGGCATAGAGCTTGAGTAGCTCAAGAAAGGAGATCTCTATCTGATTGGTCAAAGAGGAGATCTTGACCAAGAAGACTAAAGAGATGATAAGAAAAAAGGGGAGGAAAATCGTCAAAAACGCTTTGGCGAAGTTGGACGAGATAAACCCTTTGATACTATCCATAGATGAGATACTCCACGAGGTGTCCTGCTTGACTATCATAGAGATAGACAATGAGGGTTGCCATGGCTAAGAAGGGGACAAAGGGTACCCCTGTTTCACGATTGAGAAGAGAGGGGATCATCGCCAAGATAGCGGAGAGGAAGATGGCGATAAAGAAGTTGGGAAATCCAAGCAACGCACCCATCGTCCCTGCGACAATCACATCCGCACCCCCCATCGCCTCTTTTTTGGCGATAAAGGAGGAGAAGAGTCCCACAAGGTAGAGACCCCCCGCAGCCATCAACGCACAGAGAAGGGCATCGACAAAGGTAGGCTGTACTAGTGCGAAGCCAAGGGCGATAAAGTTGATACTATCAGGGACTGCCATATACTTGAAGTCTATCATCACAAGGGCAAAGAGTGCGGTAAAGGCTCCTGCTACAAACGGGAGATACCAAACCAATCCTAGCTTAAGGTAGAGTAGAACAAAGAGTATTCCTGTGATAAACTCTACGGTGGGGTATTGTGGGGAGATTGTGTCATGACAGAAGTAGCATTTCCCACGAAGAAAGAGCCATGAGAAGATGGGGATATTGTGCCACCACTTAAGGCTTGTTTGACAGCTTTGACACTTGGAAGAGGGGAAGACGATACTCTCTCCTTTGGGAACACGGTAGATGACAACATTGAGAAATGAACCAATCAAAGTACCAAAAACAAAGACAAATAGTGCCAACTCTAGTATAAAATCCTCTTGCATTATAATCCTCCAAAGCGTCGATTACGCTGTTTAAAGTTGTTGATGATCTCCTCTAGCTCTTTGGGAGTAAAGTCTGGCCAGAGGGTTGGGCTGAAGTAGAACTCCGCGTAGCTTAGTTGCCACAACAGAAAGTTGGAGATACGCTCCTCACCACTGGTACGGATGAGTAGGTCGATATCACTGTAGGGAGTCTGTAGGGCGTGGGAGATATCCTCAGGGGTGAGGGTTGATCTGCCTTGAGCGATGAGCTGATTGACTGCAGAGGTGATCTCCTGTCTTCCGCCATAGTTGAGTGCAATAACCTGTGTGAGAGCGGTGTTATGCTGGGTTGCCTCTTGGGTCTTAGCAATCTGCTCTTGGAGTGCGGTCGAGAAGCTAGAGAGATCACCAATCGCTTGAAATCGGATACCATGCTCTTGATAGCGAGGGAGTTCACTCCGTAGATATCGCTCAAGAAGCTTCATCAAAAAAGCCACTTCTGCCTTGGGGCGTTTCCAATTTTCGGTGCTAAAGGCGTAGAAGGTGATACTTTGGATATCACAATGGTTGGCACAGTGGGTGGTAATCTGTCGGATCACCTCTGCCCCCTTCTCATGCCCTTTAGTGCGTCCTAGCCCCTGCTGTTTTGCCCAACGACCATTACCATCCATAATGATGGCAAGGTGTCTAAGTGGTGTGGTTGTCATCGTGTAGAGCCTTGGCATGGGTGAGTATGGTATCTGCAAGAGATAGTTTCGTTGCACGCCCGAGTGCTATCTGCTGGGTTGGGGTGATAAAGGTGATTTCATTCTCACTCCCCCCAAAGCTTGTTGCATCCGTTAGAAGATTATAACAGACCGCATCGACCGCCTTGGTTTTGAGGAGATTTTGAGCATGCTTTAGCCCCTCTTGACTATCCATTTCCGCTTTAAAGGCGATGGTTTTGAGTCCCTCCTTGTTGAGGGTAGAGAGGATATCGGTAGTCTGTTTGAGTTGGATATCCCACGCCTCACCGAGCATTGACTTTTTGAGCTTACCTTTTTGGGGAAACTTTGGTGTAAAGTCTGCAACCGCAGCGACCATAAAGAGATAGGGTTCTTTCTGGATGAGATGTACCGATTCGCTACTGTTCATCGTGGCTTTGCTCATCTTGCCCTTTTTGGCAACGCGTATGGCATCTACGGTATACGCTAGCATCTCTTTGGCATCTTCGACCTCGATGGTGTAGAGGCTCTGAGGGAGTCCTTGGTTGCCCATGGTGGTGATGAAGCAGACATCTGCCCCATGTAGGTAGAGGAAGAGGCAGAGGGCTTTTGCCATCTTGCCTGAGGAGAAGTTAGAGATGTAGCGTACCTCGTCTATCTTCTCGCGTGTTCCTCCTCCTGTCACCACGACACGACGATCTTGCCAGAAGGGATCACGCAGAAGGACTCTGGCACTCTCCCAAAAAATCTCTTGGGGATCAGCTAATGCACCACTACCGATATCTCCACACGCAAGACGCTTCTCTTGTGGGGAGATGATGGTGTAGTCATTGACTCCTAGCATCTTCAAACTCCCCGTTGTGTAGTGGTTTTGGAGCATCTGAGTATTGGCAGCAGGAGCCACCACCATCGCCCCCTCAAAGGCAAGTGCCGTCTGGGTGAGAATGGTATCGGCTACCCCTTTACTCAGCTTGTTGAGGGTATTGGCGGTAGCAGGAGCGATGAGGAAGAGATCACACTTTTTGCCTAACTCAATGTGGTTAAGATCACTACTCCATGACTCTGATTGCTCGGTTAGGACAGGGTTTCGGGTGAGTGCCTCAAAACTCAATGCACTCACAAACCGCTCACTACTTGGACTCATTACGACATGGACTTCGGCTCCCGCCTTGACAAAGAGCCGTGCGATATCACACGCTTTATAGGCAGAGATACTCCCCGTCACGCCTAGGAGGATGCATTTGCCACTAAGATCTATCTGCATCTTACTTCTCTCCAAAGAATTTATAGAAGAAGTTTTTGATCGTACGCATCTTGGCTCGTGAGATGGCAAGATCCCCTTTATGGAGATTTTGGTTGACTGTTGTTCCTGCTGCGATCATCACATCATCTTCTATCGTTACGGGTGCTACGATCTGTGTATCACTCCCTACAAAGACATTCTTCCCGATGATGGTTTGGTACTTTTTCTTCCCATCGTAGTTGCAGGTGATAACGCCTGCTCCAAGGTTGGTACCTTCTCTAATAGTCGCATCACCGATATAGGCAAGGTGACCTGCTTTGACCCCTGTGAGTGTTGATTTTTTGACCTCGACAAAGTTGCCGATGTGGGTATCTTTAATGGTTGAGAGTGGACGGATTCGCCCAAGTGGTCCAACAGAGGAGTTTTCGATATGGGACTGCTCGATAATAGAGTAGGTCTTGATATGGGAGGTGATGATACGGCTCTCCCCTTGGATACTCACCCCATTTTCGATAAAGCACTCCCCCTCAAAGGTCGCACGGGAGTCGATATAGATTGTCTCAGGTAGACGCATACTCACTCCCGCCATCATCCACGCCTCTTTGATGCGTCGTTGCATCATCTCCTCTGCATGTGCGAGGTCGAGTCGTGAGTTGACCCCCTTAAACTCTACTTCAGGTACGATTGCAGGGTGGATGGTGTAGCCCTCTGCGACAGCCATCTTGATGATATCGGTGAGGTAGTACTCTGCTTGGGTATTCTCATTGGAGAGGAGAGGGATATACCGCTCTAGTAGCTCTCGTCTGATGCAGTAGACTCCTGCATTGACCGTCTTGATGGCTTTTTGGGCAGGGATACAGTCCTTCTCTTCGACGATCTCATGTACTTTACCCTCACTGATGACTACGCGCCCATAGCCTGTAGGATTTGGCATCTCGATAACCGACATGGTGATGTCTGCTTCTGGTGTGGTGAGAGCATGGAGTGAGTCAGGTGTGATGAGTGGCATATCACCATTGAGAATGAGGGCACGGGTATGCTTGACCTTTACCCCACGCAACGCTCCCCCTGTTCCAGGGTAGTTGGACGCATCTTGTAGATGAAAAGTGATCCCCTCATAGTGTGCTTCTATCTCCTCTTGGATACGCTGGGCTTGGTGGTAGAGTATCACTGTGATATCATCAGAGAGTGCTTGAGCCGCATCAATCGCATGAAACAGCATCGATTTGCCAGAGATCTCGTGGAGTACTTTGGGTGTAGTAGACTTCATCCTAGTCCCTTGACCCGCTGCAAGGATAATGACACTGATAGACATGGTTAGACCTTTTGAAAGAGATATTGTAGATGGGATTATATCCAATTCTCTTTTTACTTTTCATCAATCTTTGGAAGAACTGTTTAGAGTAGTATTTGGTTTCAAAATAGTTAAACTCTAGGTATTGTTTCTAAAATACACAATTACTATTTTATACGCTACAGTTTTAATGGCTTAGCGAAAAGATAAATCAATCTAATGCTAGAATATTGAGAACTTAATAAAAGGAGAACTCAATGGCTCAAAAAGCGATTAGAGAATACGACGCAAAGTCAATTTTAGCTAGACATTGGGATAAGTACTTTCCAGATTTTACTTATTCTTATGAAACTGTAATGGTTCAAAATGGATCAGAACTCAAAGAGGCTGCAAAAACCAATACCTGGTTAAATGAGAAGATGTTGGTCGCAAAGCCAGATATGCTTTTTGGAAAAAGAGGTAAAAATAATTTGGTTCTTTTTAGAGATGTCAAGCCTGGTGATGTAACTTTAGAAAAAGCTGCAAGCTGGATTGATGAAAAGTCTTCAACTGAGCAAAAAGTTTATTTTTCCTTTGATGGTGATACTCCTACAGGTGAGCCTAGTGTAGATAAATTAACTCATTTTGTAGTTGAGCCATTTACTCCACATGAACAATCTGAAGAGTACTATGTTTCTGCTACTTGTGTTGGTGACAATGATGTCATCTATATGTCGGCTGAAGGTGGTATGGAAGTTGAAGAGGGGTGGGATGAGAAGGTGACTGAAGTTGCATTCCCTATCACTGCAACTGAAGAGGAGATTGCTGAAAAAATCCGTGCAAATGTACCTGCTGATGTAAAAGAAGAAGATAAAGTAAACTTTGCAGAGTTTTGTATCGGTTTTTTCAAAGCTTATAGAGAGTTAAACTTCGCATATCTTGAGATTAATCCATTTGTTATGCAAGGTAACAAAATCGAATTACTTGATATGGTAGCTAAACTTGATGATACTGCTGGATTTATGATGGTAGATGAGTGGGGTGATATTGAGTATCCAACTGCATTTGGTATGGAAGCTAAATCTCCAGAAGTTGAAGCGATTGAAGAGGCAGATGCTAAGACAGGTGCTTCACTTAAATTGACACTTCTTAAGCCAGAAGCAAGAGTCTGGACTATGGTTGCTGGGGGTGGTGCTTCAGTTGTTTATGCTGATACGATTGCTGATATGGCAGGGATTGAAGATCTTGCTAACTATGGTGAGTATTCAGGTGGTCCAACAACAGGTGAGACAAAGTTCTATGCTGAGACTCTACTTGATCTAATGACTAGAGAGAAAGATGCTGAAGGTCGTGGAAAAGTGATGATTATTGGTGGAGCTATTGCTAACTTTACGGATGTTGCTAAAACATTTACTGGAATCATTCAAGCATTTGAAAATTATGCAGATAAGATGAAAGAAGTTGATCTTAAAATCTATGTTCGCCGTGGTGGACCAAACTATGAAAAAGGTCTTAAAGATATCAAAGAGGCTGCTGATAGATTAGGATTATACATTGAAGTATATGGACCAGAAACTCATGTAACAGATATTGTAAGAATGGCATTAGAGGGAGATAAATAGATGAACCAATTATATACAAAAAGCACACAAGCTATTTTTTGGAATAACAACAAAACTGCAATTCAAAGAATGTTGGACTATGATTATACGATTCAAAGAGAGACTCCGTCGGTTGCAGCTATTGTAGCACCTACAAGTAATAATAAATTTGAGAAGTTCTTTTATGGATCAGATGAGATTATGATTCCACTCTTTAAAAGTACAAAAGAGGCGAAAGAAGCGTGTCCTACTGCGGATGTACTGCTTAACTTTGCATCATTTAGAACAGCGTATGATGTTACTATGGAAGCATTAGAGATTGGTGGTTTCTCATCTATGATGATTACGGCTGAGGGTATCCCTGAGAGACTTGCTCGTATGATGAATGCAAAAGCAAGAGAATTAGGTGTTACTGTAATTGGACCTGCTACTGTTGGTGCTATCACTCCAGGTGCATTCAAAGTTGCAAATATCGGTGGTACTATTGAGAATATCGTAAACTCTAAACTACACCGTGCAGGTTCTTGTGGGCTTGTAACTCGTTCAGGTGGTCTTTTTAACGAACTTTCAAACATTATTGCTATTAATGCGGATGGTATCGCTGAGGGTGTTGCTATTGGTGGAGATAGATTTGTTGGTTCGGTTTTCATTGATAACCTTTTAAGAATGGAAAAAAATCCAGAAGTTAAATATATGATTCTTCTTGGTGAAGTTGGTGGTACTGAAGAGTATAAAGTTATTGAAGCAGTTAAATCTGGTAAGATTACTAAGCCAATTATCGCTTGGTGTATTGGAACTATTGCTAAATATTATGATAGTGGTGTTCAATTTGGTCACGCAGGAGCAAGTGCTAATGGTGAAATGGAGACAGCAGAGTATAAAAACAATGCTATGAGAGAAGCAGGTATTCATGTACCAGATACATTTAATGATTTACCAGCAAAAATCAAAGAGGTATTTGAGAGTTTAAATCTTGCTCCAATCCCAGAGCCTGAGATAAATGTTGTGCCAAAAGTTAGAAGAAGTAAGCAATTTATCTGTACTATTTCTGATGATAGAGGTGAAGAGTGTACTTATGCAGGTTTCCCAATTAGCAGTGTAGCTACTCCTGAAACAGGCAAAGGTATTGGTGATGTTATCTCTCTATTATGGTTCAAAAAACAGTATCCAAAATGGGCAACAGAGTTTATTGAAACAGTTCTAAAAACAGTAGCAGACCATGGTCCAGCAGTTAGTGGAGCTCATAATGCTAAAGTAACAGCAAGAGCAGGTAAATCAGTTGTAGAGAGTTTAGTTACAGGTCTTCTTACAATTGGACCAAGATTTGGTGGTGCGATTGATGGTGCGGCTGAACACTTTAAATATGCTGATGATAATGGATTGTCTCCCAAAGAGTTCTTGGGACATATGAAAAAACAAGGTATTCCAATCCCTGGTATTGGGCATAGAATTAAATCTCTTAAAAACCCTGATCTTAGAGTAACGGGTCTTATGAACTTTGCAGCAGAGCATTTCCCTGCTACACCACTACTTGATTATGCTAAAACAGTTGAAGCATTGACTACAAGTAAAAAAGAGAATCTTATCCTTAATGTTGATGGAACAATTGGTATTCTTATGGTAGATATGTGGAGAGCCTTGGGGTACTCTGAAGAGGAGATTAATGAATTTATCGCTTCTGGTACTTTAAACGCATTCTTTATTGTTGGTAGAAGTATTGGATTTATCGGTCATGTACTTGATGAGAAAAGACTTGCTATGCCTATGTATCGTCACCCAATGGATGATATCCTCTATGATGTTCAAGAAGCAGAGAAGATTTAATCTTTTTTTGCTACTTCTATGGATACAACTACCGTTGTATCCATACTTTTTTATCTACTGATTTTCTCCTATTAAAACATTTTTTCAAAAACTTTCAAAAACCTCTTGACATTAAGAGGGCTAGGTGCTATAATACGCGTCCAACAACACAGAGAGGTTTAACAAGTAGTTAAGCGGAGTGTTAGTGATGATCTTTGACA
>Ga0256837_1000294_pt1 | contig 44451 bp, 52 predicted proteins | sample 4562384metaG_FD_185976 | JGI IMG/M metagenome (GOLD analysis project Ga0256837, IMG submission 185976) | Hydrothermal vent microbial communities from Guaymas Basin, Mexico - 4561-384 | ecosystem: Environmental > Aquatic > Marine > Hydrothermal vents | place: Mexico: Guaymas Basin | collected... | reverse complement strand
GCCATAATAGCTCCTTATGCTTTTTTCCACTCAGGTTTTTTCTCCTGAGTTGCTTTTTTATATTTTTCTTCAATTTCACTCCAAGTATGGAATTTTATTCCCTCTCCAATGCTTCTTTTTGCAAATTCTTCATCTTCTGGTACAAGATAGAAGAGTTTTGGAAGAGTTTTTTCATCTTCTTTAAGTAAGAAAAATTTCCTATTTTCAAGAAGTTTTCTAATATCAGATTCTGGGTCTTCTAAATCACCAAAGGTTCTAACTTTTGTAGGGCAAGTTGCACTACATGCCGTAGTTCCGTATTCTTGAATTCTTCCATCACAAAATGTACATTTATCAACTGCATGTCTTGTCTCATCAACAAATCTTGCTTCATAAGGGCATGCTTCCATACAACCTTTACAGATAATACACATATCATAATCAACTTTTACAATTCCACCCTCAGCAAAGTGACTTGCTCCTGTTGGACAAACAGTTACACATGGTGCATCAATACAATGGTTGCATTGGCTTGGGTAGAAGTTTAAAAATATATCAGTAAGGCTCTCCCCACCTTCTACAACTCCGACCCAAATTCTTTGCTTATCAGCACCAAGCATTACTCCATTTTCATCTTTACATGCTACTTCACATGCTCTACAATCAATGCAGTTTTGGTATTCCAGTGCTATTGCATAGTTTGCCATTTGTTACACCTTTCTTATTTTTACAAAAGTTTCGTTCATACTACTTGCTCCAATAAATGGGTCAATTCTATCTTCTGCAATTTGAGCTTGTGATACTCCGTTATTGTATCCAAGAGTGAAAAGTTTAGATTGACTTCCAAGTCCAGTTGCAATAAAGATTGTATCTTTTCTAATTCTTTTTGTAGGATATACTTTTCCTCTGACCTTATATCCCTGTCTGTTTGTAAGTTCTACTTCATCTTTGAATTTAACTCCAAGTTTTTTTGCAACTTCGTCATTAATCCAGATATAGTTGTAATTCATTAAATCAAGCAGTAAATAGTTGTTTGGATGCGAGCTTTGGGTAAAGTATCCGTGTCTTCCAATTACAAGTCTAACTTCGTTATTTTTTGGTTCTTCAAACATACTATCACGCCATTTTGGTAAATCTGTTACTACATCTGTTTTACCGGTTATAGGGTTTTTGAATTTTTTACCTGCAATGTTTTTAAGAGATAGTTTTATGAATTTACCTTTTTTAGGTACTATGCAGTAATCTTTTGGAAGAGTAGAGTATTTTTTGTATATTTCGTAAATAAGAGCGTTTTTATTAGGCACATCTTTTTTAAATACTTTTAAATGTTCATCAATAATTCCAGCTTCAATTGCTTTTTCAATTCCTGGCCAATAAACTCCATATTCTTTTAAAATTTCAGCTGCTTTTTCGCCATAGATTTCTTTCATTACTTCTTCGTTAAATTCTTCTGGGGTTTTTTCGTAAGCAGCACTTATTTTAAATGTAGTAATGTCAAGATTATCTTCCCCAGCCCATTCAAGTATTGCTTTTATAAGTTTTTCATCTTTTATATCAGCTCTTAATTTCTCTTCATCAATTTCAAAATCATCTGTTAAATATTTAGCCAAGTTAAAATCTTTTGGAAGTTCAACTCCAAGCTCATCAGCATCCCAAGTATATTTAAATGTAATAGCTGCTAAATCTTTTTCAACTTTTTCGCTAAGTTCTTTCATTATATTATAAAGAGGTTTTGTTTTATATAGAGGTTTTGCCGCTGCCCATCTACATCCAATCATAGGTTCTCTTAGTGTTCCAAAGCTTTTTAGAGGAGAGGTTCTTTCAAGATATACAGTATCAGGTAAGATAACATCAGCATACATTGCAGTATCGTTTGGCAAAATATCAATTACTACAACTAAATCCATTGTATCAAACATCTTTTCAGTTTTTTCTCTACCAGGCACTGATTGGATAGGATTTTCTCTGTAAATAAACATTCCTCTTACTGGATATGCATTTTCTGGTAGTGTTTCACCTTTTCTCCATTTGGTATTAATATCTAAAACTGTATTTCTAAATATTTGCCAACTTCCTTTTCCAGGGTTGATTAGAGGATATTCGTTTTTTGGAAGTAGTGCTAAATCAATTCTTGGTTTTGCATTATCATAAATTGGAAAATCTTCATATTCGTATTTTTCTGCTTTTAAACCTCTACCAAGCAAAACTCCACCAGGTCTATTTACACATCCGTGAAGTGCGTTAAAGATTGCTTGTGCGCGTCTAAATTCAAAATCTTGAAAATACCAAGTAGATTTTCTACTTCTATAACAATTTGCTGCACCTTTATAAGTTTCTGCTGCATCAGAAAACTCTTTTGTAATTCTTCTTATTGTATCAGCAGGAATTTCAGTAATTTTACTAGCCCACTCAGGTGTGTATTTAGCTCCTTCGCCACTTGTAAAGTATTCTTCAAGTTCACTAAGTCCATCAGCATATTTTGCAAGATAGTCAGCTTTATATGGAGTTTTGTGATATCCTTTGTTGATTGTTTCGTGAATCATAGCAAGCATAAGGGCTAAGTCAGTTCCTGGCTTAATTGGAATAAACTCATCTGCATTTGCTGCTGTATTTGTGTATCTAACATCAATATATACAACTTTTGCGCCACGTTTGTGAGTTCTTCTAAATAAGTCAAGTGTATCAGGAGTAACAATAGCCTCAGCTCTATTTGCTCCAAGCATTAAAACATATTTGCTTTTTTCAAAATCAGCGCTTCCCCAGCTTCCATAAGTTAGTTTATTTGCAATAAATGCTGGCGCAAAGCATGTTGTAAAGTGGTCAACAAAATTATTACTTCCAATTCCATCTTTAAATGTAGCAAAAAGCGGCTCTTCCGCACCAGCCCCAGCACCAAAAGCTATTGCACTTCTGTTGTCTTTTTCTTCATCAAGAATTTTTACCATCTTTTCTCTGATATACTCATATGCTTCTTCCCAACTGACTTCTTTAAATTTTCCTTCTCCTCTCTTTCCAACTCTAATCATTGGTCCTTTTAGTCTATCAGGGTCGTAAGCTGCCGCAATTCCGGCATTTCCTCTTGCGCACGCAAAGTTTCTAGATTTCGTAAATAGAGGGTTTGGGTCAAGTTTTGTAATTTTTCCATCAACATTTCTTGCGATAAATCCGCACATATTAACACACATTCCACAAAAAGTAGGAGTGTATTTTGCGTTTTTAATCTCTTTTATTTTTTTCTCTTTTGCATTTTCTGCGTCTTCATATGGAGATAGTGCAAACGCAGAAGTAGATGCAAGTGCCACTCCACCAGCTGCCGCTGCTGAACCTTTTAGAAAACTTCTTCTTTTTAAGTCTATAATTTCAGACATCTACTCTCCTTTTTTTATTTGAAAAAATTATATTGAGTTAGGTGAAAAAATCAAGCCCAAAAGGGCTTTTATAAGAAAAACTTATAAATTAAAAATTATATCTAATGTAAACTCTTAAATCTTTTGCAGTTTTTACTACATTAGCAGCTTGTGATCCTGGGACTTTATCTACATCCATAGGAGTGCCGTCTACTCCAAAGCTTGCGTTGCTACCTGAATAGTCATATTTAATAAGTGTAGCTCTTGCTCCAAGTGTTAAATGAGGTACGATTTGATAATGATAATATAATTCATAAGCATTACCTCTTGTAGCGGCGATACTTCCTATAATTGTATCTTCGGCATATGTCATACTTCTCCAATATTTTGTCCCGTGCACGTAGTTAAATCCCCATCTATCAGCATCATTGATACCTGGCATATCTGCACCAATCCAGATAGACGTACCGGTTTTACTGTCAGTGCTTCCAAGCATTTGATTACTTCCTTTTGGAAGTGTTTTACTTTGTGCAAATGAAATAAATGCCGTAGTATTATCCAAATAATCGTTTATTTCTTCACCGATTCCGTTTGCGTTTAATAAGATATCATATCCAAAATAATCTCCAAGAGCTTGCATGCTTTGTAACGGATTGTTAGGATTTGTTGCACCTCTTACATTCCATGCTTTAACAACTTCAGCTTTTAATGAATATTGACCGTCGTCATAAGGAACTAAAATAAATCCTGCGAAGTCGTTAATTTTGTCATTTTTAGCATATGGTGTAGGAGAATTGTATCCTTCATTTGCCGTATATCCTCTACCTGCACAGAATTTTAACCATGTTCCCCAATCAGCAAATTTTTCAGACCAGTCAGAGAATACAGCGTTTCCTATTTCAAAGCTGAATCCGTCAAATTCAAGATTAATTAAATGTGCTAGAGGTGAATTTGCGTTAGCATCACCGTTTCTGAAGTTAGCAGGATAACCTTCTACAGCGGGACGTCTACCGGCACTAAACATCAATCCATTATTCGGTCCGAAGTGATAGTTAAAGAAAGCATCTCTTACTCTAATACCTGTATCATCGGCAGTTTCATTTGCCAGTGCATTCGGATTTTGGTACATTGCTTGTGTATTACCGTCGTTACCGAATACATTATAAGCAACTACTCTTAATGTAGCTTTTAAATTATCGCTTGGTTTGGCCACACCTGTTAAAAGTACTCTGTTAGTGAAAACGTTATTTGATTTTTTATCATCGTTTGCCATTTTATACTGAATAAAGTCAACTGATGAGCGAAGGTCATAACTCCAAAATAAATGGTTATTCGCTGCAATAGGATTTACTTTTTTTTGGTTTTCAATTACCATTTTTTTAAGTTTGCTAACTTCTTTTTCAAGTTGTTTTACTTTTGCTTCTAAATCACTTGCATTTTGTTGAGCAAATAGTGCTCCTATTGCAAGAGTAGATAAGATTAATTTTTTCATATTTTCTCCTTAGATTGTAGTATTTTGAAGGTATAGAAAGGGAAGGAAGGATTATGAACATCCTGCTGGGATTTTTCCTTCCATAATTCCTACTAAAAAGTCTTCAAGGTCTTTTAATTTACCTTTTTTGATGATTTTTTCAACTCCTTTTGCTGCTTTTGGGTCGATTTTTTGTAGTTTTTCTACAAGAGGTTTTCCATTGTCTTTAAAAAGCTCTTTTAACTCATCTACACTTTGAACTCCAAGTTTTTTAATAAGTTGAGTTGATTTTAAGTGAGCTTTTCTTTTTACATATTTATTGTAGTATTTAAATCCTACATTGTAATCTGCAAGTGCTACTGATGCACTAAAAGTAAGTCCAATAGCTGCTGCGAGTAAAAGTTTTCCAAATTTCATTGTTAACTCCTTGTTAATTTTGTGTGCTTACAATTATATCCCTTTTTTTCTTAAACTTTTCTTAAATTTAAGAAAGTTTGGGATAAATTTTCTCTTTTATAAGCACTTCTATTCTGATTATATTAGTTTAATGTTAAAATAATGTTAAATTTTTGTTAATTCTTAAAAATTTCTTAAAGCGGTTTTTTGGTATAATTTTAATAAAAAAGGGTTAGAGTGAAAAAAGAAAAGGCTTATGTTCTTCTTGCAAAGCAAGAAGGAATTTCAAATAGAAGGGCAAAAGAGTTAATTGATAAAGGAGTTGTTTACGCTCACGATAAAAAAATAAAAATAGCAAGAGGGCTTTTGCCCGTTAATACTAAATTTAAGATTGAAAAAGTTGATGGAATTAAAAAGATTTTTGAGGATGATAATATTTTGGTAGTTGATAAGCCTCCTTATATGACAAGTGAGGAGGTTAGTAAAAAATTTAAATATCCTCTTTTACACAGACTTGATAAAGAGACAAGCGGTATTTTGGTGATGACAAAAAATGAAGATTTTAGAAAAAAGGCTATTGAAGAGTTTAAAAAAAGAAATGTTTATAAAGAGTATTTAGCTTGGGTTAGTGGAATTGTAGCAGAGCCAGAAAGAATTGAGCTTCCAATAAAAGTAATTAAGACAAAATCAGGAGCATTTGCAAAGGTAAGTAAAGATGGGGAAGATGCTATAACCGAAATTGAGCCGATTTTGGCATTTAGAAAAAAATCAAAAATAAAGGCTATAATTCATACTGGTAAAACTCATCAAATAAGAGCTCATTTGAGTGCTATTGAGCATCCAATTATTGGAGATGAAAAGTATGGAGGAGAACCTTATAAGAGAGTAATGCTTCATCATCATAAGTTTAAATTATTTGATTATGAGTTTACATCGCCAGAGCCAAGAGATTTTGTTATGAGAGAGCAACAAAGCTATGTAAGAAAGAAAAGAGGCAAAAAAAAGTAAAGGGGTAGTATGTTTAATAAAATTAGTGAAAGTTTTAAAAGTGCAATTAATAAAATAAGATTAAAAGATGATGAGAAATCTTTAAAAAAGGCGTTAAACGAGCTTAAAAAGAATCTTTTGAAAGCGGATGTGCATTTTAAAACAACAAAAGAGCTTTTACACAAAGTTGAGGTTGAAACAAGAAAAAGAGGGATTGGAAGAGCAAATTTCTTTTTGGCGCTTGAAGAAGCGTTAAAAGAGATTTTAACAGCACCTGGGAATTATGGGTTTGTTTTTGCTCCAAAACCTCCAACAATCGTAATGATGAGTGGGCTTCAAGGTAGTGGTAAGACAACTACGACTGCAAAACTTGCCTATTATCTTAAAACTTTTAAGAAGAAAAAAGTATTAATGGTAGCAGCCGATTTGCAAAGACTTGCAGCCGTTGAACAGTTAAAGCAGCTTGCACAGCATAATAATCTTGATATTTTTTATGATGAGAATGCAAAAGATGCCGTTGAGGTTGCAAAAAAAGGAGTAGAGTTTGCAAAAGAGAAATTTTATGATGTAGTTATTATAGATACGGCTGGGCGTCTTGCAATTGATGAAGAGCTTATGGATGAGCTTGTTAGAATGAAGAGTGAGATAAATCCAAATGAGATTTTTTATGTAGCAGATTCTCTAACGGGTAAAGATGCGATAAATACAGCAAAATCTTTTGATGAAAAACTTGATATTACAGGAGTTATTCTTACAAAGTTTGATGGAGATAGCAAAGGTGGAGTAGCGCTTAGTATAGCTCATCAAGTCAAAAAACCTCTTAGATTTATAGGAACGGGTGAAAAGATTGCAGATTTAGAAGTGTTTATTCCAGATAGGATTGTAAGCCGTTTGATGGGGGCTGGGGATATTGAGAGTTTGGTTGAGAAAACAACCGCAGTAATTGATGAGAAAGAGGCTAAAAAACTTACTAAAAAGTTAAAAAAAGGGCAATTTAACTATAATGACTTTTTAGCTCAACTTGAACAGATGAAAAAGCTTGGAAGCATGAAAAATCTTTTGTCTATGATTCCTGGTATGGGGGGGCTTTTAAAGCAAATTGGGGATATTGATTTGGAAAATTCAGCTGAGATAAAAAAAATTAAAGCTATGATTAACTCAATGACGAAAAAGGAAAGAGAAAATCCTCATTTAATTAAAGAATCAGCAAGTAGGCGTCGTAGAATTGCAAGAGGAGCTGGGCTTAGTGTGCAAGAGGTTAATAGAATAAATAAGCAATTCCAAAATGCGGCAAAGATGGCTAAAAAGTTTGCTGGAAAAAAAATTCCGGATTTAAAAGAGTTAACAGCAATGGCTCAGCACTTGAAATTTCCAAAATAATTAATTAAAATTCCAAATTAAATTTAATTGGGTTGGTTGGTGGGAAAAAATTAAAATAAGGAGATAATGTGGTAAAAATTAGACTTGCAAGATTTGGTAGAAAAAAAAGACCTTTTTACAGAATTGTGGTAACAGATAGTAGAAAAAGAAGAGATAGTGGGTGGATTGAGAGTATTGGATATTATAATCCGTTAACAAATCCAAAAGATATTAAAATTGATTTAGATAGAATGAATTATTGGTTAAGCAATGGTGCTCAAATGAGTGATAGAGTTAGCAAACTTAAAAAAATTTATGAAGAGAGATTGGCTAACGCTTAATGGTTGTTGACTTTGTGGTAGAATATGCAAAGCTTCTTAGTTTTGAGCCTGAGAAGATAAAAGCTGAGGTGGTTGAGCATAATGACTTTAATGAAATAGTAATTTATGCTAAAAAGAGTGATGTTGGTAGGATTATTGGAAAGGGTGGTAGCTTGGTAAAAGCTATTAAGATTGTAATTAGCGGATGTAAAGCAAAAGATAATAAAGATTATAAAATAACGGTGAAGCCTTATGAAGAATAAAAAAATTCCTATTGCAAAGATTGGTAAGAGTTTTGGAGTTAGAGGATGGCAGAAGCTCCATATTTTAAGCGATTTTCCAGAGCAGTTTAAAAAGGGGGCTTCTTTTGAGTCCGATAGGGTTGAGTTAACAATTGAAGATATTGATTTAAAAAGAGGGCTTGTAAAATTCAAAGGCGTTAATTCACCGCAAGAGGCAAAAAAACTTACAAATAGAGCTCTTTATACAACTCCTGAGAAAACAAAAGAAGAGATTGAATTAAAAGAGGGTGAGTATTTTTGGTTTGATATTGAAGGGTGTGATGTTTTTGAAAAGATAGATAATAAAGAAGTTAGAATAGGTAAAGTTGTAGAGATAGAAAGAGCGGATGAGGATTATTTGGTAATTGAAGTTGATGAGAAACTTAAAGAAAAAGGGTATCCAAAGAGACTTTTGATTAATTTTAAGAGAAATGTAAAAGATGTAGATGTTGATAATAAAAAAATTGTAGCCACTGGGGCTTTTGAACTTCTTGAATCCCTAAAATGAAGATAATTTTTTTCTCTCTTTTCCCTGATATTATTCATTCTTATTTTCAAAATGGTGTTTTGTCAAAAGCACTTGCTAAAAATCTTTTTGAAATTGAAGTTGTTAATTTTAGAGATTTTGCTAAAAATAGGTATAAAAAAGTAGATACTTCTATTGTAGGCGGCGGGGCTGGTATGATTTTGGATAATGAAGCTTTAAGAGAAGCGCTTAGTGAATATAAAAAAAAATATCCATTTGCAAGAGTTATATTTTTAACACCTGTTGGTAAAAAATATAATCAAAAAGATGCAATTAGACTTGCAAAAGAAGATGTTATTTTTTTGGTAAGTGGGAGATATGAAGGATTTGATGAGAGATTGATTGAAGATTTTGCAAGTGAGGTTATGAGTATTGGGGATTTTGTATTAAGTGGTGGAGAGCTTGGGGCTTTGTGTATTGCTGATAGTGTGCTTAGAAATGTTGATGGAGTCCTTGGGAATAGAGAGTCTTTAAAAGAAGAGAGTTTTAATAATAATTTGTTAGAAGCTCCGCAATTTTCAAAGATGGGGGATGTTCCTTTGATTTTAAAGAGTGGGAATCACAAAAAAATAAAAGAGTGGAAAACAAAAGCGGCTTTGTATAAGACTCTTTTTCATCGCCCAGATTTGAAAATGGAAAAAAATTTAGTATAATTTCAACTCAAAATTAAGTGTGAATGCTCATAAATGAGCCAATGGCACAAAGGAGAGATAATGAGAAATAGATACATTGAGGCTTTTGAAGAAGCTCAAATCGCACAAAAAGCAAAAAATATTCCAGAATTTAGACCAGGGGATACGGTAAGAGTTGGGGTTTTGATTAAAGAGGGAGATAAAAAGAGAGTTCAAAATTTTGAGGGCGTTGTAATTGCTATTAAGGGTAGAGGAACTGGTAAAACTTTTACTGTTAGAAAGATTGGAGCAAACAACGTTGGAGTTGAGAGAATTTTCCCACTTTATAGTGACTCAATTGCGAGTTTGGAAGTTATTAGAAAAGGTAAAGTAAGAAGAGCAAAACTTTACTATCTAAGAGGAAAAACTGGTAAAAAAGCAAGAATTAAAGAGAGAAGAGATTAATCTCTTTTTCTCTTTATCTAAAAATTAGTGCCAAAGACTAAAATTGTCTTAATTAATGCTAAAATTTTGGTATACTTTTAGAAAAAAAAGGAGTTAAAATGGCTGATTTAGAAAATATGATTTTAAGTTTTGGAGAAATTCAAGAACCTCATGAGTGCGTTACTATTGCTTATTCGGGAGTTAGAGTAGAGAGTGAAAAACTTTATAATGAAGTTTATCCAACTGATGCTATAAAACAAGCAATTATTTATCTTCAAGAACAAGCAAAAGAGTTAAATGCTGATGGAGTAAAAAATATTGACATTAAAACAATTACTTCTACAAATAGCGAGGGTAAAGAAGTAGTAGATTTTTTAGCACAAGGAACACTTATTAAGCTAAAATAGATTTTGCCTTTTTGGCATTTTGTAGATGGTGCCTCGGGACGGAATCGAACCGCCGACACAGGGATTTTCAGTCCCTTGCTCTACCGACTGAGCTACCGAGGCAGTGGTGGACCCGGCAGGACTCGAACCTGCGACCAACCGGTTATGAGCCGGTTGCTCTAACCAGCTGAGCTACGGGTCCAGCTGGATTGAAATTATAATTTATTTTATAAAAAAAAGCAAGTAGGTTAAGGTTTTTTAAGCTCAAAATGAGGAGTTGCATATTGTTTTTTTGCTTTAACTTGAATAATTTCATACTCCCAAGGTTTTAGGGTATTTGGTATAATAATTGCGGTTAATTTGTTTCCATAGACGCATCCAGTATCAATTCCGGCTGAAAATCTATTTTTTTTAACTTCTAAAAATGGGTTATGCCCATAAACGATAAATCCTTCGTGCCCATCATAAACATCTGCCCAGTATCTTGCACTTTTATTATTATGATTTAAGGGGAGGAATTTGTGATTTAAATCAACATCTCTTATAAAAAGTAATAGGGTCATAATGTTTAAAGGGGGATTATTGAGTCTTATTTTATTTGTAATTCCAGCGTGAAGAATTGTTAGGCGGTTTAGTTTTAAGAAAAAGGGCATTGTTTCTATAAATTCAAAGTCTTCTTTTTTAAGCCTGGGATATACTCTTTGCTGGTCTTCATCAAGTTTTACATTTCTTCCCCAATATTTTCTTATGTGTTTGTATTCGTGATTTCCCATAATCGTAAAAATTTTGTTTTTTCTAACATATCTTAAAGCTTCTACTGGATATGGACCTTTGTCTAAAATATCTCCTACGCTTATTTCTATTGAATTTTTTGGGATAAGTTTTCTTAATTCTTCAAGCTCTTCTAAGCATCCGTGAATGTCTCCATAGATAACATATGGCATAACTTTTCCTTTGCGATATAGCTTCTAACTTTTGGAGGGATTTTTAAGTGTCTAAAAAGCTCTTTTTGATTTTTAGATAGTGTAATTTTAACATAAGGGGCTAGGAATATGTATTCTTTTGAAGAGTCTATTGCGATTTTGCCTTGAATTACGCAAGAGAAGTTAGTCTTTAATATTTCATCTCTTTGAGCTTTTGTAAGTAAAATTTTTAGTTCTTTTAGTATCAAGTCAACTTTTTTAATATCTTTTTTTGGAGTTGTTTTTTTAAAAAAGTAGAGTTTATTAATTTTTTTCCATTTTTTATCCATTAAAAGCTCTAAATCTTCTTCTAAATATTCAAAGCTTCTTTTTACTCCTTCTTTAAACTCTTTTATAAATTTGTTTGAGAAAGTGTGGCGGATAAAGTTTCTTTTATATTTTAAATCAAAGTTTGAGTTATCAATAAAGTATTTTATATTATTTTTTTGCAAATATTCTAAAATTTCATCTCTTGAAGTTAAGTAAAATGGTCTTATTATATTATAAAACTCTCTTTTTTCTACTTTTTGCATTCCAATAAGCTCTTTTAATCCCGCTCCTTTGCTAAATTGCATTAAGAACCACTCAAATCTATCGTTTAATTGATGAGCGGTTATTAAGTTTTGATAATTGTATTTTTTTATAATCTCTTCAAAGAATTTATATCTACAATCTCTTGCTCTTTTTTCGCTAAATTTTTCTAAAAAGCAATCTTTTATAAAGATTTTTTTATTATATTGTTTTGCAAGATGTTTTGCATATTCTACTTCTTCGTTGCTTGTTTCTCTTGTGTGGTAATTTACAATCGCAATGTCAAATGGAATATTTTTTTCTAAAAGAAAGAAAAAAAGGGCAGTAGAATCTACTCCGGCTGAAAAAGCAAGTAAGTTTTTTTTATTTAATAATTTTTCCAATTAATTCATCTCCTGCAAGTTGTGATATTTTGATTTTATATAATTCTCCAACTTTTAAATCTTCAATTTCACTCTCATTAATCAATACATCTCCATCAATTTCATATGCCCAAAGTTTTGGTCTAACTGCATAAAAAAGTCCATCTACCATTCCTTCTAAAAATCCTTCACACTCTTTATTGATATATTTTTTTAAGGAGTTTATGGTTGTTTGTTTTACGATTTTTTCAATCTCTTTTAATCTTTTTTCAATAATTTCTGGTGGGATTTTATCTTTTCTTTTATAAGCGGCGGTTCCTTCTTCGTCTGAATAGGCAAAAACGTTTACTCTATCAAATTGATACTCTTTTAAAAATTCCTTTAACTCTTCAAAGTCTTCATCTCTCTCTCCTGGATGTCCTACAATTACAGAAGTTCTAACAAAACTAAACTCTTTTCTCATTTCATTTAGTAATTCTTTTATTCTTTTTTGAGAGCTTGGGCGTTTCATAATTTTTAACATTCTTTGAGAGATGTGTTGAATTGGCATATCAAAGTAATTTACTATATTTTTTGAAGAAAAAATTTTTCTAATGAGTCTTTTTGTGGTGGTTGCTGGATAAAGATATAAAATTTTTGCACTAATTCCATCAATTTTATCAATCTCATCAATTAATCTTTCAAGTCCGTCTCTTATTCCTTTATCTCTTAGGTATGAAGAGCTATCTTGACTTATTAAAGAAAAGTCTTTAAATCCTTTTGCTTTTAATCTTTTAATTTCTTCAATAACTTCTTTTATAGGGCGAGATTGAAGTTTTCCTTTAAAAGATGGAATAGCACAAAAGGCACACTTTTGATTGCATCCTTCGCTAAGTTTAATATAAGCGTGATAGTTACTTCCTGTAATAATTCTCTCTTCATTATGAATTAAAAAGACTTTGTTTGTAAAAAAAGTCTTTTTAGATGATTTTATTACTTTATCAATTTCTCCATATTCTCCAACTCCGCACCATTTATCAACTTCTGGAATTTCTTTTATAAGAGCTTCTTTATATCTTGCTGATAGACATCCAGTAACTACTAGTTGAGTGTTTTCTTTTTTTTCGTTTGCAAGGGATAAAATGGTATCAATTGATTCCTCTTTTGCCGCATCAATAAATCCACAAGTATTTACGATAATTAAATCAGCTTCGTGTGGATTTTGAGTGATTTGATACTCTTTTAATTTTGCAAGCATTACTTCGCTATCTACTAAGTTTTTTGCACATCCAAGAGATGCAAGATATAATTTTTTCAAGTTCATCCTTTTTTAAGTAATTTTATCAAAAATGATATAATTTTTTAAAAAAGGAATTTGATGGAGAGGGCTCTGTTTTTGCTTGGGGTTTTGCTTGTGATAATTGGGCTTTATAGGATTGATTTGCTTTTGTATAAAACTCTTAATTATTTTGGGAAGTATGTTTTTTTTGGACTTTTTAATATAATGAGTCTTTTTTTGGTGTTTTATTTTTATAAAAAATTTAATGGGGTATTAAAAATTACTATGCCAATTTTGTGGGGATTAATAGTTGCGTTAATAGGATTTTTTATTGCTTAGGATTTTACTTTTTTTTGTAGGAGTTTTTGCTTATGGATTTTTTGCAAGCAGTGATATAGCTGCAAATTGGATGATGGATGAGTGTAATTGGAGTAATGGAGTAATTGATTCTTCTTTAAATAGAAATGATGGAGTTGCGTATAATGGTGCGAATACTGATAGTATGGGGGTTGTTTGTAGGAGTGGATATTTTATAGCGGATAATAAAAATTATGTAGAAATAAATAATAGCTCTTCTTTAAGTGTTAATACTCTAACTTATATGGCTTGGATAAAACTTGATGATCCAAATTATGATAGGAATAAGGATGGGCTTGAAAATATTTTTACAATAATTTATAAAAATCAAAATTTAAAAGAGGTTGGAAGTGGGGAGTTTAAGGGGGTTGAGGTTAATTTGAGTGATTTTAATGAGACTAAAAGGGGAGTAAAATTATTTAGATAAGATTAGTTTAAATTTATCTTTTTGATAATCTTTTTCAAAAAAGAGAGTGTGATGTTTGAGTTTTACTTCATAAATTGTTTTTACTTGGTAGTTTTGGTAAGGAAGAATTTGAAGAGGGGTTGAGTAGTGTTTTGTTACAAACTTTAATAAGTATTTAATATCCTTTTTATTAGCATAAAGTGGCACTTCGCTTATATGAAGTATTGTTTTTTTGTAATCTATAAGAGAGCTTAGTTTTAGTAAATCTTTGTTATCTAAGACAATACATCCTTTGCTATTTTTTGGGCGTTTTTCATTATTTAGCGGTTTGCCGTGAATCCAAATTCCGTGCCCGCTTTTTTTTAGGTAATAATCATAGATATTTGGATAATTTAAAATAAAAGCAAGAGGTCCATAAAATGGAGGAGGGGTTATTTTGCGAGTTAATATGTAAGTTCCAATTGGAGTTATTAAGTCTCCCTCTTTTTTTTTATCTCCAAGTTTTCCAAGGATAATGTTATTAAAAGTAATAATATGAGTTAGAGAATTTTTTGTATAGTAGTATAAAGAGAGAGTGGATGTTATTTTGTTACAAAAGAGGATATAATGAGGTGAGCTAAAATAGCCAAATTTAAACTGGTTTATATCCATATGTTATCTATTAATCTGGTATTTCCTACATATCCAGCAATTAGGATAATTGTGTTGTTTGGGATTACTTTATCAATATAGTTAAAGTCTCTATCAACAAAAGCAATGTAATCTAGTTTATCAACATCAAGTATTTTTTCCATTTCTTCTTTTAGTTTTTTTGTATCTTTTATTTTAGTTGATAATTTTGCTGCTAGTTTTAGTGCTTTGCTTATGCTAAGCGCTCTTTTTCTTTCATCTTTTGATAAGTATATATTTCTGCTTGAAAGAGCAAGTCCATCTTTTTCTCTTATTGTTTCACCTTCTATTATCTTTATATCAAAAAAGAAATTTTTAGTCATCTGTTTTATAAGGTAGAGTTGTTGGGCATCTTTTTTTCCAAAGTATGCGCGTGTTGGGCGAATAATATTAAAAAGTTTATTTACGACTTGCAATACCCCATCAAAGTGTCCAGGTCTAAAAAAACCTTCTAAAATATATCCTTTGACTTTTGGAGCTTTTATTAATATTTCATCTTCGCTATACATATTTTTAGCCGTTGGGGTAAAAACTGCATCAACTCCTGCGCGCTTGCATATCTCAAAGTCAGCTTCAAGTTTGCGAGGGTATTTTTCAAAATCTTCTCCTGGTAAAAATTGGGTTGGATTTACAAAAATTGAGACAATTACAAAGTCATTTTCTTCTCTTGCTTTTTTAATAAGCGATAAATGTCCTTCGTGCAAAGCCCCCATAGTTGGAACAAATCCTACTGAACCTTTTAGTGTTTTTCTAAATTCAATTGCTTCTTTTGGAGAAGTTAAGATTTTCATAAGGTAGCCTTTTTTTTTGATAGAATTATAATAAAAAAGGGAAAAAATGGATGCTTTTGAATACTCAGAGCTTATAAAAGAGCTTGAAAATAAGCTAAAAAATATAAAATCAATTTTAAAACCCGAGCAGCTTGAAAAGAAACTTAAAGAGATTGAAGAGATGGAAAATGACCCAAATTTCTGGAATGACCCTAAAAAAAGTGCAAAAATTCAAAAAGAGAAGCAAGCAATTATAAGAAGGCTTGAAAAGTATAAAAAAGCTCTTCAATCTCTTGAAGATAACAAAGATATGTATGAGCTTGCGAGTTTAGAAGAGGATGAAGAGACATTAAATGAAGTGTTTAACGATGTGAATGAACTAAAAAAAATAATTAGAGACCTTGAAATTGAAGTAATGCTGAGCGATGAGAATGATGATAAAAACGCAATTATTACAATTCATCCAGGAGCTGGTGGGACTGAGTCACATGACTGGGCGAGTATGCTTTATAGAATGTATTTAAGATTTGCAGAGAGAAAAGGGTGGAAAGTAGAAGTGCTTGATTATCAAGCAGGAGATGAGGCTGGAATAAAAGATGCTACTTTACTTATAAAAGGTGAAAATGCTTATGGATATTTAAAGGTAGAAAATGGGATTCATAGGTTAGTTAGAGTATCTCCTTTTGATAGTGCTGGTAGGCGTCATACATCTTTTGCCTCAGTGCAAGTATCTCCGGAGATTGATGATGATATAGAAATTGAAATTGAGGATAAAGATATTAGAATTGATGTATTTCGTGCAAGTGGGGCTGGTGGACAACATGTCAATAAAACAGAGAGTGCAGTTAGAATTACTCATATTCCAACTGGAATTGTTGTTTCGTGTCAGCAAGATAGGTCTCAACATAAAAATAAAGAGATGGCTTTTAAGATGTTAAAGTCAAAACTTTATGAACTTGAACTTGAAAAAAGAAGAGCAGAAGAAGAAGGTAAACCAAAAGATGAAATGGGATGGGGGCATCAGATTAGAAGTTATGTATTGTTTCCTTATCAGCAGGTAAAGGATAATAGAAGCAATAAAGCTTATTCAAAGGTTAATGAGATTTTGGATGGGGATTTGGATGAGGTTATTGAGGATGTTTTGATTGCTACTCAAAAATGAAAAGAGCGTTTTTATCAAAATTCAAAAATAATACTTCCTCTAAATTGATAAATTATAGGGAGATGAATTTTTGACTTGCGTGAGCAAGTAAAATATGTTAAAATTTTCTAAAACTGAATATCGTTAAAACTCAACCATCATAAAGATATCGGCACAAAGCGTATCTTCTTCCAAATGGATAGGAAGGAGAGGGGTTGTGTTTTGTGGAGGTAATACCCACAAATCTTTCCGTAAGGGAAGCTCCACTTATAATGCGTAGCATTTAGGGGGAGAGGTTCACATAAAAAACTTGATAAATTTTGCAATTCAGATACAATTTTGTTTGTTATAAATAACAAACAAAAGGTGGTATATAGTGCTTTTAACGACAAACAATAGAGTTAAAACTAAAAACAAAGCAAAACTTGTAATATTAAAAGAGCTTACACATAACTCAAAAGACTTATACAATAAAGCACTATATACCATTAGACAATACTTCTTTTCAACAAAAGAGTATTTATCCTACATTGAAGTCTATAAACTTTTAAAAGCTAAAAATAAAGGACAAAAAACCCATATTCCAAGATATTTGGATAAAGATGGACGTTACAAAGTAATCTATACAAAAATCCATTTAAAAACAATGGATAACGGATATATCAGACTTGCATTGTCAAAGTATATCAAAGAAAAATTCAAAATTAATTATCTCTACTTTAAGATACCAAAATATTTCCAAAACAAAGAAATCAAAGAAATCCATATATTGCCATACAAACCGCATTACAAAATATACGTTTGTATATAGTGACAAAGATAAAAGTTTCAATCACTATACAACAGACGATATAATGGCAATAGACTTTGGAATAGACAATCTTGCGACCATTGTAACAAGATACGATAGTCCTATACTGCTTGATGGTAAGTCCTTGAAATCCAAGAACAGATGTTTCAATAAAAGAATATCTGTTTTACTATCAAGCGTAACAAAAGGCAAAAACCCAAAAGAGTGGCAAAAAGTAAACTTTAAAAGATTAAATATCTGGTATCAAAGAAGAGAAAACTATATCAAAGACTATCTACACAAAACTGCTACAAAAATAATCAATATTGCAATAGAAAAAAGGATTAAAACTATTGTAATTGGATACAATAAACTTTGGAAAAACAGATGTAATATCGGAAGAAAAAATAACGAAAAATCCCTCTCAATCCCTCATTCAAAACTGCTTCAATACATCAAATATAAAGCCATTCAACATAAAATAGAGATAATCGAAACGGAGGAAAGCTATACTTCAAAATGCGATCTTCTTGCATTAGAAGCTATCCAAAAACACAAAAAAAATCTTGGAAAAAGAGTTAAAAGAGGAATACTTCAATTAAGTATAGGGAAATTAATTAATGCAGATGTAAACGAGGCATTGAATATATTAAGAAAAAGCGTAGCATGTGATTCTCTTATAGAGATAACAGGTAGAGGGCATTGGCAAATTTCCAAAGGAAATTTAGGGTTGATGTGGGTTCCAGCCTGTAAAGGGTGCATACATACCTTTACAAACTTTCCCATAAGGGAAACTCCACCTATAATGCGTAGCAGTTAGGAGAGATTCACGTAGTTAGATTGAAGGTAGAGTAGAAAGTAGTTTTGGCAAGACTTTTTTCAAAGTGTAACTTGACTTTAATTCCAGTGGATAAAGAGTCAAAAAAGGTTATCTCTTCTTACAAAGTAGATTTAATTAATCTAAAAAATGCTACCTTAAATCAACTATTGGATACTATTTTTAATACGACACCTCTTTTTTATAAAAGAGAAGGTAATAAAGTTTTTGTTAGTTTTTATAAAAGTGCAATTTTTAAAATTGATTTTATTCCAAATGTATTTAGCGGCTATGTGAATATGGACTCTTTTGATAATAGTATTAAGTCAGCTTATAAGAGGGATTTTTGGAGTGAGTTAAAAGAGAATTTAATTCAGATTTTAAAAAATGAAGGAGATAAATATAAAAAACTAGTTATTGATAAAAGTTCATCGCTTGTTAGCGTAACTGGTAATAAAAATCAATTGCTTGCTGTGAAGGAGTATATTGATAATTTGTTAAAAAGATTAAAAAGAGAAGTTTTAATTGATGTTAGGATTTATAGTGTAGAGCTTTCTAAGTCTTATCAAAGGGGGATTGATTGGTCAAAATTCTCTTTATTTTTATCAGATAGTTTAGTTCCTCTTAGAGGCAGATATATTGGGGGGAGTGAGGCTATTTTTAATTCTGCTACTTTTAATGCATCGGCATTTTTGAATTTTTTAGCTCAAAATGGAAATGTCAATTCAATTTCAAATCCAAAGATAGTAACTTTAAATAATCAAAAATCAATTATAAGTATTGGAGAGACTATTTATTATAAATATGCTTTAAAAGTTGTAACTGATAATAATGGTAATTCATCTACTGAATATACAATTGGCTCAAAATTTGTTGTGGTTTTACTTGATATTACTCCTTAAATAAGTGATAATAACGAAGTTATTTTGAGTATAAATCCAAAGTACATTTAAAAAACCAAACTCAAATAAATTCTCAAAGAGATACGTCTCTGGATATTAAGGGGAATACTTTAATAACAACTATAAGATTAAAAAATAATAAAACGATTGGTAATCGGGGGTTAATAGCAGATGATAAAACTTTAAAAGTAAATGGAGTGCTGATTTTAAAAGAAGTTAGCTTAAAAAGAGAGCTTGTTTTTGTAATTACGCCTTATATTAAGATAAAAAGACATCTTTGAAAAAATTTTTGGATAAAAGGTAATTGATGTTAAAAGAGCTTATAGAGTCGTTTGAGGATACTATAAAGTTTAATGATTTTTTTGAATATTTAGGCTTTGTGGATGCTAAAAATGAGATATTATCCTCTCCTGGTAGGATTATATTTTTGTTGGGTGAGCCTGGAAGTGGGAAGAGTTATCTTTTATCTTATTTAAAGTATGAAAATCCAGATAAATATCTTTTAATAGAGAGCCCTTTTTCAAAGATAGATTTAAAGAGTTTGGATAAAAATAAGACGATTTTAGTTGATGAAGCTCAACTTCTTAGTCTTAAAACTCTTGAATATTTAAGAATACTTAGCGATAAAGGACATAAATTAGTTTTGGGAATGCACACTCAAATTGGTAACAAAGTTGCAAGTCTTCCACATTTTAGCTCCCGTTATATTGATAAAGTTTATATAAGAGGGCTTACATTTAGTGAGTTTCAAAAGTATGTTATGAATAAATTTATTCAGTATCAAAAACAATATTTAATTAGCCCAAAAATTTTAAAAAAGATTTACAAATATAGCAAGGGTAATTTTAGAATGGCAAAGAAGATAATTTATATAGGGCTTAATTTGTTAGATTACTCTATCTCGCATAATCTATCTTATAGGACTTTTGATGATTGTATTTTAGATATGAGTTTACTTGCAATAGGAGTATTAAAATGAGATTTTTTGAACTTGAAAAGGAGTGCAAGAAAAGAAGGTTTAAGCTTGCTATTTTATACACAATAATTATCCTCTCTTGGCTTTTTAGTTTTCTTTTTTTAAAAGAACTTTTAGATTTATCTTATGAAAAGGAGGTAAAAGCTAAGTATTTAAAAGAGATTAATAAAGAATTGAGTATCAAACAATGAATTTGCCCTTAGATGTTATTAAGAGATATAGAGTTTTGCTTTTTAAAAAGGATGAGAATGAGACAAATTATTATCAATACTATTTTTCTAATAGAAAAGTGTTAAATGTAGAGTATAATGCCACTCTTGGGAAAATTTTATGCAAAGATGGAATTAATTTTTCTGAGGCTGAATGTAATGAAACTTTGTTTAAATAAAGCCCTTAGAGGGCTTCTTTTGCTTTTTGAACGATTTTTGCGAATGTTTCTGGCTCGTTCATTGCCAAATCTGCTAAAATTTTTCTATCAAGTTCAATTTCAGCTTTTTTAAGCCCGTTAATAAATCTTGAATAGCTAATATCGTTTAGTCTGCAAGCTGCGTTAATTCTCATAATCCAAAGTTTTCTGAAATCTCTTTTTTTCTGTTTTCTGTCTCTAAATGCGTAAACTAAACTTCTTTCAACTTGCTCTTTTGCTTTTCTAAAATGCTTTCTTCTACCTGAATAAAAGCCTTTTGCCATTTTTAAAATTTTTTTATGTCTTCTTCTTCTAACTACACCAGTTTTAACTCTCATTTACTCTCCTTTTTTGGCGTGCATCTTTTGCAACTTAGCCTCTTAGGCGAAGGCTTTTGCCTTACTTTGCCGCTTCTTCACTTAGATACAAAGAAGTAGTTTTACTTCTTTAATGTTTGTTTTATCCACGTATTTAGGGCTTCTTAAATGTCTTTTTCTTTTTTGAGATTTTTTTGTAAGGATGTGACTTCTATAAGCGCTTCCTCTTTTAATTTTTCCACTTTTTTTAACTCTAAATCTCTTAGCCGCCCCTCTGTTTGTCTTCATTTTAGGCATTTTGGCTCCTTTTTGGATTTGAGAGGTAATTATATCATAAATTATGTTAAAATTATGCAAAAAGGCTCTGATATGCTGCTTAAATCGGTTATAAATCCTATTAAGAAGATTTATCTAAAAGAGTGGGAAAATAGGTCTTTGAGCGAAATTATTAAGCTTTTTAAAAAAGTAAATTGTGCAAGACTTTATATTGTAAATGAAAATGAAGAGCTTATTTATGTTTTAGAAGTTAATGAAATTTTGGATATTTGTCACAATAATAAGGATATTAGTTTAAAAGAGTATTTAAAAGATAAACTTCCACCTTTGTATGTTGAAGTTACTAACTCTTTAATTGATGTTTATAATTTTATGAGAGAAAATTTTTTAAAGTATGTTCCAGTACTTGAAGATGGAAAGTTAATTGGTGAGATTGAGTTTGATAAACTTCCCCTTAGAATTGGGCTTATTGTAATTCAAGACCCTTTAACCCAAGTTTTTAATGAAAAGTATTTTAATTTTTTACTCCAAGAGTATAAAGAAATTGGTGATGAGGTAGGAATTATTTATATTGAGGTAAAAAATTTAAATATTATCGAAGCAATTTATGGAGAGAGCAAAAAGAATGAGATTTTAAAGTATGTAGCAAATAAAATTAAAAGTAATGTAAGAGAGATTGATTTTGTATTTAGAAGTGGAAATATTTTTAAAATAGTGGTATTTGCTGAATTTTCAGTACTTGGGATTATTTCTAAGAGATTAAAGGATGTTTTGGATAATACAGAGTATGATGGAGTAGTTATTCAAATAAAGCTTGCCTACACTCACATCCCCACGGACTCTCCAAATGTATTAATTGCTCTTGAAAAGTTAGAAGAGGAGTTAATTAGAGAAAGGGACTAACGCACTCCCCCAAGTAAATCCCCCTCCAAATGCATCAAGTAGCATCATATCACCTCTTTTTAATTTGCCGTTTTTGTACATTTCATTAATTGCCATTGGAATTGAAGCTGATGAAGTATTTCCGTATTTTTGCACCGTTAGGACACATTTTTCTTTTGGCATATCAATTGCTCTTGCTACTGCATCAATTATTCTATAATTTGCTTGATGAGGGATAAACCAATCAATTTCATCACTTGTTAAGTTGTTTCTTTTTAGAATATCTCTTACACTTTGAGAGAGGGTCCTAACTGCTACTTTAAAAGTTTCATTTCCTTTCATTTCAAGGTAGATTTTATCTGTATCGCATCCATATTTTACTCCTCTTCCAGGAGTTATAAGATAGTCTTGATACTTTCCATTTGCATTAATATCAATATCTAAAATTGCTTCCTCTTTATTATCAGTTGCACTAATAATTGCTGCTCCCGCTCCATCTCCAAACAACACACAAGTTGTCCTATCTTTCCAGTTTACTATCTTACTAAGGGTCTCAGCCCCAATAATTAAGACATTTTTATACATTCCACTTTCAATAAAGGCTTTCGCATTTGCAAGAGCGTAAATAAACCCCGTACACGCCGCACTTATATCAAAAGCTGGTCTTACAATTCCAAGTTTATCTCCAACAACGCAAGCGGTTGATGGCATGTTGAAATAATCAGGAGTAATTGTAGCTACTATGATTAAATCTATCTCTTCTTTATCCATATTTGCATTTTTAAGAGCATCAAGTGTCGCTTTATAAGCTAAATCGCTTGTAACTTCATCTTCTGTAATATGACGAGTTTTTATGCCAGTTCTTTTTGTAATCCATTCATCGCTTGTATCTACGATTTTTTCTAAATCTTTATTTGTTAAAACCTTAGGAGGGACATATGCTCCTATACTTTTAAATTTTGCATACATTAATGAACCTTTAAAGACTCTTTAATTTTCTCCGTTACATCATTTTCTATATACTTTATTGCTTGAAAAATTGCATTTTTTATAGCTTTTTCGTTGCTTTTGCCATGAGCTATTATAACACAACCATTAACTCCAAGTAAAGGCGCACCTCCATACTCTGCGTAATCTGTAATTTTTTTAACTCCTCTAAATACCGGTTTTAAAAGTATAGCCCCAATTTTTTGCAAGAGTCCAGATTTTTTAATTTCATCTTTAATTAAAGCTCCAATAGTCTCAGCTGCTCCTTCGCTTGTTTTAAGAAAAATATTTCCAATAAATCCATCCGTTACAACTACATCCACAACGCCTTTAAATACATCATTTCCTTCTACATTTCCTTTAAAATTTGGAAATTTCTCTTTTAGCATTTTAAAGGTTTCTTTTGTGATAGAGTTTCCTTTACTTTCTTCTTCTCCATTGCTCAAAAGCCCAATTAAAACATCTTCTTTGTTTAAAACAACTTTTGCATAAACTTCACCCATAAGCCCAAATTGATATAAATGAATAGCCTCGCAATCCACATTTGCTCCAACATCCAAAACCAAAGTATAAGAGCGTTTAATTGTTGGCATAAAAGTTACAATGGCTGGTCTTTTTATTCCTTTTATTCTTCCAAGTTTTAAAGTTGCAAGGCTCATTGTAGCACCACTATGTCCTGCACTAACTACTCCATCAACTTCCCCTGCTTTTAAAAGCTCAATAGACTTATAAATAGTGGACTCTTTTCTTTTTAGGGCTTGGGTTGCGTTTTCTTCCATTTTTATTACATCATCACTATTTATAAATCTAATTTTAGAGAGGTATTTTTGAGGAATAAGAGGTCTTATTTCATCTTCTTTTCCAATTAAATATGCGGTAAAATCTTTTTTTTCTAATGCTTTAATTACCCCTTTTATTATTGGAGTAGGACCAAAGTCCCCTCCCATTGCATCAATTGCTATTTTCATTAATACTCACCGCAACTTGGGCATACTCTGTGAGGTCTTTTATAAGCACCGCATTTGCATTTAATAACTGTTGCAAGTGTTAATTTATAGTGAGTTCTTCTTTTTGCTGCTCTTGTTTTTGAGTTTCTTCTCTTTGGAACTGCCATTGTGTCTCCTTAAAATTCTTTATTAAATTCTACATTTTGGCATTTTGGGCAGACATTATAATCGCTTTTAATTGACGCTATTTCACTTTTTATTATCTCTTCTAGGTTAAAATTTTCTTGTTCTATAATGTCATACTCTTCATCAAAGCCATTATATGGAGGTTTTACTACTTTAAATTTTACCTCTTCATCAACTTCTTTTAAAAAAGGCTCTAAACATTTTATGCATTCAACTTGCACTTTGCCTTTTAATTTACCAGTAATAATTGTTTCGTTTTTGTTTTTTATACTCTCACCTTCTAAGGTAAGTCCTTCTACTTCTTTTTTGATTTTCAATTATAAAATCTCCCTTTTGGCAAAGAAAAATGCAATCTCTTTTTTAGCATTTTCAAGGCTATCGCTTCCATGCACTGCATTTGCTTCAATACTCTCAGCAAAGTCAGCTCTAATTGTCCCAGGTTTTGCTTCTTTTGGGTTTGTTGCTCCCATTAATTCTCTATTTTTAGCAACTGCATTTTCACCTTCAAGCACCATTACAACAACAGGACCGCTACTCATATATTCGCACAAATCATTAAAAAATGGTCTTTCTTTGTGGACTTCATAAAATTTAGCAGCATCTTCTTTTGTAAGTTTGATTTTTTTCATTGCTGCGATTCTAAGTCCGTTACTTTCAAATCTATCTATGATTTTGCCAATAACATTTTTAGCAACTGCATCAGGTTTAATGATTGATAGAGTTCTTTCCATTGTCTCTCCTTTATTTTTAGGGAGAAATTATACAAAAAATAGAAGAAAAAAAGAAGAGAAGAAATTAGCAAGCGTCCATTACAGGCTCACCAGGCTCACCTCTGTAATCTGCACAAGTTTGTCCTTCTTTGCACTCATCCCAAACGATACATCCCTCAGTTGGGCAAGCTTCCGCACATGCTGGACAATCATAATAACCTACGCACTCAACGCATTTATCTGGATATACATAATAAATTTCTTCTCCTGTTGGGTTTTCGCTATCATCAACAATTGCTTCTACTGGACACTCATCAAGACATGCACCGCAATTAATACAAATATCTGTAATTTTTACAGCCATTTTTGCTCCTTTTTTAAAATTTAGTTGTCTTAAAAATATATCATTAAATTCTTAAAATTCCCTTAAAGCAAAATAGAATAGTGCTAAAAGTTTCGTTTTGTTACATTCCACAAGCTGCCTGTCCGCCTCTCCAATATTTCTTTTCAAGCGCTAAGAATTTTTCTCTTTCTTCATCATTCATTACCCTTTCATTATATTCAAGCTCTAATCCAAGCCTTTTTAGAGGCTCTCTTACTGATGAGATAATCTGTTCTTTTATTGGAATGTTTGCAAATGGCCAAACGAATGTGGCTTTTACTTTATTTTCTTCAATATCTACATCTTGCAAAATCCCAAGGTTTGTGAGGCTTGTTGCTATTGCTGGGTGTTGAATACTCTCAATTGTCTGCACTACTTTAAAAATGTCCATTTTTGTTCCTTATTTTAAATTTAAATAATCTTTAATTTCATCAACTTTATTTAATCTCTCCCAACTAAACTCTTCTCTTCCAAAATGTCCGTAGGCTGCGGTTTTTTTGTAAATTGGTTTTAAAAGGTCTAATGTTTCAATTATCCCTTTTGGAGTTAAGTCAAATAATTTTTTTACAGCTTCTTCAATTTTTGTTTCATCTACTTTTGCAGTTCCGTGAGTATCTACATAAATACTAACAGGCTTAGTAACTCCAATTGCATAAGCAATTTGTAAAGTAAGCTTATCGGCAACTCCTGCGGCTACTAAGTTTTTAGCCACCCATCTTGCCGCATATGCTCCGCTTCTATCAACTTTTGTAGGGTCTTTTCCGCTAAACGCACCGCCTCCGTGAGGTGCTGCACCTCCATAGGTATCTACGATAATTTTTCTTCCGGTAAGTCCGGCATCCCCTTGTGGACCTCCTATTACAAATTTTCCAGTAGGGTTTATAAAGTATTCAACATTTTTACTAAGCATTGTAGCAGGAATTACCTTTTTAATAACTTCTTCAATTACCGCTTCTTTGATTTCTGAGTAGTTAATATCAGGTTCGTGTTGGGTTGATACTACGACTTTTTCTACACTAACTGGTTTTCCATCAACATATTTTACGCTCACTTGTGCTTTTCCATCTGGTCTAAGCCATGGAATAATAGCCTCTTTTCTTGCAATTGCAAGCCGTTTTGTAAGTTTGTGTGCAAGCATTATAGGAAGTGGCATAAGCTCAGGTGTTTCGCTGCACGCATACCCAAACATCATTCCCTGATCACCTGCACCAATCTCTTCGCCTCTTTCTACTCCCTGGCGGATATCTGGGCTTTGCTCTCCAACTCCGTTTAATACCCCAGCAGTCCTGTAATCAAATCCGTATCTTGCATCAGTATATCCAATCTCTCTTATAACTTCTCTTGCAATTTCTTGCATTGGTGCGTAAGTTGTAGTTTTAAGTTCGCCTGCAATTATGCAATATCCGTTACTAAGAAGAGTTTCACATGCTACTTTTGCGTTTTTGTCCCTTTCAATTATATAATCTAAAATTGCGTCGCTTATTTGGTCAGCCATTTTATCAGGATGACCTTCTGTTACACTCTCACTGCTAAAAAGATATTCTCTCATAAATTCTCCTTGGAATTTTTTATAAGTATATCAAATTTAAAAGAATAGTATAAAGTTGAGCTTGGTTAGTGAATTTTACCAGACACTTTACTGGGAAATAAAGAGAGATTTTCAATACTTCAAATGTATTGGTTGAATGCATCAAATTTTTAAAATTGAATTTAAGTTTAATATTAAATTGGAAATTTTTGAAGCTGTCAAGAAAAGGGAGGTTGGAAAATTATTTTAATTTTTCCCTAACCTCTTTTGCGGCATCTACCATATTTTTAAGGCTTGGTTTAACTTCTTCCCATTTTCTTGTTTTAAGTCCGCAGTCTGGATTTACCCAAACTTTTTTAGCTGGTAATACTTCTAATATTGCGTTGATTTGCTCAACTATTTCCTCTTTGCTTGGAACTCTTGGGCTATGAATATCATAAACCCCAGGTCCTATTTCACCTTTATAGCCTCTTTCTTTAAAGATTTTAAGTAGACTATTATCACTTCTTGCGTTTTCAATTGAAATTACATCAGCATCCATAGCTTCAATAGCGTCCATAATGTCACTAAATTCAGAATAACACATATGAGTGTGGATTTGAGTTTCAGGTTTTACAACGCTTGTTGTAATTCTAAACGATGTAATTGCCCAGTCTTCATAATCGGCTCTTTTTTCATTTCTTAAAGGATAACCTTCTCTAAGTGCCGCTTCATCAACTTGAATTACTTTAATCCCAGCAGCCTCTAACGCTTCAACTTCATCTCTTATTGCAAGTGCCATTTGGTAAGCTGTTGTTTTTTTGCTTTGGTCATCTCTAACAAATGACCAGTTAAGCATAGTTACTGGACCAGTTAGCATTCCTTTCATCGGTTTATCAGTTAGGCTTTGAGCGTATGTAATCCACTCAACCGTCATATCTTTTGGTCTAGATACATCTCCGTAAATTAAAGGTGGTTTAACGCATCTGCTACCATAACTTTGTACCCATCCATTTTGAGAAAATGCAACTCCATTTAACTGCTCGCCAAAATATTCAACCATATCGTTTCTCTCAAACTCTCCGTGAACTAATACATCAAGGTCTATTGACTCTTGAAACTCAACACACTCTTTAATCATCTCTTTGATTTTTGATTTATACTTTTCTTCTGAAATAACGCCATTTTTATAATCTCTTCTTAATTTTCTAAGCTCAGGAGTTTGTGGGAAAGAACCAATTGTTGTTGTTGGAAGGATTGGGTATTTTAGGTTTTCGTGTTGGAGTTTGATTCTCTCTTCAAAAGGAACGCTTCTTTTTTTATCTTTTTCAGTTAGGTTAGAGACTCTATCTTGCACAATTGGGTCGTGGATTTTTTTAGAGGTTTTTCTTGTCGCAATTGCAAGTTTGTTACCTTCTAATACCTCTTTGTCATATTCACTAAGCTCTTCATCTTTTACTAGTTTGTTAATTACTCTAATCTCATCAAGTTTTTCAAGTGCGTAACTTATCCAAGATTTAATGTCTTCATCCATTTTTGTTTCATATTTTAGAGTATATGGTACGTGAAGAAGACTGCAACTGCTTCCAATATGCACTTTATCACTATCAACCGCTTCTGTTAATCCTTTAACAAAAGCCGCTGATTTTTCAATATCATTTACCCATACATTTCTACCATTAACAATTCCAATTCCAACTTCTTTGCCAGCATCAACTAACGCTTTAATTGAGTTTTCGCTTCCGTGGACAAAATCTAAAAACATTCCTTTAATTGGAGTTTTAGCAAGCACTTCGTTTGCTTCGTTTGAGTGTTCAAAATAAGTTGCTACATAAATGTTTGCATCTTTTGCAAGTTCATTATAAACTTTTTCAAGTAGCTCTAAATCTTCTTTTGTAGGATTTGTAACAAAGTAAGGCTCATCCATTTGGATAATAATTTGAGGATTTAATTTTTTAAGCTCTTGAATAATTTCTTTGTAAACTGGGATTAATTTTTCAATAATTGCTTTTTCATCTCCCTTTACTTTTGAGAGTTTAACAAAAGTGATTGGTCCAATTAAATTTACCTTAGGTTCAATTCCAAGCTCTTTTGCTTCTTTATACTCTTCTTTGATTTTTTCAATATTTGGTTTAAAATCCATATCTTCGCTTAATTCAGGCACAATATAGTGGTAGTTTGTGTTAAACCATTTAGTCATTTCTTGGGCTTTGTGAGTTGCATCACCTCTTGCCATTGCAAAATATCTATCAAGCTCATTTTCAATATCTTTGTATTTTTGAGGGATTGCATTTAGCATAATTGAAGTATCAAGCATATTATCGTAAAAACTAAAATCATTTATGCTAATTAAATCAATTCCAGCGTTTTTTTGATAAATCCAGTGTCTTTTTCTAAGCTCGCTCGCTGTTTTTTTAAGTTCATCTTGACTAATTTTTCCACTCCAATAAGCTTCTAATGCTCTTTTTAGCTCTCTTTGCTCACCAATTCTTGGAAAACCGATTACATATGTTGCCATATCTATCCTTTTTGGCGAAATTATATCAAACTATTGAATGGATTTAAAACCTCTGTTTATTATTTGATAAAGCTTTGCTTTGTAAATAACTTGATTGTTAAACATATATAAATTAAAGTCATCCAATAAAGAGTCTTCGTCTCCTTGTGAGAGTTTATAAGCTTTGTTTGCTAATGTGTTAAGAGAGTAGTTAAGCCAATTGTATTTAATGTCTGAATTTAATAGTTCGTTATATACTCTTAAATCTGATGGAATGTCAATAATAGAGTTTGCAATTAAGAGTTTTCTTACATCATCTGGCTGAGTTAAGTTTATCATTAAAGGAGAGTAATTGATTTGAGTTGAGAATTGTAATTTTGTATTTATGTTGTGATAAGTTATATCTCCTAAGATTTTGGTTGTGTGAGGGGTGGAAGTGTTTAAGAATACATATTTATTATTTAATTTCCAATAAGGGATATTTGGATAGTAGTAATTTGTAATAGAGACATTTAAATCATTTTGCTCTATTTTTAGTAATTGATTTGATAAGAAGAGATTTTTATCAGTAATTGCAACTGCTTTTGGGTCTGCTAAATATTTAGAAAGAGTTCTCACTTGTAGTTTAAAGTCAATTCCTCCAAAAAATAGGTTTGGAGAGAAAATATCAAGTTCATTTAAATTAAAAGTTGGAATGTAAAAGTTTGCTGAGTAGGTTGTTAGATTTTGGAGGGATTTTTTGTCGGTTGTTATGTAAAAGATGGTTTGGTATTTGTTTGTTATAAGAGTTAAATCATCGTTAATGTCAAATACTTCATATGAAAATTCAACTCCTTTTGATAAAAAGTAAGTCGTTATGGAGTTAATGATAGATGGGACGAATTTGTAAAGTTTCTTTTTATCAATCATAATGGCAAAATTTAGAGTAGGTTGGATTGATTTGAAAATATCGTTAAACTCTTCAATTGTTACATTTTCTTCAAGGGTAGAATTTATCTCTTTTGTTGAATTTATTTCTGTTAAATTTTTATCTGTTAAATTTTTAGAAGTTAAGTTGCTTTGAGCAAATCCAAAGCTAATAGCTAAAAGTAAAGAGAGTACTATTTTCATATCATACTCTTTATAAGCAAAAAGTCTTTGTAAGCTTCTTTTTTAGCGCTTGGGTTTCTTAAAAGATAGCTTGGATGGTATGTTGGTATCACTTTTTTCTCCTTGTATTTAAAAATTTGTCCTCTTATTTTACTAATTGGCATATCCATATTCATAAGATACATAAAAGCCGTTTTTCCAAGACAAACTAAAATCTTAGGGTTAATTATATCAATTTGTTTTAAAAGATATGGTTTGCAAGTTTCAGCTTCTATGATTGTTGGGACTCTATTATTTGGTGGGCGACATTTTACTATATTTGCAATGTAAACATCATCTCTTTTTAATTCTAATACATTTTCAATAATTTTTGTAAGTAACTTACCAGCCCTCCCTACAAATGGGCGTCCAGTTCTATCTTCCATCTCTCCTGGTGCTTCTCCTATAAACATAAGTTTAGCTTTTGGATTTCCCTCTCCAAAGACTACATTTGTGCGAGTTTTGCTTAAATCACAAAGAGTGCAATTTTCGCATTGTTTTTTAAGTTCTTCTAATTCATTTGGCATTTTGATTTTTTGTTCTTTACTCTCAAATCCTTCAAAGTATTCATCTCCTGCTTCTTTTAGCTTATAGAGGTGTTTTAGTAGGAGTAGATTCATTTTCTTCCTTTTTTATTACTGTGTAAGTTGTATGAGCGAGTTTGATGTCATCTTCTTTACTAAACGCTTCTAAAATTTCACTATAAATTTTGCTTCTAAGAGATAAGGTCATATAATTGTTTAAATACCAACAGCTAATTACTATTCCATTTTCATTTATAAAAGTAAAGATTTTTGGTTCTACATTTGCATTTTTTATATGGTAGATTGCTTTTAATTTATGAAGTCTTCTTTTTGTAATGTCTGTATATCCTTTTGAGAAGTTTTGGACTATTCCTTTTATTATATGTTTTGCTTTTTTGTAGTTGCTATCAAATGTAATTGTAATATCAATTCCATCCCAAACGGTTGAGAGTCCGTGGTGGGTGTAGTTAAATATTGGATTGTTAAATACTACATTGTTTGGAATAAATACAATCCTTCCAGCTCTTCTATTTAGAGTTAGGGTAGTTAGGGTTACATCTTCATACATTACGATTTTTGTTAAGGTTATATCAATTACATCTCCAACAATTTGGACATTTCCGTTTTGGAGGGTTATTTTTATTCTATCTCCTACCTTAAAGTTTCCACTTGTCATTATTACAAACCATCCAAAAATATTCATAAACCAATCTTTCATAGCAATTGCAATACCAGCTGATGCAAATCCAAGGATTGTGATTAAGTAAGTTGCGTTATTGATGTAAAAGAAAAGGATTATTAAGATAATAATTGTAATGTTTATAAAGTTTAAAATTTTGTTAATAAGATATATAGACTCTCCCTTTACATATTTTCTAACTCCAAGTTTTATAAAATAAAAAATTAAAATTGATATAAAGATAGAAATAGCAAGATAGATTAATTTATTTATTTCTCTTTGTATCTCTTGATTGACTTGGGAGATATAGATTTGAGCTTGTGATTTTTGATTTTGAATCTTTGTTTTATATACATTATTAATTGTTTCAAAGTCTAAGAGAAGTTTTTTTAGCTGTTTGTCTTTAATGCCCGCTTTTTTATAAAGATTGTTTAGCTCAATTAATTTTTGGTAGGTTGAATAAAATTTTTTGTAGTTTTGAATATTTTGATTTAGGATTGATTTTATCTCTTTTTCATAGCTTAATGCCCCAAATATTGCAAAAGGATTATTAATTGTAGGAGGGGTTGGGAGAGGTTTTATTTTAATAAGACTCTCAAAAATATTTTTATTATTTTTTAGTAAACCAAGCTCTGTTTGGAGACTTAGTATTTTATCTTTATTTTTTTTAGGATGTCTTTGATATTTTTGGAGCATATCTTCTAATGATTTATATTTTAGATAATTTTGATAATTTATGTAAAATTCGTTTTTGTTAAGTTCGTTTTTGATGTTTTTGATTGATAAATTTATCTCTTTTGTTAAATTATTTTCAGCTCCAAAAAGAAAGATTGAGATAAAAATTAAAATCCACCTCAACTAAACTTCCTTAAAACTTTTTTAATAATATTTGGATCAATATCTTTGATAATTTTAAATTTTCCAATTTTCTCAGGGATGATAAATTTTAAAGAGTTATTTAGGGTCTTTTTATCTAAAAAGAATTGATTAAAAAATTCATCTACATTTTCTATTTTAAAACTTGTTGGAAGATTATATTTTTCAAGAAGTTTTTTAATCTCATCAGCTTCTTGATAAGAGAGGTATCCAAGTGCTTTTGAGAGTTCATTTGCCATTACCATTCCAATAGCCACTGCTTCTCCGTGGAGATATTTTTTGTAGTTTGTTAGATTTTCAATTGCGTGTGCAAAAGTGTGACCATAATTTAATACGCTTCTTATGCCTTTTTCTTTTTCGTCAAGACTAACTACTTTTGCTTTTAATTCCACTGCTCTTTTTATCATCTCTTCAAGAGAGATTTCGTTGTTTTTGATTTTTTCAAAAAACTCTTTATCAAACATTACCGCCATTTTGATAATTTCAGCCATTCCGGCGTTAAATTCTCTTTTATCAAGGGTTGATAGGAAGTAGGTATCAATGAAGACATATTCTGGTTGGTAAAAGGTTCCTATTAAGTTTTTGCCATATCTGTTATTAATTCCAGTTTTTCCGCCAACTGAGCTATCTACCATTGCAAGAAGGGTTGTTGGGATTTGGATAAATTTTACTCCTCTAAGGAAAATGCTTGCTCCAAATCCAGTCATATCCCCAATAACTCCTCCTCCAAATGCTATTAAAGTGGAATTTCTATCAAATTTTGCATCAAACAATCTATCAAGTGCATACTCAACACTTTGCCAAGTTTTATACTCCTCTCCATCTGGAAGAGTAATAATTTGAATTTCTGGGGCTTTAATTTTGTTTAGAAGATAATTTATGTGAAGTCCGCTCACTTTTGGATTTGTGATAATTGCTGTTTTTGAATTTAGTTTAATTTCTGGTAATTTTCCTATTATGATGTCATAGGTTTTTGAATTTGTTTTTACTTCTACTTTCATTCTTCATCCTTTATTGGTATTAGAAATTGATTTTTATCTATTAAAATATAGCTAAATTCTATTTTGGGGTGTAGTATCATTTTTAGTTTAGATGGTGGAATTTTAGCAAAAGCTTCTGCTAAGCAGATGTTTTTAAGGGAATTTAGGTATGTTATTGGGTTTTGATTTTTTATTGAGATAAATTCTACTTTTGCAGTTTTTAAAAAGTTTATCTCTTTTAAGATAGAGACAATCTCTTTTGAGTTATTTTCAGGGTCTATTTCAAAAAATTTTATTCCAATTCCAAGCTGGTGGGATAAATCGTATAAGATTGAAGCGATGTTTGGAGTGTATTTATTTACAATAGCTCCAATTGCTTGGCATTTTTTAATTGATTCTTTTCCAACTTTTAATATAGGTTTTCTAATCTCAAAAAACTCTTTTTTGTATGATAAAAAGATTTCATTTGGAATTATTGTAAGCCCTATGTTAAATTTATTTATGTCTTTTTTAAGAGCTTTTATATAAGAAGTCTCATTATAATCGGTGATTATTGAGATGTCTGGGAATTTAAAGAGTTTGTAAATTCTATGTTTTGTTGTTGGGTTTATTATTTTTATAATAAGGAGTTTGTTTTTGAGTTTTCTGTGTAAAAATAGGGCAGTTTTTAAGAATTTTGATATCTCTTTTTGATTAAATTTTTTCATATCTAATAAAAGATAAATATTTTGTCCGTATGGTTGAGGGAATGCTCCGATTGAGTTTTTAATTCTGTGGAAAATCTCTTTTAATCTTTCTGGTCTTCCAATAAGAATTATTTTATCGTTTGGGAGAATAATTTTTGGATTTTCTTTTAATTCTCCATTTCTATAAAGAGTAGCCATTCTTACATTGTAATTTTTAAATATTGAAGGAGTTTTATAAATAAAAGGTGAGTGAGGTGGAATTTCTACTTCTAATATTTCACCTTGTCCTAGTCCAATGTTTCTTGCAAAAAGAGGCACTCCTGGTAGGAGGTCTATTACTTTATTGGTTATAATATCTGCAACGTCAATTATCTCTATATTGTTAATTGGAGGAAGTTTATACTCATACCAAAATTTTACAAATACTATTGAAGTTTTGTAAAGTTTTATATGTTTTAATACAAATTCAGCAGTTTTTTGATTTTTTATAAAAATAATTATCTTATCAAAATCTTTTTTTATTATATTTTTGTAGTTTTCAAAGGCATAAAAGTTAATTTTATAAAAAAAGAGATTCTCTTTCTCAAACCCTTCTTTAATTTCATCATCTTCGTAAATTATGTGAAATTCGCCCAAATTAAGGTAGTTGTTAGCAATTTTTTCTATTAAAAGCTTTGCTTCTTTGGCTCCTGCAAAAATTAATATTTTGCTCAATAAATCCCTTTTTTCAAAATTATAGTATGTTTTTATTATAATTTCAAAAAAGGGCATATATGGAATTTAAAATTGATGGAGTTGATGGAAATGCAAGAGCTACTACAATAAAGACTCTTCATAGCGAGATTAAAACTCCAATTTTTATGCCAGTTGGCACTGCGGCTGTTGTTAAAAGCCTTGATGCGATTGATATGATGGAAATTTTAAATGCTCCTATCATTTTGGCAAATACTTATCATCTTTATCTAAGACCGGGTGATGAGGTTATTAAAAAGCTTGGAGGGCTTCATAATTTTAGCGGGTATAAGAGAAGTTTTTTAACAGATAGTGGAGGGTTTCAGGCGTTTAGTTTGGGAGATAATGTAAAAGTTAGTGATGATGGGATTTTGTTTAAAAGCCATATTGACGGTTCTTTTCACTTCTTTTCTCCTGAGAAGGTGATTGATATTGAGTATAATCTAAATAGCGATATTATGATGGTACTTGATGATTTAATCCCTCTTCCAAATACTTCTGAGAGAATTAAAAAATCAATTGAGAGGACAGTGGAGTGGGCAAAGAGAAGTTTAATCCATCATATTAAAAGAGGCAAAAAAAATAACCTCTTTGCAATTATCCAAGGGGGGACTGATTTTGAGATGAGGAAAATTAGTGCTAAAAGCCTTGTTAGTTTAGAGTATAAGGGGCATACTTTTGATGGGTTTGCAATAGGAGGGCTTAGTGTTGGGGAGGAAAATCAGCTAATGTATGATACGATTGAAGCAACAATCCCTTATATGCCAAAGGATAAACCAAGATATTTAATGGGGGTTGGGACGCCTGAGGATATAATTGAAGCGATTGATAGGGGAGTTGATATGTTTGATTGCGTTATGCCAACCAGAAATGCAAGGAATGGGCATTTATTTACTTCTTTTGGGGTTTTGAAGATTAAAAATGCAAAATATAAACTTGATGAAAGAGCAATTGATGAGAGTTGTAGTTGTTATACGTGTAGGAATTTTAGTAGGGCATACCTTAATCATCTTTACAGAGCAAAAGAGATAACTTATGCAAGACTTGCTTCAATTCACAATCTCCACTATTATCTCTCTCTTGTAAAAGATGCAAGGGAGGCGATTTTAAAAAGGAGATTTAAAGAGTTTAAAAGAGAATTTTACTCTCTTAGGTCCTAAATTTTAAAGGCAAAGGTTTTAAGCTTAGTCCTTTTTCTTTTTTGAGAATTTCTCCGTTATTTGGATTAACTTCTATTTTATACTCTTGCAAAGCTCCCATATAATCTTGGGAGGTTACATCAATAATGAGTTTGTTGTTTTTTAGGGCTACTTTTTTTGGAGTATCTTCCATACCAAAGTCATAAGTTTTTGCCCAGATGATTTTTCCATCTTTTACATACATAATAAGTAAGTCTTCACCTTTTGAGTTTTGGTTTGAACCGATAATTAAAAATCCGCCTTTGTAGCTTTTTATAAATTTTGGGAATTGATTCTCTTTTAGTGAGAGTGTATAAGTTTTAGTTGAAGCTATTTTGATATCGGCTCCTTTTTTGTAAGTAAGAAGCAGGGTTGTTAAGTTTTTATCAAAAACAATATCTCTTGGCTCATCAAATTTGTCTCCAATATACTTTACTTTTTTGATATTTAAGTTTTTATCTAGAACTAAAATAATTGGTCTGTTTTTGTCTTGGTCGTATGCTAAGAGATAGAGATTTTGGTTATTGCTTACCATCTTTTTTGGATCTAAGAGCATATTTATATGTTTTTTTTGGATTAAGTCGTAGTTTTGATTAAGTTTAAATAGATTTATTCCATTATTTGCTGGTGCAAAAAAGTAGTAATTGTTGTTTAATTTTGTAAGGGAAGATTTTGAAATTTGGTAATTATTTATTAATTTGTTTTCAATGTTTACTTCTTTTAGATTATTTTGGATATTTGGAGTTTTTGAGCATCCAATAAGTAAGAGAAGGGGGAGGATGAGTTTTTTATTCATAGTAAGTTACCGCACTTTTTCCAAATTTTTTTGTTTTGATTTTTTTGTATTTTCCAAGATGCTCTGGAAATTCATAATCACTTTGGTGCTCAATTAAAATTTTTTCTACATTGATTTTTGGCAATGTTTTAATTAAGTTTTGCACTTTATCATAAATATCTTCATACCCTTCTCTTATTGCAAACGGTGGGTCAAAATAGAAAATGGCTTTATCTTTTTCTCTTTTTAATCTCTCAATTACATCCCAAATAGTATCAAAACTATCTCCTAAGATAATTTCGCATTTTTCTCTATCTTCTGGTTTTAGTGAATCAATATTTCTTTTTAATACTTTTGCCGCTTCTGGATCTTTTTCAAGAAAGTAAGCCTTTTTTGCCCCTCTACTTATTGCTTCAAGCCCAATGCTTCCAACTCCACTAAAAACTTCAACCCAAGTAGAATCTGGCACTTCCCATTGGAGAGAGTTAAAGACGGATTCTTTTAAGATTTGTTTTGTGCTTCTTGTTGTCTCTTTTGTGTTCATATAGAGTTTTTTACCTCTATATTTTCCACCAATAATTTTTATGTTACTTTTTTCAATCATTTTGCCTCCTTAAAAAAACTGCTTCCACTTCCGCTAAGATACCCAAAATCTTTGTATTTGTAAAGGTCTGGATATACCATTAAAGCCGGTTTTAGCAAATCGTTTAATTCATAAGGGGAGTAGTTAAAAAGCTCTTTTGTCTCTTTTTTATCAAAATCGGTATCTTTTGGATTAAAAAAGTGTTGATGATAAGCGTTATAAACCTTAGGGGTTGAGCATTCAATTGGTGGAGTTAGTATATCAACATCAAAAGCCTCTTCATCCCTTGGGATTACAATATCTCCCCTCCCGTAAACATCCGCAACATCAGCATCAGTAATAAAAAACGCAACATCGCTTCCAACTTTTTTGCCAATTTCAATAAGTTTATCAGTGGATAAGTTTAGTCCGCTTTTTTTATTCACAAGCCTCAAAAAAGCCCCAGCATCGCTGCTGCCTCCTCCAAGACCTGCCATTTCTGGGATATTTTTGTGAATTCTTATCTCTTTTCCGATAAACCACTCTTTAATCTCAGGGTAAGCTTTTGTGAGTTCTACATATGCTTTAAATACCGAATTATCCCTTAATACGCAATTTACATCCCCTACAATATTAAATTTCTTAGCTTCAACTATCTCAATCTCATCATACAAATCTTTAACTTTCATAAACCTTGACTTTATCTGATGATACATTCCATCATACCCTACAATTTTTAAAAACAGATTCACTTTTGCATATGCTTTAATTTTCATACTCTTCCTTTAAGGAGATTTTGTTGAGTATGTAACTGACTTTTTTATCTTTTATTTTTATTATGCAAAAAAAATCATCATATACTACAAAATACTCTCCATCCTCTTTTATTTTAAATTCGTTTATATCAAGTTTTTGTCCTAAACGCAACTTTTTATTATCTCCTAAGAAGTAGTTTTGGGGGATTTTTAAAAAGTTTATCGGATTTAGTTTTTTTTCGCACTCATACTCAAACTCTCCTTCTTTTACCCTTTCAAGATATGTAAGAGTTCCTCTGGTGTTTAATTTTTTGGCTATATCCTCTCCAAGGGTCCTTATAAAAGTCCCCTCACTGACTGTTGCTTCAAATGTAACAAAAGGATGAGAGTAATTAATTAGCTTTATATCATAAATTTCAACTTCAATCTCTTTTAATTTAACCTCTTTATCCTCTCTTGCAAGCTCATAAGCTCTTTTTCCATCTATCTTTTTTGCACTGTATTTTGGAGGGATTTGAGTCTGTTTGCCAATAAAGCTTTTTAAGACCTTTTCAATCTCTTTTTTATCAAAAGGCTTTATCTCTTTTATTGAAATTATATTTTCTATATCAAGAGTAGGGGAGCTTGCTCCAAGAAAAAGGGTGCTTAGGTAAACTTTTGGGCTCTTTTTTAAAAATCTAAAAAGTTTAGTATATTGTCCCGATGCAATTACCAAAACTCCACACGCAAACGGGTCAAGGGTGCCTGAGAATCCCATTTTTTTTTCTTTGTATTTTTTTTTGAGTTGAGAGAGGAATTTATTTGAGCTTATAAACATTGGTTTATTGGCTACAAACAAAAGATTTTTCATTATACTATCTCCACAAAATCACTCAAAATTTCTTTAATATTCCCCCCTCCAAAGTCAATTTTTAGTTTTGTTTTATTACCAGCTTTATTTACTCCAATAACTCTACCTTTTCCAAAGAGTTTATGGTTTACTAATGTGCCTCTTTTAAAGAGGCTACTCTGTTTTATATGGATTTTATCTTTTATAAGTCCAGCCTCACTTAAAAATCTACTTCTTTGAAGGTGGCTTCTTTTTCCTCTTATAAAGCGGCTTTTTGCATAAGAGAGTGTTAGTTCTTTTTTTGCTCTTGTAATTGCTACATACGCAAGGCGCCTTTCTTCTTCTATGTTTGCATCTGAGAGTGGAAAAAATCCCTCTTCCATCCCAATTACAAAAAGATGCTCAAATTCAAGCCCTTTGCTTGCATGGATTGTCATTACATTAATTAAACTATCGGCAATATAGTCTTGGTCATTTTCAAGTGAAAGTTCATTTAAAAATTCTTTTAAAGAGAGTTCTCTTTTGTCTCTAAGGAGTCCATAAAATTCTTCAATATTTCTTTTTTTATCATCATCTTTATAAGATTTTGAAAAATTAATTTCTTCTAAAATTTCTGGAATTTCTTCAAGAGGAGCGTTTTTTATTCTCTCTATTAAAATAATAAATTCCTTAATAGAACTTCTTGCTTTTTTAGGTAAAAAGTCAATTTCATTCTCTTTTAAAAATTTCATAAAAGAAGAACTTTTTAGTTTTTCTAATTTTTCAATGGATGTTTTTCCAATGCTTCTTCTTGGTTTGTTTATAATTCTTTTAAAAGAGTAATCATCATCTTCGTTTACCGCAAGTCTTAAATAGCTTATTAAATCTTTTATCTCTTCTCTTTCGTAAAACCTCATTCCGCCTACGAGTTTATATGGAATTTTGTATTGTCTAAGTCCACTCTCAATTGAGCGAGAGAGGGCGTTTATTCTATAAAGAATTGCAATCTCTTTTGGATTGACTCCTTTATTTATTAAATTTTGGATTTTTTTTGCGATAAGCTCAGCCTCAGCCATTTCGTTATAATTTTCAATAATTTCAACTTCTTTTCCATCTCCAATTGCTGATATTAATTTTTTGTTGTATCTTTTTTTATTAAATTGAATTAAATTATTTGCTGCTTTGAGAATTTGGTTTGTTGAGCGATAGTTTATCTCTAAGGTTATTACTTTTGCGTTAAACTCTTTTTCAAATTCAAGTATATTATTGTGGTTTGCTCCTCTAAATCCATAAATGCTTTGATCATCATCTCCTACTACACAGATGTTATTGTGAGTTAGGCAAAGTTTTTTTAATAAAAGGAGTTGAATGTTGTTTGTGTCTTGATACTCATCTACCATAATGTATTTGTATTTATTGGATATTTCTGTTGCTAAGTCTTTGTTTTTGTCTAAAATCTCAAAAGTTAATAAAATTAAATCATCAAAATCTACTAAATTATTATCAAGTAAATAGTTTTGATACTTCTCATAAATAAAAGCCATTTGTTTGTAAATGTTTTCATTTGCAAGGGTGTAGACTTCATCTGGGGTTAGAAATGAATTTTTATATCGGCTTATCTCTTTGCTCATAAAAGCAGGAGGCAAATCAGGAGAGATATTTTTTAGTATTTTTTTTTGATCTTCTGCGTCAATTATTACAAAGTTGTTATTCCTATTTAGCATATGGATATAAAGTTTTAAAAACATAAGCCCAAATTTATGAAATGTAACAAGTAAAGGTGGAGATGGTATATTAAATTTAATAAGATTTAATGCTCTCTCTCTCATCTCTTTTGCTGCTTTGTTTGTAAATGTAAGGGTTAGAGTGTTTGCTGGGTCAATTCCAAGAGAGAGAAGATATGCAAGACGGGTTGTAATTGTTTTAGTTTTACCGCTCCCAGCTCCAGCTAAGATTAATAATGCTCCATCAATATGAGTTGCTGCTTTTTTTTGTTGTTCGTTTAGAGTGTTTAAAAATTCCATTTGCCTCACTTTTTTGATTTATTATACCAAAAAAAATTTTGCAAAAAGTTATAAGTTTTAGTTATAATTTTTATAAAAAAAATTAAAGTAGGGGTAATGATTATTAAATATTTAGACAAAATTTACACTTTTTTGCTTATTAATAAAGTATCAAGCTTTTCAAAAGCAAGTAAACTTCTTGGAATTTCTCAGCCAGCTGTTACTCAGCAAATAAGAATACTTGAAGAGTTTTTGGGAGTTACTCTTTTTGAGAGGAAGAAAAATGGGGTTTTGCTTACAAAAGAGGGGAAAGAGTTTTTAAAAATAAGCAAAAAATTTGAGAAGTTTTTGGAGGAGTTTGAGAGGGAGTTTGAAAATTTTAGAAATTTTGATTCTCCTTTTTATATGGGAGCTTCTCAAACAATTGGAAATTATCTTTTGCCAGAGTGTATGAAATATTTTAAATCCCTTATTAAAAAAGAGATTAACTTGATTATTAAAAATAATGATGCTTTATTAGAAGATGTAGAAAATGGAGCAATTGATGTAGCTTTTGTAACAAAAAAAAGAGATAATAAGCTAAATTATGTTGAGTGGCTTGATGATGAACTTGTAGTTTTTTCAAATAAACCTTTACCCTCTACTATTGAGCTTAAAGATTTAAAAAACTACGATATGATATGCCGTGAGCCAAACTCTTCTACGCGTGATTTTATTAAAGAAGTTTTTTTAGGTTATAATTTTGATTGCGATAGGTTAAATGTAGTTGGGCTTGTGCATAACTCTACTGCTTTAAAATTTACAATTCTAAATTCAAATGAGCAGCTTGTATCTATTATCTCAAAAAGAGTAATTGAAAATGAGCTAAGAGATGGGAAACTTTTTATTGCAAAAATAAAAGGAGTTAATTTAAAAAGAAAGATTTATATGGTGTATAAAGATAAAAGAAAAGAGATTTTGGCTTTGAATAAATTTATTAGTTCATAAATTTTTGGTTTCTTGGATTTAGGGCAAATGGATTTTTAGCTTTTTCTTCTTTTTTTAGAGTTGCGGCTACATTTACAAAAAGAGGAGTCTCATCTTCAAGAATTTGTATAATGTTTTCAAGAGGCACTTTTACAATACTTCCAAAATTCTCTTCTCCAAATCCAGCTTCAAATATAAGATACTCTCCTTCAATTTTTGCGGTTGAGAGAGTGTAGTTTGCAAGAACGAAAACTATTATATCTTTTAGCTCTTTTTGAATATGTTCTGGGAGGTTAGGGGAGAAGGTTATATTTTGTAAATTACAAATGATACTAAACTCCTCCACATTTGGTATAAGAAACTCTAAAAGCTCTTTTGCATGTTTTGTTTTAATCTCTTGGAAAGTTTTATTTTCTATAATCATTTGCAAGTCCTTTAAATTCATTTAGCATCTCTTTTACAACTCCAATTCCTTTATTCCAAAAATCCTCTTTTTCTATGTTAATGTTAAATAGTTCAATAAATTGTTTTTTAGGAGGTATGCTTCCACCTTGGCTTAGGAATTTTATATATTTTTCTTCAAAGTTATTAAATCCTTCTTTGTAAAGTTTATAAAGACTTAATACCAGTAACTGGGCGTATGAGTATGCATAACAGTAAAATGGAGAGTGAATAAAATGAGGAATATAGCTCCACCAAATTTCATAGTTTTTTGTTAATACTACACTTCCTTTAAACATTCTCTCATTCTCTTCCATCCAAATTTTATTAAAGTCTTTTGGTTTTAGCTCATCAAAGCTGTGCACTCTTCTTTCAAAATTGGTAAAGACAATTTGTCTAAATAGGGTTGCGAATATATCTTCAAGTTTTGCGGCGTATGTTTCAATAAGTTCTTCTTTGTTTAGTCTTTTTTTAATCTCTTCAAACAAAAGCATCTCAGCAAAAATGCTTGCCGTCTCTGCCGTTGTTAGGGGAGTGTCTTGGTTTAGGTATCCAACTTCTCTTGCTAAATATTGATGAATTGCGTGTCCAAGTTCGTGAGCGAGGGTGAATATGTCTCTTCTTTGGTTTGTGTAGTTTAGCAGTACATAAGGGTGAGCCGCAGGGGTTGCTGAGTGGGAAAAAGCTCCTCCTCTTTTACCCTCTTTTGGATAGACATCAATCCATCTCTCATCAAATGCTTTTTTTGCAATTTCATAAAATATAGGAGAGAAATTTTTAAAGGCGTTTAGCACTAACTCTTTTGCCTCTTCAAAAGAGATTTGGGGAGTTTTGTTGCTTAATTTAATAGGAGCGTATCTATCATAATCATACAAAGTATCGTATCCAAGTAACTCTTTTTTTATTTCGTAATACTCTTTTACTATGTCTGTATTTTCGTTTACCGCTTTTATTAAAGCATCAACGCTTTTTTTGCTAACTCTGTTTGCTAAGTGTCTTACATCTTCTGGTTCTTCATATCCTCTTATTTCAAGATAATTTATCTTCCAATCTTTTTTAATTTGATTGTAAATAAAGCTTAGTAAGTCTTGATGAGGTTTTAGCCCAAGAGTTAAAGAAATTTGAGCTTTTTTTCTTGTTTCTCTATTTGGTGAATAAAGTTTACTTAAAATCTCTTCTTCGCTTAAATATTCTCCTTCAAAGAAGAATTTAAGCTTGCTTAATGTCTCATCAAAAAGTCTTGTAAAGGCTGATGAGCTTGTTAACTCTTTTTTCATCATTATTTTCTCTTCTTTTTCACTAAGCTTATATGGGGCTTCTTCTTGAAGGTGGATTAGGTAGTGTTTGTAAATTCCGCTATTTTTTATAAATTGTTCTTGCTTATTGATTGGAAGATGGATAAATTCAAGCTCAAACCAAATTAAGTGCTCCTCTGCTTTTGTGGCAAGGTCTTGAAATTTTGCTAAAAGGTTTCCTTTGCTTGAATCTGTTGCAAAAATTAAGAAGATGTAAGTTAGGCTTCTTCCAATATTTTCTAAAATTTCTTCATACTCTTTTATAGCTTCTAAGAATTCTTCTGGTAAGAGTGTATAGAGTCTACCTTTATATTTTTTTTCAAACTCTTTTGCCCTAAATATTGCTTGTTTTAAAAACTCTTCTGCTTCTGGAATGGAATCAAAAAGAGCCGATAAGTCCCAGTTCATTTATATCCTTTTTTCAAATTATATCAAATTCATCAACTATATAAAATCCTAAAATTGCGTTAATTAGTGCAATCTTTTTAAAGTATTTTATATCACTTTTATGGATATTAGCGAGTTTAATTTTATTTTCTTTTAATAGCTTTTCTCTCATTGTTCCTTTTAAAAGAGGGTATTTTGGACTTAGCCACTCTTTGCCGGTGAAAAATGCAAGGTTTGATATTCTTGTATCTGTAATTAAACCGTTTTTAACTAAAATAAACTCATCAGCTTTTTTAGAGAAGGCGTTGAGTTTATCTCTATTTTTGAATTTAAAAGGATAATTAAAATCAATCTCTACTATTTTAAATTTTTTAAACTCTCTTTTTTTAATTTCAAACTTTTCAATTTTTACTATTCCAAATTGATTATAAGTAACTCTTACTCTTAAATTTCCTCTAAATTTTAGCTTCTCCCACTCTTTTTTATCAAATTTCCATTTAAAAAATTCAAAAGTCTTTTTAACTCTTTTTA
>Ga0256837_1000293_pt1 | contig 44508 bp, 45 predicted proteins | sample 4562384metaG_FD_185976 | JGI IMG/M metagenome (GOLD analysis project Ga0256837, IMG submission 185976) | Hydrothermal vent microbial communities from Guaymas Basin, Mexico - 4561-384 | ecosystem: Environmental > Aquatic > Marine > Hydrothermal vents | place: Mexico: Guaymas Basin | collected... | reverse complement strand
ACTGATAAGGATGCACAATATTTAGTATCACAATTAGCAATATTAATTGATAAATCACTAAATCAAGGTGAAACAATAGATGATAAAACAGTAGATAAAAATTTTGTAACATTTTTACTTAGGTTGTTTTATTAAAAAATATTAAGGATTAGATATGATTATAAATATGTCAAGTGTTAAAACAGAAGCTTTATTGCTTTTTTGTAGAGATCTAATAAACTCTTATGAAAAAAGTGATGATAATATTTATAATATATCTGATGATACAAAAGAGTTTATTGCTAAAAATATTCAAGATCTAAAAAAAGCTATAAATGTAGTAGTACAAGGTAATAACTATTATATACAAAATTCAAATGTAACAAGAATTAAAATAATACTTAGTTATTACAACCAAATAAACAATGATATATCTAAATATTTATCAAATAAAAGTGAATTTAATCCATCTATGTTATGTTTTTCACTTCTTGCTACTTGGTTCAAAGAGCTAGAATATGGTAAAAATTCAAAAGAGTATCTATATTTTACACTATACCCTTATGGTGAGATATTTGATACTCTAATCGTAAAACAAAAAGATATAAGATATAAAAATTTAAATATAAATATGATACAAATAGCAGAAGATACAATGCTAAAATTAAATACCAAAGGATTATAATGGCAGAATACAGACTGTTAATAGATACAAGTGATGAAAAAGGATTAGTTTATACTGTATCAAAAATTCTTTTTGAACATAATTTAAATATAGAATCAAACTCTGAATATGTTGATAAAGAGGTAAATAAATTCTTTATGAGAACTGTTTTAAGTGGAGAGTTTAATAAAGAAAAACTACTAATAGATATAAAAGATGCATTACCAAATGATGCTAGAATAAAACTAAGTGCAAATAGTAAAAAAGATATAGTTATACTTGCTACTAAAGAGGCTCACTGTTTAGGTGACATACTTATTAGATATGTAAGTGGTGAATTAAATGCAAATATAAAAGCAGTAGTAGCAAACCATGATACACTTCAAGATTTAGTTGAAAAGTTCAATATCCCATTTGAGCTTGTATCTCATGAAAATCTAAGTAGAGAAGATCATGAAGATTTAGTAATAAAAGCAATAGATAAGTACAATCCTGAGTTGATAATACTTGCAAAATATATGAGAATACTAAATCCTAAATTTGTGACACATTATCAAGGTAAAATATTAAATATCCACCATAGTTTCTTACCTGCATTTATTGGTGCAAATCCATATAAACAAGCATTTAATAGAGGTGTTAAGATTATAGGTGCAACTGCACACTATGTAACAGATGATTTAGATGAAGGTCCAATTATATCTCAAGATGTAGTAAGGGTTGATCATACATACTCTTGGCAAAATATGAGAGATGCAGGAAGAAATGTAGAAAAAGTTGTATTATCAAATGCACTTAGTTTATTACTTCAAGATAGAGTATTTGTATATGGAAATAAAACGGTGATACTATAATGAGTTTAAATATAAATATTGTATTACTAGAACCAAGAATGCCAGGAAATGTAGGTACTATAGGAAGATTAGCTTATGCTACTGGAGCAGTTTTACATCTTATTAAACCTTATGGTTTTGGAGAGATTACTCAAAAAGAGGTAAAAAGAGCAGGGCTTGATTATTGGGAACATTTAGATGTAAGAGAGTATGAAAATATAGAAGAGTTTTGGCAATCAAATCCATTTTCATCTAGACATTTTTTCGCTACAACTAAAACAAAACAAAACTACTTTGAAGTTCAATATCAAGATAATGATTATTTCTATTTTGGTAGAGAAGATGCAGGTTTACCACAAGAACTTTTAGATAAAAGTGAACAATCTTGTATTACTATACCAATGGTAAATGATGCAAGAAGTTTAAATATAGCAAATAGTGTATCAGTTATTGTATATGATGCTATTAGACAAAATATAAATAAGTTTTAAAGCTATAAATTTATAGCTTCATATACTTTTATAGCGTCATGGTGTTCTTTTACATCATGACATCTAACTATTGAAGTACCTTTACTTATACTATCAAGATGAATAGCTAAAGTTCCACTTAACCTTTTCTCAACTGGTGTATTTGGAACAATATGTTCAATCATAGATTTTCTACTAGCTCCTATTAATAACTCATATCCAAAATGTAAAAAATGCTCTTGATTTTTAAGAAGAGTAATGTTGTGTTCTAAAGTTTTACCAAAACCAATGCCTAAATCTAAAATAATATTTTTTATTCCATACTCTTTTGCTATATATATTCTTTGTTTAAAAAAGTTATCAATATCTATTATGATATCTTCATAGTTTGGATTATCTTGCATAGTTTTTGGAGTACCTTGCATATGCATAATAACTATTGAGGCATCATATTTTGCAGTTATTTTAGCTACTTCAATATTACTAAGTCCTGTAATATCATTTACAATTTTAAAACCACTTTTAAGAGCATATTCTATAACACTAGGAGTATAAGAATCAATTGAAAAATCTACTTTTTCATATAGCTTTTTCTCTTTTATAGTGTCACAAATATCTTTTATTCTAGAAAGTTCCTCGTTTTCATCAACTGCAACACTTCCTGGTCGTGAAGATACAGCACCAATATCAATAATATTTGCACCATCATTTATCATTTGATTGATCTTAGATATAGCATCAGAGCTTTTAAATCTACTTTGATTATAAAAGCTATCATTATTTGCATTTATTACACCCATTATTTTTGTATGTTTATTAGGTATTTTTATAAAGCTTTTTAAACTAGAGGCTAAAGTCTTAAGTCCAAATGGTTGAGATAACTCTTTTTTACTTAAAATCTCTAGATGTTTATTTGAAGCTATCAATATAGCATCAACAGTTTTTGTAGTATTTAGTATAGTTCCTCTAGGTACTGCTAAATCAGCTCCAATAGATAGTGCATCTTGTTTTAAAATATTAGCAGCACCTGTATGTAAATCTTTTATATATATAGTATTTATATTTGATTTTTTAGCTAATATTTTAGCTCCAGCATCTTCAGTTCCTAGATTTTTATATAGTTTAGTAAAATTGTTTGTAGTTATTTTATATATATCCATTATTTATCCATAAGATTTAAAAGTAATGTTGTCAAAATAGTATTAGGTCTTGAGTTTAGATCACAAAGTTGAATAGCTCTAGAAAATGCATCAAGCTGATCTTTACTTAATTTGATATTATCATTTTTAACATTTATCATCATAGATTCAATAAGTTTTTTTAGTTCCAATTTACTTATTCTTTGATTTTGTTTTACAAACTCATATAGTGAATCAAGACTTAAGTTGGCTATATCTAAACTACAAGGTTCAATTAATTCTTTTTTTATTAGATAGTGTGTTTGAAGTCTTGAAAATATTGTAGGTAATATAGTTGTTTTTGAGTTTGTAAGTATAATAAAAATTATATTTTTTGGTGGTTCTTCTAGTACTTTTAAAAGAGCATTTTGAGCATCAGTTGAAAACCTAGCAGCACAAAGAATAATATATTTTGTAGTTGCTACACTTATGTATGCTTCTTTTAGAGCAAGTTTTGCTTGAGTTATTAAAAAGTTTTCATAATCTTCAGGAGCAATTAGTCTTGTACTATGTAAAGGAAGAGATGAGATAATCTCTTTTGATTTTTCTTCAACATCATTAACAATAAGTATTGACGATGTATTAAATATCATTATTTATCTACTTCTATTTGAGCAAATAGTGTTGCATCAAGCGTTTTATTAAACAATCTATATAGTTGAAGAAGTTTAAAATCAAGAGTTTCATCATTACTTTTTAGAGAAAAACTATTTGTCATATTTTCATCTAATAACCATAAAAATGAGTTATTAGATACTTTTGGTAAAATAGCTTTTTTACTATGTGATTTACCTATATACCAAAATATATAACCATTTGGATAAGATATATCTAGCATATCTTTAATATGTTCAATATCTGTTTCATAAGATATATCAGAAAAACTATGAGCTATACAAGTAAAATCAAAAAATGGCAAAAGTGGTCTAGAACTAGTATCTTTGTTTATATTTGATAAAATATATTTCAAAAACCACTCTCTTGGTTCATCTGTAACTATAAGTACAGTTTTACCACCATCTATAATATTTGTTAAAGTTTTTGCTACAAGTGGAATCCAGTCAAATTTTCGCTCTTCCATCCAAGAACCGATAAATCTATCATCTCTTATAGTTTTAACTGTCCAGTTTGTAAACTCTTGCAATTTATATCCTGCTTACTTATCTAATTCATATACATCATGAAGAGATCTAACAGCAAGTTCTGCGTATTTTTCTTCAATAATCATAGAAATTTTAATTTCGCTTGTACTTATAATTCTGATGTTTATATTTTCATTTGCTAAAGCTTTAAATGCTTTACTAGCTACGCCAGTATTTGATTTCATACCAACACCAACAATTGAAACTTTACAAATTGATTCATTGTAATCGATTCTTTCAACATCCTTAGCAAAACTTTCCATAACTGTTTTTGCTTTATGTTGATCACCTGTTGGGATTGTAAAATCTAGATCAGCTTTTCCATCAACTGCAACTGTTTGAACTATCATATCAACATTTACATCAGCATCTGCAAGAGATGTAAAAATATTTGCTGCAATTCCTGGTTTGTCTGCTACTTTGTACATACCAACTCTTACTTGATTTTTATCTAGTGCAATTCCACTTACTACTGGTGCTTCCATAATATTTTCTTCCTTTGTTATTAATGTTCCTTCTACATCTGGTGTAAAAGAGCTTCTTGATACTAAATTTACATTTAATTTTTTTGCCATCTCTACTGATCTATTTTGTAATACTTTTGCACCTAAACTTGCAAGTTCTAACATCTCATCATAAGAGATTTGATCCATTTTTTTTGCTTTTGGTTCAATTCTAGGATCTGTAGTATATATACCATCTACATCTGTATATATTTCACAAATATCAGCATTAATAGCACCAGCAATTGCAACAGCAGTTAAATCACTACCACCTCTACCAAGAGTTGTAACTCTATTTTCATCTACACTTACACCTTGGAAACCAGCAACGATTATTACATTTCCTTCAGCTAATGCTTTTTTCATATTTGTAGTATCAATAGATTCTATTCTAGCTTCAGTATGTTTACTTGTAGTTTTAATACCAGCTTCTCTACCACTCATTGATGTTGCTTTATACCCTTGCTCATTAAGTGCAATTGATAAAAGTGCAGAAGTTACTCTCTCTCCTGAACTTAAAAGCATATCAAGTTCTTTATTACTTGGATTTTTTGAAAAATGGTTTGCATATTCAATAAGTTTGTTTGTTTCACCACTCATAGCAGAAACAACTGCAATTACATCATCACCATTATCTCTTATTTTTTTGATAATTTGAGCAACATTTTGTATTCTTTCAAGTGTACCAACACTTGTACCACCAAATTTTAATACTTTTAACATCTTAAATATATCCTTCTTGTTTGAAATACTTTAATACTTTTTTATATACAGTTCTTTTGAAAAATGTAATATAATCATTTAGTTTATTACTTGGAACAAATTTATATTCACTAAACTCTGGAAGTTCTGTGTTTATATTTATTTTTGCACCTTTTTTTAATCTTACTAAAAAGTATTTTTGTGTTTGTCCATCATATGGTGTCATTTTAGCAGCAACTGCTGGTGGGAAATCATAGCTTACCCATCCTGGGTATTGAGCAATAATTTCAACTTCATCAGTTCCAATTTCTTCTTTTAATTCTCTAAATAATGCAATCTCAGGTGTCTCACCTTCATCAATTCCACCTTGTGGAAATTGCCATGCATCTTTAATATCTATTCTAGAAGCTACTAATATTTCACATTTTGAAGGATATGATGAGCTTAAAACAATCGCAGCAACATTTGGTCTGTATTTTTTATTCTCATTATTTTCCATAAATATTATACCTTATAATTATATCCGTGATGATAACTAAATGATGCTTTTAAACTGCTTTTATGCTAAGTGCAATATTAATTTTTTCTATATTAGTTTATTAGATATATATTTTAGATATAATTTCATAAAATATACTAGGATAAAAAGTGCTTTTATACATACATATACCATTTTGTGATAGTAAGTGTTTTTACTGTGCATTTAATTCATATACTAATCTTTCTCATCTAAAAAAAGATTATATGATTGCATTGAATAAACAACTGAAATTTGAATTGAAAAAATATAACAATATGGTTTTAAAATCTGTTTTTTTTGGAGGAGGGACTCCTAGTAGTATTGATGCTAGTGAATATAAAGAAATTTTTAATACATTAAAACCATATATAAATAAAGCTACAGAGATAACAACAGAAGCAAATCCAAACTCAGCATCAAAACAATGGCAAAAAGATATGAAAGATTTAGGTGTAAATCGTATATCATTTGGTGTACAAAGTTTTAATAATGAAAAGTTAAAATTTTTAGGAAGAAATCATAATTATACACAAGCAATCCAAGCACTTACAAATGCTAAAGATGTAGGATATGAACATATTAATTGTGATATTATATATGATACTGCTTTAGATACTAAAGAGTTATTGCAAAATGATTTAAAAATCATATCAACTCTTCCAATAGACCATATAAGTGCATATAGTCTTATAATTGAAGAAAATACAAAATTTGAACATACACCAGAAGTAAAAATAGAAAATATAGATTTTGCTAAATATATATTTAAATCTTTAAATGATTTAGGGTTTACTCAATATGAGATATCAAATTTTAGTAAAAATAAAAAAGCAAGAAGTATTCACAACTATGGGTATTGGCAAAAAGAGAATTATATAGGTGTAGGAAGTGGCGCTATTGGTGCTATAAATGATAAAAGATATTATTGTAATGAAGATGTTCAAGAGTATATAAATGAGCCATTAAAATATAGTAAAATTGAAGATTTAAATGAAGAAGATATATTATTTGAAAAAATATTTTTAGGTTTAAGAAGTGATGTTGGTGTTGATTTAGAACTTTTTAATGATACTCAAAAAGATAAAATAAAAATATTAGAAAATGAGAAAAAAATAACAAAAAGAGATAATAAAATATTCAATAATGATTTTTTATTAAGCGATGAGATTGTATTATTTATAGATAGTTAATTTTTAACTTTAGAGCTTTAATTAAGTAAAAATTAAAAGGAGATCTATAATGATAAAAATATTTTTAATATCTGGAATCTCAATATTGTTTATTGCTTGTGGCGGTGTTAGTCCTCAAGTACAAAAACAAAAGCAATTAGAGATAAATAATAAAATAAAAAAGTTTAATAATTTAGTAAAAAATGAAAATAAATATTTATGTAAAGCAGTAGTTTTTCATCCTATATATGAATATGAAAAGAAAAAACGACAAGGTAAAAATGTAGGTGATGGAACTGTTAAGTATATTTTTAACTTTAAAAATTACCCCCAAAATATAGATATACAGTGTAAGGAAAATCTTGGTGGTTGGTGTGATAATGATATCTATAAAGATTTTCGAGATAATAAAGATATAAAAGTTATTGAAAATAAAATAATACCTACAAAATATAGATATGAAAATTTAAGAGATTCTAAAATATTAATACAAAATATAAATTCAAATAAAGTTGATATTTATCTAAGTGGTGCAATAGAAAGTAGAGATAATAGTTCATTTACATTAACTTGTACAAATCCGTTAGATGTTATATCAAAAGAACCAAAAACGGTAAAAAAGTTCATAAAACCACCATTTAGTGATGCTATATTATTAAAAAAACTTGATAGTTATTTAAAATATAAACCAAGTATTGCTAAATATAATAGTATTGAAAAACTTGTTAAGTATAGTGTTTATATATCTATAAAAGATTTGTATAAATCATTAGGAGTAGTTTATTACTCTGGTTTTGGTAAATATCCTGCTGATTATAGAGTATTTAGACTTTTGCAAACAAATGTTGAAATATCTGATGATGAACTATTTTCTGAAAAATATACAAAAAAATATTTGCGAGATGATGATAGTGCATATATAATGATAAAAAAAGCAATTGATGATAGTATTTATGGTAATAATGAATATGAAAAAATGAATGGATATGCTTTTGCTGATTATTTTATAAAACTTGGTAAATATAATAATGAATTAGCAAAATTGTTAGATCAAGATTATTCTTCTTATTCAAGTTTAAAATTTCCAACTGATTTAAAGAAAAAGCTTTATACTCATATATTCAAATATATAAATAACGATAAAGCAATAAATATTGCACTAAATAATTTTATGATTGATAGATATATATTAAAAGATTTTAGAAGATTAATATTAAAATCAAATACTAATCATACAAAGGATATGAATATATTCTTAATAAAATTATTTGATATAAAATCATGGAGATTAGATTTTTTTAATGGTTATTTAAAAACAGAAGATTACACTATTATAAAAAGAAATAAAAATAAAAATATTTATAAGAATATGGAAGATATATATTTAATTTTAGAAGCGTTTGTATCTAAAAATAAACCTGACAAGATTACTGCTAATTTATATAGTTATATTTCATCACATAGATTTAAAAATATATCTAAATCTACAAAACAAAAAATATTAAACATATTAAATAAACAAAACCTATCAACTCTTGCACATAATAATGAATATCAACAAATATTAAGAAAAATGATAAATGATGATGATCAAAGAGGTGCTAACTTTTATCTAAAAAAAGGTGCAATAGGTGATGAAAAGATGATTTTAAAAGCATTAGATAAAGGTATGTTAAATATTGCTAAAAAAATTGCACTACAAGATATAAAATATGATTCAATAAAAGTTGCAAATTTTGCTATGGATAAAAAACAATATGATTTTATATTTTCACTTATAAATAACAATAAGTTAAGTAAACAAAATTTGGAAAAATTGACATATAGAGCACTATTAGAAAAAGAGTATGCTCTAAGCAATAGTTTATTTAATTATGGTGCTAATAAAATAAAAACAATGAGTATTGCTAAAAATAGATATGATCTAAAAACTATGGAACTTATTGCAAAGAATGGTTCAGCACAAGAAAAAAGATATCTTTTAGAATATAAAAAAGAGTTAGCAATTCAAAAAGAAAAAAGAAAAAAAGCAGAAGCTCTAGCAAGAAAAGCTAGAATTAAAAAAGAACAAGCTTTAAGAAAAGCATATTTACAAAGAAAATATGTAGGTGATAAAGTTTGTAAAAGTGGTAGAGTTGCATTATTTTTAAATATAACAATGAGTGGGTATGTTGAAAGGGTAAATAATAATCAAATACAAATAAGAATATCAAATACAGAAGGAACTACACCATACTATAATGGAGTATCTTTATATCCAAATAAAATTATTTGGGATGATTATAAGCAATGGAGAAAATGTAATTAAGAAAAGTATAATACACTTTAAAGTGTATTATATTTAGCAATCTAATGCGTATTTTTTTAGAGTTTCTAAAGATAAAACTTCAAGAAGTCTCTCATGCGTAGAGTGTAAAAATATTTTTGGTTCTTGTCCATCTTCAATTGATTTTAAAAACCAAGGCGCTGATAAACACCAAGATTGACCAGGCTTAACTCCTGCAAAATTAAACTCAGCAACAGGAGTGATTAGATCATTTCCTACTTTTTTAAGGTAGTTTAAATACTCTTCATCTGCATATATACATACAAGATGAACACAGTTTTCATCACCTCTGTTTACACAAGAACCATCTCTATAGTACCCAGTAAGTGGATTTAAAGAGCAAGGTTCTAGTTCAGTTCCTAATACATTTTTTTCCATATTAGAATCCTCTTAGAGTTATTCCAAGGTATAGTGCTAGTAAACCTAATATAATATTTAAAGGTATTAAATATTTTGCAATAACTTCTAAAGACTCTTTAGCACTTTTAAAATCACTAGCTTCATAATATCTTTGAGCACTATTTCTTTTTAGATATATTATTACAAATACAACTGTCATTATACTCCATATAGCTTCTTTAATATGTACAAATATATTTAAATCTGTACCTTTAAATCCAAGTGCCATACTCATTATAACAGCAGTAACAAGTAACAATCCAATCATAGGTCTTACAATATCAAAAAATCTTTTTAGATAGTTTAATATAAGACCTAGTTTTACTTGAGGTTTTTCTATATCTTGCATAGTAAAATGAACAGCAAATCTAAGTGCTATCATACCTCCTACCCAAATAATTGCAGAAAATACATGTAAAAATATAATCAAGCTTGAGTAGTCGTTAAATAAGTTTATCATTGTATCTTTCATATATTATCCTTATAATTTAATAACACCAAGGTCTCGTTTTCTATATGCAAGTGCAATTACAGCAAATACCATAGCAGTTACAACATATACCCATGTAGGAATAGGAACAGGATCACCTGTAGCATATGAATGCATACCAGATAAATAGAAGTTAACTCCAAAGTATGTCATAAGTATTGTAGAGAATGCTAAAGTTGAAGCAACTGCTAATACAAATGGTCTATTTAATTTTGGAACTAATCTTAAGTGAAGAACTATAATATATGCAACAATTGCAACATATGCCCATGTCTCTTTAGAATCCCATCCCCAGTATCTACCCCAAGATTCATTTGCCCAAACTCCACCAAGGAAGTTTCCAACAACAAGTGCAGATAAACCAATAATTAAAGTAGCTTCATTTATAGCAGTTATATGTTTGATTGTTTTATCAATATGTGGTTTTTGTTTTTTATCTCTAAAGATAAATAAAATCAATGACATAAATCCAAGCATAGCTCCAAGACCTAAGAATCCATAAGACCCAGTAATAATAGAAACATGAATAGTTAACCAGTAAGATTTAAGTACAGGAACTAGGTTTGTAATTTGAGGATCAATTCCACTTAAGTGTGCAGTAAACATAAATATTGCACTCATAACAACTGTCGCACTAAGTGCTAATAGTGATTTTCTGAAGAATACAACACCAGCAAACATAGTACTCCATGCAATATAAACTAAAGATTCATATGTATTACTCCATGGAGCATGTCCACTAATATACCATCTAATACCCATTGATATTGTTTGAATTATAAATAATATAGCTAATATCCCAAATAGAGTATTATTTACTTTTTGTGAATGTAGTTTTGGATTAAATACAGTTACAAACGATAATACAAACATAAGAATACCAATAAATAAGTAAGCTAAAGTAAGTTTTGGAAATACATCAAATTTATTAAATGCAATCTCTGCATCTATTTTTGATTGTGCAGGGATAATATCTTTTCCTATTCTTTTTTGGTAAGTATCAAGAAGTGTTATACCTTGAGAAGCTAAAGATATATTATTTTCAGCAACACCACCTAGCATACTTCTAGTGATATAATCAACAATTTGTTGCTCTTTTCCAGTAAACGTATTTATAGCTTCCATTGGAGAATACCATTTAGTATTTCCAACTTCCATTTTTGGATATATTTTAAATAACTCTCCTGTAAATACCATATAAAGGATATTTAGCCTTTCATCAAGTCTAATAACATCTCTTTCAAAAGTACCTCTTAATTTTGCATCCACTTTATTTGCATCTTCTAATAGTTTTCTTAATTTATAATCTTGACCAACTAATATCTCAGAAAATGCAATATATTTTCTATTCTCATCAATATTTAAAAACTTTTTTAGTTTAGGTGTTCTTATTTTTAAAACTCTAACATCTTTCCAAATATCTGGTCTACTCATCATCCCTAAAACAACTTGGTTTGCATTCATCCCTAAGAATGTATCTTTTCTAGTTAATTTTCTTAAAATATCAGTTGTAAATGTATCCATTGGCTCAACTCGTCCATTTAGCTGTACTAATACTCTTGAAAATTGATCAGAAATCTCTAATGAATTTTTTTTATGATTTTCAAGATAGTTTAACATCTCTTTTGTATCTGTTGCATGTAAAGATGTATTAAAGTTAAGTGCTAATAGTATAAGTAATACAGCACTTGCATTTATTTTTGCAATATATTTTGTTAATTTTTGGAATCTTGAATTTTTATCAAATAAGTTCATTATAAGTCCTATTGTAAGTAGTAAATAACCTATATATGTAGGCCATGTTCCTGGATCGTGGTTTACTGAAAGTACAGTACCTTTTTCATCAGCAGTATATGAACTTTGGAAAAATTTATATCCATCATAATTTAAAATATGATTCATATATATATGGTAATCTATTGTTACATTATTTTTTTCATCTATTAAAGTAACTTTACTAGAGTAAGACGATGGTGCCATACTTCCTGCATATCTTTTTAATTCAAAGTCATTTAATCTGATTTTAAATGGTATAGTCATAGGTTTTGATCCATATGATAGATATACTTTTATATTATCTTTAAATTCCAAAGTTTTTACAATTGCAGGTTTAGCTCCTCTTTTTCCTACTATTCTAGTACTTTGTATCTCATCACCAATTTTTGCTTGAAGTGTTAATAAACCTTGAGCAGATCTACCTTTTTTAGCAAATCTATAATGTAAAAAGCTAACTTCTAGCTCTTTGTTATCAATAGGTACTGTAAAAGTAAAGTTGTTATTTTTTAATAAACTATTATCAATAGCTGCAAAATCTTTTTGGTAGTTGTAGCTTGTAAGTTTTCCATTGTTATCAACAGTTACTTGAATATATGGCTCAAGTGATACCATTTTATTTGTAGTTTCACCTTCTCTTATAGTCATAATACCTTCATAACCATAATACCTAGTAAGTGCTGCACCTATTAGTATAATTACAAATGAACCATGAAAAATAAATTTTGCTTTACTTTTGATCATTTTTGTTTTATACATTAAACCTACCATATTTACTATAGTAAGTATCATTACTACTTCATACCACCATGAAGAGTAAACCATAACTCTAGCAGTTGATGTACCAAAGTCGTTTTCGATTATAGTTGCAACACCTGCACCAATGCCTAGAAGGGCTAATAGTATAAATGTTGAATAATATGAAAATAAAATTTTAGAAATAAATTTCAAATTTGAGCCTTTATTTTATTGTAAATTAAAATTACAATTTTAGAGATTTAAAAATTATATCAAAATAGTATTATATAAAGCATACATTGAGTATTAAATATAAAATAAAAGCTAAATTTAATTTTCACTTAATTTTAAGGAGTAAATAAATGCAATAATTAATAAAAATATTGTAAAAGTATATAAAAACTCATATGATGTAAAATGTAAAATAAATCCACCAATAAGGGAAAAGAATATACCAAAAGATGTTATATTTGACTGAATTGCACTATACACTGGTCTTTTATCTTCAGGGGCAATATTTATAAGTAGATTCATAGAAGCTAATCTGTATCCATCCATTGCTGCACCACTTAAGAAAAATATAAACATATATACATAAATATTTGATGCAATAAATGCTAAGGATATAGAAATTATATGAAAAATAATTATAATGTTTGAAATAAGTTTATTTTGTTTATTTGAACTTAATTTCCCCCATAAAATATTACTAAACATCGCTCCAACCATCTGTATAGTAATAATACTAGCAATTGCAGCTCCATTTAAATCTATTTTGGAACTAGCATCAACTATTATAAAAGGTAAAGAGAATAAATAAGCATAAGATAGTAAAAAAGTAGTAATTTGAATTTGAAGTTTTTTATCATTTTTTAGTAATTTTTTTGCATTACTTAAAAACTCTTTGAAACTTTTTTCTTTTTTTGAAATATTTTGTTTTATTGGTTCTTCTATTGTACCAAATGCCCAAAATCCAAATCCCATAAGTAAAGCAGATACTATAAAAAGTATACCAAAAGAGAAAGGTTCTTCATATACCTCAATAATATAACCTGCAGTTGCTCCACTTAATAATGCTCCAAATCCTGAAAAAAATTGTCTAACCGCCATAGATTTTCCACGATACTCTTTTGTAAATATTTTTGCTAAAATCTCTTTAAAATATATAGCTCCAAATCCAGCAGAAAATGAAAAAATAAAAAGTCCAATACCTAAACAAAGTAGTGTTAAATTATGATAATCATCTCCTAAAAATATTATAAAAATTCCAATAAAAAACCATGCTAAAAATCTAGCTAAAAACACCCTTCTCATATATTTTTGCATATGTGAATACCCTTGTGCATAAAATGCAGCATAAAGTTGAACTAAAATAGCTCCACCTCTTAACAGTGAAGAAAAGAATCCTACTAAAATAGCTCCACCTCCAAAATAACTAACAATTAAAGGTAGTATTGTATTAGCTTCAGCGATAGTTGTAGCAATTGATACGAAAAATCCATGTATAACATTTTTGTAGTGATTAAGTTTTTTATTCATTTAAAATTATATCTAATTTTTAGTATTTTTTTGCTATTATCTTTTTTATGAAATACAATAATATTAATTTTAATAATAAAACTATACTAATTACAGGTGGTGCTGGATTTATAGGAAGTAATTTAGCTTTTTATTTTCAAAATAACTATCCAGATGCTACAGTTGTAGTATTTGATAAGTTTAGAAATAATGAAACATTTTCTAATGGAAACCTTAAAAGCTTTGGACACTATAAAAATCTTTTAGGTTTTTTAGGTATTGTTATAAGTGGAGATATTACAAATGAGGCTGATTTAAAAAATCTTGAAGAGTCTTATAAATTTGATTATATTTTTCATCAAGCAGCTATTAGTGATACAACTGTAGCAGAACAAGATATTATGATGAATACAAATGTAAATGCTTATGAAAATTTACTTAAAATTGCGATAAAACATAATGCAAATATGATATATGCAAGTAGTGCAGCTACTTATGGAGATAGTGATCGTTTTGAAGTAGGTTATGAACAACCAAATAATGCTTATGGTTTTTCAAAAGTTATGATGGATAATATTACCTACAAATATTTAAAACAAGATCTTAATATCTCTATAGTTGGTTTAAAATATTTTAATGTTTATGGAGCAAGAGAATTTTTTAAAAACTCAACAGCTTCTATGGTAGTACAATTTGGACATCAAATATTAAAAGGTTTAACACCAAAATTATTTGAAGGAAGTGATAATATATTAAGAGATTTTATATATATTGAAGATATAATACAAGCTAATATTAAAGCTTGTGAACCTAAAAAAAGTGGAATATACAATGTAGGAACTAGTAAAGCTAGAAGTTTTGAGGATATTGTAACTATTTTACAAAAAGAGTTAGGTATTGATAATGGTAAAGAATATATTCCAAATCCATTTGTAGGACAATATCAGTTTTTTACTCAAGCAAATATTCAAACTACAAAACAAAATTTAGATTATGAACCTAGATATTCATTAGAGGATGGTATAAAAGAGTATATTCCAAATATTGTTGAAGTTTATAAATCTGAAGTAGAAGCTAAATAATGGTAAAGAAACCAAAAGTTTTAGTAATTGGTGATTTAATGATAGATCATTATTTATGGGGAGATACGAATAGAATTTCTCCAGAAGCTCCCGTACAAGTAGTAAATATCAAAAATGAAAGTTCAGTTCTTGGAGGGGCAGGTAATGTTGTAAATAATCTTGTCTCTTTAGGTGCAGAAGTTACTGTTATGTCAGTAATTGGTGATGATGATACAGCTGTTGAGTTACAAGGTTTATTAGATAAATTAGATGTTAAACAATTTTTAATTTTAAGTGAAAATAGAAAAACTACAAAAAAGTCTAGAATAATATCTTCAAACCAACAAATAGTAAGATATGATAATGAAACAATTGAAGCAATCGATTATGAGAGTCAAAAGGCGATTATAATAAAAGCATTAGAGATTATCCATAATTTTGATATTGTATTATTATCAGATTATGGTAAAGGTGTTTTAAATGATGAACTAATATCTAAGATGATATTTATTGCAAATGGTGCAAAGATAAAAGTACTTATTGATCCAAAGGGTGAGGATTATAAAAAATATGCAGGTGCATATACATTAACACCAAATAAAAAAGAAGCACAACTTGCAACTGGTATAGAGATAAAAGATGATGATAGTTTAAAAGAAGCCCTAAAATCTTTAAGAGATATTGCACTATTAGATACTCCAATGATAACATTAAGTGAAGATGGAATAGCAATTTTAGATAATAAAGATAATGTGATAAAAAAACCAACTGTAGCAAGAGAAGTATATGATGTAACAGGAGCAGGTGATACTGTTCTTGCTTCACTTGGTTACTCTTTAGCAATAGGTGAGAATATTGAAGATTCACTAGAGTTTGCAAATCTTGCAGCTGGAGTTGTTGTAGGTAAAATTGGATCTGCAACAGCTACAATAGAAGAGATTGAAGAGTATAAGTCAAGTTTACATAAAAGTAGTATAGAATCACATATAAAAACATTTGATGAGATATCAAATACAGTAAAAAGATTAAAAAAACAAGGTAAAAAGATAGTTTTTACAAATGGATGTTTCGATATATTACATAGAGGTCATGTTAGTTACTTAGATGTAGCAAAATCTTTTGGAGATGTTTTAATCTTAGGATTAAATAGTGATGAAAGTGTAAAAAGATTAAAAGGTGAATCTAGACCTATAAATAATCAAGATGATAGAGGCTATATATTAGCTGCACTGGAAAGCGTAGACTATGTAGTTAACTTTTCACAAGATACACCTTATGAATTAATTAAATTGATTCAACCAGATATCTTAGTAAAAGGTGCGGATTATGAAGGAAAAGAAGTTGTAGGTAGTGATATTGCAAAAGAATTAAGATTAGTTACTTTTATAGATGGTAAAAGTACAACAAAAACAATAGAACAAATAAATAATTTAAATTAAATAAAAAAGGAAAAATAATGATAAAAAAAATATTAACAACATTGGCACTTAGTTCAAGTATACTATTTGCAGCAAATACTGCTGAGATAAATGTAAATAATAATACTTTAGGATTAAAAGGTGAATATGGTATAAACGAAGTTTATAATTTAAGTAATGATGCAAAATATTATATAACACTTGAGTATTTAAGTAGTGAAGAAGCAGCAGAAACAGAAAGTACTGATAGAATTGTAAATCTAGGACTTAAGATGATGAATCCATATATAAATGATTATGGTGTTAGTTTTGGTATGGGAATTAATGCAATATGGGTAAATAATTATACAGATACATTTGTAGCAACACCGTTAAGTATTTTTGCTGATTATGCAATAAATGAAGATCTAAGTATAGATGCTACACTTTCATATTCTCCAAAAATATTATCATACTCTAGTGCTGATAACTATACAGAACTTACAGCAAAATTAAATTATAAAGTTATTGATAATGGATATGCATATTTAGGATATAGAGATATTTCAACTAGTTATGATGATGGTAGAGATATAGATTTTGATAATAGTATATTCTTTGGTTATAGATTAAAATTCTAAGGACTAAAATGAGAAAAGTTATATTTAATGAATTTCAAGGACATCTTGAAACTATAGTAAGAGTTATAGAACATCTTCAAGGTGATTTAGAAATAGCTTCATCTATGGTTGTAGATACTCTTAAAAATGGTGGTAAGATTATCCTTTGTGGAAATGGAGGAAGTGCAGCTGATGCTCAACATATAGCAGCAGAACTTACAGGAAGATATAAAAGTGAAAGACGAGGGCTTCCTGGAATTGCACTTACTACTGATACTTCTGCACTTACTGCTATTGGAAATGATTATGGATATGATCGAATTTTTGATAGACAGTTTGAGGCATTAGCTTCAAAAGATGATTTATTAATAGGAATTAGTACTAGCGGAAATTCTAAAAATATAATTTCAGCATTAAAACTTGCTAAAGATATGGGATGTAAAACTGTAGGATTTAGTGGTAGAGATGGTGGAGCTATGAATGAAGTTTGTGATATTAACTTAATAGTTCCTAGTGATGATACTCCTAGGATTCAAGAGATACATATATTACTAGGTCATACTATATGTCAAATAGTAGATAACAATTTTTAAAAGTTATCTTTTGTGATAGTTCAAGGCGGAAAATATAACTTTTTAAAATTTATAAAATTTAGATATAAAGTACAATTAGAAATAAGGACAAAAATGAAAACACTTAACAATGAAGAAAAAAAGATAATTTTGGACGCTATTCGAGAGATACCAGATTTTCCAAAACCTGGAATAATGTTCAAAGATATTACAACTTTATTGAGTAATCCTAATGCTTTTAAACTTTTAATGGATCATTTAGAGCAAAGATACAAAGAGTATAACTTAGATTATATAGTTGGACTTGATGCAAGAGGATTTATTTTTGGATCTATTTTAGCTGATAGATTAAATATAGGATTTGTACCTGTTCGTAAAAAAGGTAAGCTTCCAGGAGATACAATAAGTGAAAAGTATGAATTAGAGTATGGATATGATGAAGTTGAAATACATATAGATGCATTTGCTAAAGATGATGCAAATATACTAATTATAGATGATTTATGCGCTACTGGAGGAACTGCAACAGCAAGTGCTTCACTAGTTCAAAAAGCTGGAGCAAATCTAAAAGAGGTTTGTTTTATAATGAATCTTAGCTTTCTTGATGGAAGTAAAAAAGTACAAAAGTTTGCACCAGTTTATAGTGTGCTTGATATATAAAAGGAATTTAACTAATGAATAACTACATACCAAAACCAAGTAAATTTGATCCAGATTCAAATGGACATTTTGGAGAGTTTGGAGGTCGATATGTACCTGAAACACTTATGCCAATACTATTAGATCTTGAAAAATCTTATAATAAATATAGATTTGATAAAGATTTTTGGGAAGAGGTTAATGCTTTATTAAAAGATTATGTAGGTAGACCAAATCCATTATATTTAGCTAAAAATATAAGTGATGAAATAGGTGCAAAAGTGTATCTAAAAAGAGAAGATCTAAATCATACAGGAGCACATAAAGTAAATAATGTAATAGCTCAAGGATTACTAGCAAAAAAACTTGGAAAAACTAAAGTAATTGCAGAAACTGGTGCTGGTCAACATGGAGTTGCAACTGCAACAATAGCTGCACTTATGGGTTTAGAATGTACAGTATTTATGGGTGCAAAAGATGTTGAAAGACAAGAATTAAATGTATTTAGAATGAAGCTTTTAGGAGCAAAAGTTGTAGCTGTTGAATCTGGAAGTAGAACTTTAAAAGATGCTATGAATGAAGCTATTAGATACTGGGTTACAAATGCAAGAGATACTTACTATATAATAGGTACAGTAGCAGGTCCTCATCCATATCCAATGATGGTAAGAGATTTTCAAGCAATTATTGGTTGGGAAGCTAGAGCTCAAATTTTAGATCTTGAAGGAAAATTACCAGATTTAGTTATTGCTGCAATTGGTGGTGGATCTAATGCAATAGGTATGTTCTCTCATTTCTTAGAAGATGAAGAGGTACAGTGTATAGGTATAGAAGCTGGTGGATTAGGACTTGATACAAACAAACATGGATGTAGTTTAGAAAAAGGAACACCTGGAGTTTTACATGGACAATGTTCATATTTACTTCAAGATGAGGATGGTCAAATACTAGAAGCTCATAGTATTAGTGCTGGACTTGATTATCCTGGAATTGGACCAGAACATGCATATCATAAAGAGCTAGGAACTGTTAAGTTTGATAGTATTACAGATCAAGAAGCTTTAGATGCTTTTGTTTGGTTAAGTCAAAAAGAGGGAATTATCCCTGCATTTGAATCAAGTCATGCTATTGCGTATTTGAAAAAAGCAAAAGAAAATTTAAAGGGTAAAACAATAATCATAAACTTATCTGGGCGTGGAGATAAAGATATGATTCAAGCAAAAGATCTACTTAAGTTTGATTAATGGCTGAATTACTTTTAGAATTAATGAAAGAGTATGGTTATATCATACTTTATTTATGGTCAGTATTAGAGGGTGAATCTGGTCTTATAATGGCTGGAATATTCTCTCATACAGGAGATATGAACCTATATCTTGCGATATTTATAGCTGGTCTTGGTGGATTTACAGGGGATCAAATATATTTTTATATTGGAAGATATAATAAAAAGTATGTTCATAAAAAATTAAAATCACAAAGACGAAAATTTGCACTAGCTCATCTTTTACTTAAAAAGCATGGTTGGCCAATTATATTTGCACAAAGATATATGTATGGACTTAGAACAATAATCCCTATATCAATAGGACTTACAGGATACAATGCTAAGTTATTTGCTTTTATAAACTTAATAAGTGCATGGGCATGGGCTGCTATTACTATTGTACCTGCTTGGTATTTTGGTGAAGAGATATTAAAAATGTTAGCCATAGCTAAAGAACACTGGTATGTTGTTATACCTTTAGCTTTAGGATTTATATATTTTATATATAAATTTTTTGATAATGCAACAAAAAAAGAGAAAAAATGAAAAAGTTAATTTTAGCTATATTATTTATAGTATATGCAAATGCAAGTGATACATATAAAATAACATATGGTAGTATGACACTTGGAAATATAAAAAATATGGATACTATAAAAGATGGTTATTTAGTAGCTGTTCCATCTTCTTATTGGACTAAATTAATATTAGGGTTTGATAAATTTATTTTATATCAAAATAATAAAAAACCAAATACAAAAGGTAATGTGAAATATAAAAAAGATAAATATATGCTACTAACAGTTATATATAATCTAAGTAAAGATATAAAAAGTCAAATAATAAAAAAAGATAATAGAATATTAGCTATAAACTGTAATGGTTTAAAGTGTAACTATATAAGAACTAAAAAAAATAGTAAAGAAAAATATAAAGGTCATATATATTTTGATAAAAACCATAAGCTATCTGAGATATGTGACAATAACTCAGAGATATGTATAAAAAAATAACACTAAAAAAGGGTATAAAATGAAATTAAACTTAGTACAACATGATTTAAAAACACAACTTGAGATTATATTTATAAAAGATAAAAAAATAACTTCAAATAAAAAAGAGTTATCAAAACTAAACTTTAAAGGTGAAGATGAAACATCAGTTATAGTTGATAATAAACTATATGTAGGGTATGAATCTAAAAATATAGATAGTTTAAGAATTGCTGCTAGTGTAGCTGTGAGAAAACTAAATGAAACATCATATAAAAACGCAAAAATAAAAATATCAAATGATGATTTAGCAGAAGTACTAGAGGGGTTTTATTTAGGTAATTATACATTTACAAAATATAAATCTAAAAAAACTAAAACAAAAGAAAAAACTATAAATATTATTCTTGAGAACTTAAATAAAAAAGTGATTAATACTTTTGATAGAGTTTCTCATATTTGTAATAGTGTTAACCTAGTAAGAGATTTCGTAAACACTACACCTGAAGATTTTTATCCAAAAATTATGGCAAAAGCTGCTAAGAAAATAGCAAAAGAGAATAACCTTGAATATAAAGTTTATTCTGAGAAATATTTCAAAGAAAATGGTATGGGTTCAATTGAAGCTGTAGGACGAGCAAGTAGACATAAATCAAAATTAATACACCTTACATATAAACCAAAAGGTGAAATTAAAAAGAAAATTGTACTAGTAGGAAAAGGTCTTACTTATGATAGTGGAGGGCTAAGTTTAAAACCAGCAGATTTTATGGTTACTATGAAAAGTGACAAAAGTGGGGGTTCTGCTGTACTTGGTATTATGAATACGGTTGCTAAACTAAACTTACCTTTTGAGATACATGGAATTGTAGGAGCAGTTGAAAATATGATAGGTGGAGATGCTTTTAAACCTGATGATGTATTAACTGCAAGAAATGGAAAAACTATAGAAGTTCGAAATACTGATGCTGAAGGAAGACTAGTACTTGCAGATTGTTTATGTTATGCACAAGATGAGATCAAAGATATTGATTATATTATGGATTTTGCTACACTAACTGGTGCTAGTGTTGTAGGTGTTGGACACTATACAACATCAATTATGGGAAATAATAATCACTTAAATTATAGAGTTGTACAAGCTGCAATTGATAGTGGAGAGTTAGCAACATCTTTACCATTTAACAGATACTTAAGAAAAACAATAAAAAGTAAAATAGCAGATGTTTGTAATATTGCATCAACTAGATATGGTGGAGCTATTACTGCTGGAATGTTCTTAGATGAATTTATCAATGATGAATATAAAGATAAATGGGTACACTGTGATATTGCAGGTCCTGCTTATGTTGAAGAGCAATGGGGATATAACCCTTATGGAGCAAGTGGAGCAGGGGTTAGATTTACAATTGAATTTTTAAACTCTTTATTAAAAGACAAGTAGGACAATAAAATGGATGAAGTAAAAGATAATGCTCATTTAGATTTAGAAGACTTAGCTCAAAGAAGAGCAGAAGTTTATCTAAATGAGAGATTTAAAAAACTAATTGATGATGCTAAAGAGTGTGTTGAACAAATTCAGCCAGATGAATTAGATTTAGACAATTTAGATCTACTTTTACTAGATGTTAGAGAGCCTGAAGAGTTTGCTAGTGGGTATTTAAGAAAAGAGAATCATCTTACAATTCCTAGAGGAAAATTAGAGTTTGTAGCACTTAAAAAAATATTTGAAAAATATGGTGATGAAGTTGAAATTGTAACATATTGTTTTAAAGGTCCAAGAGGATTATTAGCAGCACAACAGCTTAAAAAAATGGGCTTTAAAAATGTAAGAAATCTTGAAGATGGATTGATTAACTGGTTAAGCTATGGATATAGCTTAAGAAGTTATTTTGGTGATATAACTTTAGTTAAAAAATAGTTTATTTATAAAAAAAGTAGTATAAATAAGCATAAAAGAGATTATAACTACAATAGTTATCATAATCTCTTTAATCTCTACTGTTGGATTTAATATTCCACAATAAGGGCATCTTCGTATGTTCTTTTTTACTTCATAAGTACAGTTTCTACACTTTTGTTTAATCTCTTTTTCTTGCATAAAAGTCAACTCCTGCTTGGTTTTTTGTCTCTATTAAATCTTCATCTAAAAGAGTATTAAATATTTGTTTTGATTCTTCATTTAGTAAGTTATTAATATCATCTAAAGTTTGTGGTCTTTTATCAAGTAAGTTTAGTATTTCATCTTTTGTTAAATATTTATCTAATGATATTTTATTTTTATGTGCAATTGATATATTTAATCCACTCATAGAGTTTGCTATTTCTTGTAGCTCTTCATATGATATAGCTTGTACAGGATATGCAGGTGGTCTATCTATTGTACCTATATCTACTCTTGTTGGATTTAAATCATATAATATATCATATAGCTCATCTAACTCTTTCTTTTTGTTATTAATAGTATCTACAAATAATACTTCCATAATTAACTCATTTTTAAACATCTTATTAAACTCAAAAATATGGTCAATCATTTTTTGGCAATCTATTGATTTATCTATTCTATCAAGTTTTTTAAAACATTCATTAGTTGCACAATCTAATGATAGTTTTACTATATCTATTTTTTTTAGAGTTTTTTTAATTTTAAAATCACTTATCAATGCTGTATTTGATAAGATTAAAAGTTTTTTATCACCTTTTATTTTATTTAGTTTATCTACTAGATGATCTAAATATGGATATAAAGTTGGTTCACCATTTGCAGTTATTGTTATAACTTCAATCTCTGGATTTTTTTCTAATTCTATTTTTACTGCATCAATATAATCTTTTACATTGTATGAGATAGTTTGTTTACTCATTGTAGGTGCTGGTGCTAACTCACAATATAAACAATCAAAGTTACATTGTTTATGTGAAGGAGATAGGTCTATACCTAAACTAATACCAAATCTTCTTGAGTTTACAGGTCCAAATGTTAGATTTTTATTTTCTTGCATAATTGATTAAATCCTTTTTTTATTTCAGTGCTTATATTTGCATCATTTAGATCTTTGTAGATACTTATTATTCTTTTGTTATTTTTTAATAACTCAAGCTCTACAAATGAATTTAACGATTTATTTTTATTATAAGGACTATTACATCCTATATTTGTTTTATAGTTTATTTTTAATACATTTTCACAATTTGAAGTAAAAGTATATATTTTTTTTATATCATTATATATTTTATTAGAATAGGGAGATAGTTTTAAATCTAAACATTTATATGACTTATTTAAAAGGTCTTTATTATAAATGGTTGTTAAATAAGATCTATCTTCACACCCTAAAAATAAAAAAGCAAGTGATAAAAAGATCACTTGCTTTTTAAAATATCTACTAAACATAAAATTATTTTTTAGAAACTCTTTTACATTCACTTACAAAGTGTTTTGCATTTTCAACTGGAACATCTGGTAATATACCATGTCCTAGATTAAAGATATGTCTTTTTCCACCCATGATATTTTGTAAAGCTTCAACACAAGCAGTTGTAGCTTCTTTATTATATAATCTACATGGCTCCATATTTCCTTGAAGTACATATCTATCACCTAATTTTTCTTTTGCCATAGCCATAGGAGTTCCCCAATCTACACCAAATACATCAAAGTTTCCATATACTAAACCTTGTTCTATAAAGGCACTTACACCTTTAGGGAACATAATAATTGGAGTATCAGGATATTTTGATTTTAAATAATCAGCAATCTCTACCATATATTTCCATGAGAATTCATTATACATAGATGGCTCAATAGCACTTGCCCATGAATCAAAGATTTGAACTACATCAATACCTGATTTTATTTGTTTTTCCATATATAGTTTAACAACTTCAGTTACTTTTGCTAAAATATTATGTAAAAGTTCAGGGTTACTATACATCATCTTTTTACAGATATTATATGTCTTTGTACCTTGACCTTCGATCATATATGTTGCTAGTGTCCAAGGAGCACCAGTGAATCCAATAAGTGCTATATCATCACCTCTTTGGTCTAGTTGTTCTCTAAGTAATTCTATAGTTTCATAAACATAAGTTAATTTAGATGATGCTTCTTTACCACCAATTAATCTATCTAAATCTTCTTGTGTTTTAATAGGATCAGAAAATTTTGGTCCTTCACCTTTTACAAAAGAAAGATCCATACCCATCTCATCTGGTATTACAAGTATGTCTGAAAATAAAATCGCAGCATCAACTCCTACAATATCAAGTGGTTGAATTGTAACTTCAGCAGCTTTTTTAGGATCGTGACAAAGATTTAAAAAGTTTCCAGCTTCAGCTCGAACTGCCATATATTCTGGTAAATATCTACCAGCTTGTCTCATCATCCATACTGGAGTATGTGGAGTTTCTAAGCCTTTACAGGCATCTACAAAAATTTTACTCATATTTTATTCCTAGTTTGTTATTTATATATGCATTTTAACTAATTATTCATAATGTATGACTTATAAAAATAGTATTAATAAAAAAAGGTAAGGATATCTATCCTTACCTTTTAAATTGAAATAAATAATATATTATTTATTAGTGTTTCCCAACTTTACTTAAGAAGTATAATCCAACACTAAGTGCTGTAATACTAAGTGCAAAATATAACATCTCTAAAGCAGTTGTAAACTCTGTATGTAATACTCTTTGGAAAAAGCTAACTACTAACACCATTACAATTACTTTTGCAATTTTATCTTTTAGTTGATCTAAACTATGAATAGCAAGTATTTTACTTGTTTTTTCATCATCCATAGCTTCATCAATTTCAGATATAAATAGTTCATATAAACCAAATGAAAAGATAAACATAACAACAGCAATAAGATATAAATCAACTGCTCCAATTATTCCAGCTACTATATTTTCATGAAACTTTTCTGGGTGAGCATTAGTTATAATTGTATTAAATGTATATACAGCAACTGACCAAATATCCATAGAAGCAACAATAAATAATACAAATGCTCCTAATAATCCAAATACTACTGCTAATATAACAACAAATCTACTTCGCCAAATAGTACCTTCAAATATTCTTTCTAACATATTATTCTACTTCCTCTAATTCTATCCACTTTAATGCAATTCTAATAGAGTTTGTAGCAGCGCCAACTCTAACTTGATCTGCAACATTGAAAAAATGTACGATATTTGAATCGTATATATCTTTTCTTATTCTACCTACATAAGTAATATCTGTATTTGTAGAAACCATAGGCATAGGATATATCCCTTTTTCTAAATTATCCATAACTTCTATATTTTCAAAGTTAGCAATAACTTCTCTACATTTATCAACATCTACATCAACATCACTATCAAAAGTTACAGTAATAGATTCACTATGAGATCTTAAAACTGGAACTCTTACACAAGTAGCAGCAACTTTTATATCTTTGTGAAGAATTTTTTGTGTTTCATAAACCATTTTTTCTTCCTCTTTTGTAAATCCACTATCCATAGCTTTGTCTACTTGAGGTATTACATTTAATGCAATTTGGTGCATAAATGCTTCTTTTTTAGACTCATCTAATTTAAAAGCAAAGAAATCTTGCATTTGAGTTACAAGCTCTTCCATACCTGCTTTTCCAGCCCCAGAAGTTGCTTGATAAGTTGATACATCAACTCTTTTGATTCCATATAAATCATCAAGTGGTTTAAGTGCTTGAACCATTTGTATTGTAGAACAATTTGGATTTGCTATAATTCCTGTTTCTCTCCATAAAGATATATCTTGTGGATTTACTTCAGGTACTACAAGAGGAATTGCTGGATCCATTCTAAAGTGAGATGTATTATCAATTACAACTGCTCCACCTTCAACTGCATATTTAGCAAATTTTTCACTAATACTTCCACCAGCACTAAAAAAAGCAATATCTACTTCATGCTCTTCAAATACAGTAGTTGTAAGTTCAACTACTGGGTATTCTTTATTTCTAAATGTTATATTTGTACCAACACTTTTAGCACTAGCTAATGGTAAAAGCTCTCCTACAGGAAAGTTCATCTCTTCCATTATTGCAAACAGTTCTTCTCCAACTGCACCAGTTGCTCCAACAACAGCTACATTATATTTTCTCATATTATTTATCTTCCTCATTTAAATCTAATAAGTTTGTTTCATTAGTTTTTTCTTCTTCAGTTACATTAGTTTGTATTTCATCAGCTATTATTTTAATAGGATTTCCATCTTCATCTAATTCAATCTCTTCATTTTCTTTTGGACACATTGCAATAGATACAACTTTATCATCTTTGTCTACATTTACAATAGTAACACCAGATGTATTTCTACCAGCTTTTCTAATTGTAGCCATATCAACTCTAATCATCTTACCAATACTTGTAAGTGCCATAAGATCTTGAGTAGGATCAACTAGTACATTTCCAATTACTGTTTTTCCAGTTTTAGGGCTAAGTTTCATAGCAATAACACCAGATCCTGCTCTATTTGTAAGTCTATATGCTTCCACTTCTGTTCTTTTTCCAACACCTTTTTCACTTACTGTTAAAAGTTCTTGGTCTTCAGATACGATAACTTCAGCATCAACAACATAATCACCATCAATTTTAAACTTGATACCTCTTACCCCTCTTGTTGTTCTACCTTGATTTCTTGTTTTTTCAATATCAAATCTAATAACCTGACCAAATGCAGAGAATATCATAAGATATTTTGATGCTTCATCAGTAATTGCAGCAGTTACAATCTCATCACCTTCATCAAGTACAATAGCTCTTACACCATTACTTCTTATATTACTGAAGTCAGTTAAAGATGTTCTTTTTACAACACCATTTTTAGTGAAGAATGCTAATGATTTATTTTCATCAAAATCACTTGTTGGAATAATCTCCATAATTCTTTCACCATCTTTTAGATTTACAAGATTTACAACAGCTTTACCTTTTGCAGTTCTTCCACCTTCTGGAATTCTATAAACTTTTAACCAATAAAGTTGTCCGAAGTTTGTAACAAATAATAGTGTATCGTGAGTATTAGATACGAAGAATTTTTCAATAAAGTCATCATCATGTGTAGTAACAGCTACTTTACCTTTACCACCTCTTTTTTGTTTTTCGTATTGTTTAATTGGTACTCTTTTTACATAACCATTATGTGTGATTGTAACTACCATTGGTTCATTTGGTATTAAATCTTCAATATCAATATCATCATAAGAATCTTCAATATCTGTTCTTCTTGGTTCATTGTATTTTTCTTTTGTTTCTTCTAACTCTTCTTTGATTATAGTATTTAGTTTATCTTCTGATTTTAAAATAGCTTCAAGCTCTTCAATAAGTGCTAAAAGTTCAGCTAACTCAGCTTCAAGTTTTTCTCTTTGAAGACCAGTAAGTCTTCCTAATCTCATATCAAGTATAGCTTGAGCTTGAATTTGAGAAAGACCAAACGAACTCATAAGTCCTTCTCTAGCTTGGGCATCATTTGCACTAGCTTTAATAATTTTGATAACTTCATCAATATTATCTAAAGCTATTTTTAAACCTTCAAGTATATGTGCTCTTGCTTTTGCTTTTTCAAGATCAAATATTGTTCTTCTAATAATTACAGTTTTTCTGTGATTTAAGAAAATATTTAATACATCTGGAAGATTGAATATTTTTGGTTCTTTATTATGAACAGCTAATAAAATAGTACCAAATGTAATTTGAAGTGGAGTATGTTTGTAAAGGTTATTCATAATAATCTCAGACATAGCATCTTTTTTAAGTTCAATTACAACTCTTGTTCCCTCTCTATCTGATTCATCTCTTACTTCAGAGATACCTTCTAGAACTTTATCTTTTGCAAGTTGTGCTATTTGTTCAATCAATCTTGATTTATTTACTTGGTAAGGAAGTTCATCAATTACGATAATCTCTTTTTTACCTTTTGTTTCAATATGGTGTTTTGATCTAACTTTTACTCTACCACGACCTGTAGTATAGGCATCGATTATTCCTCTTCTTCCAAAGATAGTTCCACCTGTTGGGAAATCTGGACCTTGGATAAATTGCATTAAATCTTCAGCACTAGCAGTTTTATTATCAATAAGATATAAAAGTGCAGCCATTACTTCACTTGGATTATGTGGTGGAATTTTTGTAGCCATACCAACAGCAATACCTTCACTACCATTTATAAGTAGTGTAGGAAGTCTAGTAGGTAAAACAGATGGTTCCTTTCCTGTATCATCATAAGTTGGTACATAATTAACTGTATCTTTATCTATATCTCTTAAAATATCTTCAGATATTTTTGTCATTCTAGCTTCTGTATATCTCATAGCAGCTGCACTATCACCATCTACTGAACCGAAGTTTCCTTGACCATCAATAAGTGGAACTCTCATAGAGAAATCTTGAGCCATTCTTACAAGTGCATCATAAACAGAGTTGTCACCATGTGGGTGATACTTACCAATTACATCTCCAACGATTCTTGCAGATTTTTTATACGATGCTTTTGAAGTAAGATTTAACTCATTCATAGCATATAGTATTCTTCTATGTACTGGTTTAAGCCCATCTCTTGCATCAGGAAGAGCTCTTCCAATAATAACACTCATTGAGTAGTCTAGATATGAAGTTTTTACAGTGTCTTCAATTTTTATATCAATAATATCTTGTTGTTCATCAAACAGATTGTCCATATGTATTGCCTTTATTTAAAATCTATTGATTTTATCTAAATTTTGCAAAAAAACAAGTTAAGTAATTTTATGTTTTGAAAGTATTTTATAAGGGGAGTATATTTTATGTGATATAAAAGAATTTTATATCACATAATTTGGTATTTATTGATTATTTTTTTTGTATTCTATAATCATTGCGTAAGCTTCATCTTTTAGTTTTAGCTTCTCTTTTTTCATTTTTTCTATCTCAATTGGATTAATATGATCAACTCCACCTAGTTCTGCTTTTTCTATTTCATCATGTAATTCATTGTGTCTTTCAAACACCTTTTTAAAGTGGTTATTTTCTTGTTTTAATTTACTAACTATATCTCTATGTTCGTGAAACATTGTTTATCCTTTTATTTGATTTTGCTAATTATAACTAAAAGATTATGAATTAGCTTTTAAGACCATCTCTCATAGTTTTAATAAGTTGTGGTGTAGCTTTTGTAGATGTAAAAAGCTCAAAGGCAAGTACCCCTTGATAAAGTAGCATATCTTCACCATCTTTATATCTTATATTAAGATCTTTTGCTATTTGTAAAAAAGGTGTTATTTTTCCATATATACAATCAATAGCAAAAGAGGCATTTCTTAAAGCTGGTCTTAGTAACTCTAAAGGAGCAGGGTAATTATCATCTTTTAGTCCAGCACTTGTAGAGTTAACTATTAGATCATAATCAAAATCAACTCCACCACCAGAAAAAAATAATCTTAAACTATCATGGTCATAAAATCTACAACCAATATTAGTAAAAAAATCACGACTATTTTGACTTCTGTTTAAAATAGTTACTTTTATATCTTTACTTCTTAAAATTACAGCAATAGCCTTAGCAGTACCACCAGCACCTAAAAGAAGTACATTTTTAACTTCACCAAACTCTTCTATAGCTTTATAAAATCCAGGAGCATCAGTGTTGTATGCTTTTACTTTACCATTTTCATTTATAAATGTATTTACTGCACCAATTTTAGAAGCAAATTCATCTACTATATCTGCATTTGCAAATGCAGCCTCTTTATGTGGTACAGTTATATTTGCACCACTTATATTAGTGCTTAAAAATTCTTCTTTTATTTTTGAACCATCTTCTAGAAGAGTTTTAGAATAAGAGGCATCTATATTTAATAGTTTAAATCCAGCATTATGCATTTGTGGAGATTTACTATGAACTACAGGGTTTCCATATATAGTATATTGTTTAGACATATTATCTAAGACCTTTTAGAAGTTCAATTGCTTCTTTTGCATGGTAAGATATTATTATACTTGCACCAGCTCTTTTAAAACTAATAAGAGTTTCCATCATAACTTTATCATAATCAATCAATCCAGCAGCTCCTGCGTTTTTAATCATAGCATACTCTCCACTTACATTATAAACTGCAAGTGGTAGGTTTGTATTATTTTTAATATCTCTTACAATATCTAAATATGCAAGGGCAGGTTTAACCATAAGTATATCTGCACCTTGTTTTTCATCTTCAATTGATTCTTCAATTGCTTCAAGTCTATTTGCACCATCCATTTGGTACATTTTTCTATCACCTTTACTTGGTGTTGATTCTGCTACATCTCTAAATGGTCCATAATAAGATGATGCAAATTTTGTACTATATGCCATAATTGGTAAGTTTTCAAATCCATTTGAATCAAGTGCCTCTCTTAATGTAGAGATAATACCGTCCATCATTCCACTAGGAGCAATCATATTGGCACCTGCTCTTGCATGAACTAAAGCTTGTTTAGCAGATAGTTCTAAAGTTGCATCATTGTTTACTGTAGAGTTTTCATCTAATATTCCACAATGTCCATGATCTGTATATTCACAAAAACATAAATCAGTTACTACAAACATATCAGGAAGCTCTTTTTTTATAGCTCTTATTGTTCTACTTATGATACTTTCATCACATAAACATTCACTTCCTACACTATCTTTTACATCAGGTATAGCAAAAAGTATAATAGATTTTAATCCAATAGAGTGTATATAATGACACTCTTTTAAGATCTCATCAATAGACATTTGAAATATTCCAGGCATTGAAGATACTTCATTTTTAATACCTTCACCTTCTCTTACAAAAAGTGGATATATAAAATCATTTTCACTTAAAGTTGTTTCTCTTACTAAATTTCGTAAGTTTTCATTTATTCTTGTTCTTCTTAATCTTTTAAAATTCATATTTTTCCTTTTTACCAATAAGTGTCTATATCAAACATTGGATTTGGTCTTTTTTGAGCTGCTGGTGTTCTTAGGTTATCAAAGTTATTACTAATTGATGAGTATTTTTGTTTTGTAGCAGTTGGAGCTAGTCCTGCAATTAGGACTACTACAACTAGTATAACAGTAAGTATTTGATTTATATTCGCTTTTGTTATATTTTTAAATAATTCTATTTGGCTAATGTATCTTTGTAATATATGATTATAATAATATCCAGCTAATATTAAAAAGATTAAAACAAAAAATAAACTAGTACTCATAATAATTATTTTTTATTTGATTCTTTAAACTCTAAATATTCTTCATAAGAACCATCAAAGTCAACTATTGTACCATCATCTTGAATCTCTATAATTCTGTTTGCGAATACATCTAGTAATTCTCTATCGTGAGATACACAAATAACACTTCCTTCATAAGCTAACAATCCTTCACCTAAAGCGATAATAGCCTCTAAGTCAAGGTGGTTTGTTGGCTCATCTAGAAGTAAAAAGTTTCTTTGCTCAAGCATAATTTTACTTAGCATCATTCTATGTTTTTCACCACCTGAACAGTTTTTTATAGATTTTTCTTGTTCTTGACCATTAAATAACATTCTACCTAAACAGTTTCTTATCTCTGATATTTCAGCATCTCTATCAAAATCTCTTAACCAATCATAAAGTACGATATCACCAGAGATTAAGTCTGTAGTATTTTGAGGAAAATATGAAACTTGTACTGTTGCACCCCATTTTACTTCACCTTCATCTGGTTCAATTTCACCCATTAATATTTTACAAAGAGTAGTTTTACCAGCACCATTTGCACCAATAAGAGCTATTTTATCTTCTTTATTCATCATTATATTTATATCTTTTAGAACAACTTCTCCATCATATGATTTTGAAACATTTTTAATCTCTAAAATCTCTTTTGAGATAGGTTTCTTTTGTTTAAATACAATAGATGGATCTCTTCTACTAGAAACAGCAATTGCACTTAGATCAATTTTATCAAGTTGTTTTTGTCTTGAAGTTGCTTGTTTTGCTTTAGAAGCATTTGCACTAAATCTTCTAACGAAGGCTTCAAGTTCTTCTTTCTCTTTTGCTTTTTTCTCATAATCTGTTTGTGCTTGTTTTGCTAAAACTGTACTAGCAATATACCAATCATCATAAGTACCTGTAAATTCTCTAATTGTTTTAAAATCAACATCTAAGATATTTGTACATACTGCATTTAAGAAGTGTCTATCATGTGAAATTACAACCATAGTACCATCGTGATGTTTTAGTTGGTTTTCTAGCCATGAGATTGTTTCTATATCCAAGTTATTTGTAGGCTCATCTAAAAATAAGATATCTGGTTTTGGAAATAAAACTTGAGCAAGTAATACTTTGAATTTGTCTCCACCTGTTAGTGTACTCATAAGTTCTGTATGTTGAGCTGCTGGAAATCCTAAAGATTCAAGAATTTTTGTAATTTTTACATCGTATTCGTATGTTGGATCTTCTTCACAAGAGATTATCTCTAATTCTCCTAATCTTTCACCAATCTCATCTGTATACTCTTCTAAGTAAAGTTTCTCTTTTTCTTTAATAGCATCGTATAATCTTCTATTTCCCATAAGTACAGCATCTGCTAAAGTATAGTCATCAAATTCAAATTGATTTTGACTTAAAACTCCTACTTTTTTACCAGATTGGATTTGTACTTCACCATCAGTTATCTCTTCTTGTCCAGAAAGCATTTTTAAAAAAGTAGTTTTACCAGCACCATTTGCTCCAATTAGACCATATCTTTTTCCTGCATCAAACGATAAGTTAATATCTTGAAACAATGTTCTAGAACCAAATGATTTTTTAAGATTTACAATTTTTACCATATTTATTTTGCCTTTTATATTTTATGTATATTTATATAAAGTGCATTATATCTAAATATCTAAAAATTATTTATTAATTGGCAATTTGATATAAAATTTTGCACCTCTTTTTGTATTTTTTGCATATAGATCACCAGCAAAATGTTTAGTTATAATATCATAACTCATGTATAGTCCAATACCTGTACCATTGTTTTTATGTTTTGTTGTAAAATATGGTTCAAATATTTTTGGAAGTATATGTAAAGGTATTCCTCCTGCATTATCTTCAATAGTTATAATACAATATTCATTATCAATTATTAAATCTATATAAATATTTTTCTCTTTTACTTTATTTAAAATCAACGCATCTTTTGCATTATTAAAAATATTTATAATTACTTGAGATAACTCTCCTGATATTAATTTTAGATGAATAGGTTTTTTATAGTCTATATTATTAAATAAATTTATATTATTATCTTTTAATACTACTTCGATTAATTTTATAGTTTTATCTAATTCTTCATGTATCTCAATATCATTTAATACATAGTCCTCTTTTATATAGTCTCTAAATGTATCTATTGTTTCAGATAGATATTGAGATTGTTTTAGAATTGATGACATATCATCAGATAATCTCTCTTCATTTATCATCCCCATCTCTTTACTCATTTGTACAGAGCTAGCAATTGTACTAATAACACTTAATGGTTGTCTCCATTGATGAGCAATGTTTGCTATCATATCCCCTAATGATGACATCTTCATAGAGTTAAATAGTTTTTTTTCATTTTCTAAATTTTTTTCTATTTCAATTTTAATTTTATCCTCAAGACTTTCATTTAACTCTGCTAATTCGTTTGATGAGACATTTGTTAAATGAGCCAATGCTTGTAAAGTTGTAAAAGATGATGAATTATCTTTAGATACTTCAAAACTATTTTTTATGATATTTTTATTTTCACTCATAGCTAATATAGTTAAACTCTCATTTAATAAATTTGCTTCTTTGTTATTAGAATAAAATTCTCCATAGGTAAAAAATCCAGAAGTGTTTGCTATTTTTGAATAATATTGAATATCTGAAGATGCAGATGAATCTAAGAAATGTCTTCTTGCCATACATGAATATATAAATATACTTTCACATGGTATTTGAGATAAATTTTTAGAAAGGCTTATACTATCATTTATAATAGTATTTGCATCTCCTACACCAAATTTTACAATACTTCCTTCTTTTATATTTCCAGCAAATACTAAAGAACCGTCTTCATTAGCACTAAGTACTGCTCTAGCTATATTAAACCCTTCATTTTGAATAATAAGTGGAAACTCAATACCAATTCCAGGAAGTAAATTAGCGATATCTTCACCTAAATATTTTTTATAAAGTTCTACTGGTGTCATTCCATCAATTTCATATACAATATTATGTTTTGATCTATTAACAACAAAGCTTTTTCCAATAGTTTGCCAAGCAAAACTATAGCCGTTGTTTATTATTAAATCATCTGAATTTATACTAATACCTACTACACCTTTATTAAATACATTATTTTGATTTATTATATATGTACCTTTAAAAGTTGCATTATCTCCTGATAAGCCACCAGTAATTATAACATTAGAAGAAATACTAGATGAAACACCTTTTAATAGTTCATCAGCATTTATATTTAAACCATCTGCAAATAATATCAATACTTTTGTATTATTTGTTTTTAATTTTTTTGCAATTTCAATACCACTACTATAAGAATCTACTAAATTATTTATATCTACTTTAGCATTTTTAATAGTACTTTTTTCAAAAATAGTAAATGATAGTATTATTTTATTTGTAGTAACTATATTCTCTATTATCTCACCATCTGTTGTTGCACCAATAATATTTGCATTTGGTAAGTTTTTTAGTATTGATGAAGATACTTCTTCTAAAGTATTTTTATGTAAAACACCAGAAAATATTTGAACTAAAATTGATTTTGCATCTTTTAGTGTTTTATGTTTTTTTAGAAAATTATTTAACTCAAAAATACTGTTATATTCTATATTAAATGTTTGCACGATCTTCCTTGTGTATTGTTGTTTGATAATTTATAATAAGAATTAATCATTAAAAATAACCTTGTTTCTTCCTTCATCTTTTGCTTGATATAAAGCATCATCAGCTCTTTTTATTAAGCTTTCTTGAGTATCGTTAAGTTTACAACTACTAACACCTATTGAAATTGTTATATTTGAGCAATTTAAATCATCAAAAATAACTTTTTCAACTTCATTATTTAATTTATTTGCTAAATTTATAGCATTTTTTTTATTTGTATTTGGAAGTATAATTATAAACTCTTCTCCACCATATCTGATAAGTAGATCTGTAGATCGTGTTTTTGCTTTTAAAATATTTGCAACTTCTCTTAAAATTATATCCCCAACTAGATGTCCATAAGTATCATTTACTTTTTTGAAAAAGTCAATATCTACTATCATTAAAGATAGGTCTTCATTATTTTTATTTGATTGATTAATTAGTTCAGTTAGTTTTTTATCCATATATTCTCTATTGTAAAGAGATGTTAATGAATCAGTTATTGATTTTTCAATTGCGGCATCTTTGGATTTATGTAGTTCTTTTGTAAACTTATCAATTTTTTGAGCCATTGAAAAAAATGATTTAGTAAGATTTTTTATCTCTGTTACTTTTATACTATTATAATTGATTCTTTTTTGTGGTAATTTTCCAGATTTTTTTGTTTGATTTATTATTTCATTTAATTTTACAATAGGTATTACTAAATGTTTATGTATTAAAATACTAAAAAATATACTTACTAAAATAAGTAAAATAGTAATACTTAAAAATACTAATCTCATATAAAATAATGAATTATTAAATTTATCTTCTCTTTGTTTTAAAAGTTTTTGTTCCTCTTGTTCAAATAGATCAAACTGATACCTTATAGAATCCATTACATTTTTACCAAGATTTGATTTTATTATCTCAATAGATTTTTTATAGTTATTGTTTAAAGTTAGATGTATAGTTTTGTTTAATTCATCTGTTTTTTTACTAATTAAAAATTTAATATCATTTAATTTTTGTTGTTGGTTTGCATTATCACCTGTTAGTTTTTTTAAACTATCAAATTCTATATTGTATTGAGCTAGTGCATTATTGTAAGGTTCTAAGTAGTTTTTATCTTTAGTAGCTATAAAACCTCTTTGACCAGTTTCCATATCGATTAGTAAAGATAAAACTTTATATTTTTTCTCAATTACATTATGAGTATGGTTTATTAAGTTATGTTGATCTCTTGTATCTTCATATATTTTTTCTAATAATGCATAGTTAGCTAAGGATATAACAATGATTAGTATAAAAAATAAAACCATTCTTGTTACTAATGTAAAATTCATAAAAACTCTTTTTGTATAATTTATTTAAAATAGCGAATATTTTACAATAATTATCTTTAAATTTTTAATTTTTTGTAATAATTATGTATAAATACAAACTTATTACTCTCAATAATTTTTAATATACTTTTGTTATAATCCATATTATTTAAAAAAGAGAAAAAATGGATTTAAAAAATAAAAAACATATCATATTTGATTTGGATGGAACATTAATAGATAGTGTACCTGATTTAGCACTAGCAGTTAACAATACTATGCAAGATTTAAATAGAGATATATTTTGTCTTGATGTTATTCGATCGTGGGTAGGAAATGGATCTGCTATACTAATTAAAAGAGCTTTAAGTTCAGATGTTGTTATTGATGATGATTTAGATGGAGAGTTATTTAATAAAGCTCATAAAATATTTTTAGAACAATATAAATTAAATGTATGTAATGAAACATTGATGTTTGATGGTGTAAAACAGACACTGCAAAGTTTAAAAGATAGAGGTTTTATTTTAAGTATTGTTACAAATAAACCAATAGAGTTTGTAAAACCAATTTTAGATGGTTTTAAAATAGAAGAGTTGTTTTCATTATATATTGGTGCAAATAGCTTAAAATATAAAAAACCAAATCCTGCCCCATTATTATATGTATGTGAAAAACTTGGGTTTAATATAGAAGAATCAGTTATGGTAGGGGATTCAAAAAACGATATATTAGCAGCAAATAATTGTAATATGCATAGTATTGCAGTATCTTATGGATATAATTATGATGAAGATATATCTGTACACAATCCAAGTGTAATAATAGATAAATTTGAAGATATTTTAAAGGTATTATAATGTCAAAAATTGCAATAATTGGTGGTGGAATAGCTGGAAGTTCAATAGGTTTATATCTCGCAAAACTAGGACTTGATATAACAATTTTTGAAAAAAATGAATCTTTAGTATCTGGACCTCCTATTTGTCATTTACATGCTGGAGGGAATTTATACAGAGAGATTAGTGATCAATCTTGTATTACACTTTTAAAACAATCAATTGATATTTTAAAAATGTATAAAAATGCAGTTGATTTTAGACCTACAGTTTTAGCTATTCCAAAAAGAGATGATGGCAATGTTGAAGATCTACTACCAAGATTAGATCTACTAAAAAATGAGTATAAAAAACTAATTAATGAAGATCATTCAAATAAAGTTTTATGTGATGAATCAGACTATTATAAACTTTATACTAAAGAAGATATGTTAAGATTAAAAGAAAAAGCAAGTATACAAGTACCAAATAATTTTGATGATTATATGATAAGTATAGCTAAAAATGTTGATCTAGAAAAACTAAAATTTCCACTTATATTAGTACAAGAGTATGGTTTAAATATATTTAGACTGGCTGCTAAATGTATGTTGGAGTTTGAAACTATAAAAAATAGTAAAATATCTTTAAATACAAAAGTAACTAATATTTTACAAGTAAATGGTGAATATATTGTTGAGTATAAAAAAGATAAAAAAATTCAAAAAGAAGAGTTTAATTATATAATAAATGCAGCAGGATTTAAAACAGGATCTATTGATGATATGATGGATCTAAAAGTAAATAGACTAGTAGAATTTAAATCAGCTTATGTAACAAAATGGAATAATAACAATGAACTTTGGCCAGAAGTTATATTTTTTGGAAAAAGAGGTACACCTGCTGGTATGGCACAATTTACACCATATCCAAATGGACATTTTCAAATACATGGAATGACTAAAGATATTACACTTTTTGAAGAAGGTTTAGTAAAAAATTCAAAAAATAGTTCTCAACCATCACTTAATAAAAAGTTTTTAAATAAGATATATAAATCTTGGAGTAAAGAGGATATAAATACAAGAACAAATCGCTCTATAGAATATATAAAACAATATATACCAACATTTGATGATATAAGTGTAGCATCAAAGCCATTGTATGGAGCTCAACAAATACCAGGAGATGATGCAGAACTAAGAACTGCTGATGTTTCTTTTGATAAAAATAAATATGCAAGATGTGAAATAGTAAAAGCCTCATCTGTTCTTACGATGAGTGATCTAATAGTGAAAGATCTTATCTCTTATGGTATGTTTCAAAAAGATATGTATAAAAAAAGAGATTTTTTATATAAAAGTGATATAAAAGATGAAGATATCACAAAAAAAGCACAAGATTTATGTAAGCAAAGAGATTATCCACTAAGTCTTGCTAGTAGGAACTTTGCTTTTAATAAGTGTTTTGATAAATAGTATTACATCTTAAAATTTAATTTTTGAATTCTATCATATCCATATATATCATTGTAAAAATGTAAAGATCCATTTTTACTAATATATGCAGTTATATATGAAATATGAATAGGAAGTTTTTTACTTAAACTTATAGTTTTCATCCTTCTTGAATCATAAATCTTTCTTACACTTTTATAGCTTCTTTTTGTATAGTATGTAGAAACATGTTTAATAAGTGCTAATGGATGTTGTAATCTTACACAACCATGGCTTACCGCTCTTATACTTGGTTTGTTTATTTTAAATCTCCATGTACCTATTGTATCGTGCATATATACGGCATATTTATTATGAAACATAAATTTAACTCTACCCATACCATTTGTATTAGATGGAAGTTGAATAAATTTATAAGGTATGTATCTTACATTTTTCTTTAGATACTTTTTCCAGTTAATATCTGATTGTTTAAATCTTTTAGATGTTAAATGGTAGTTTTTATGTATCTCAATATGTTTTTTTCTTAAGTAATTTTTATCTTTTAACATTCTTGGAATGATAGTATTTTTTGCAATAGAATCTGGTATATTCCAAGTTGGATTTAAAATAAAATAGCTAAGTTTTGAACTTAAAATAGGTGTTTGATGCTCATAATCTCCTACAACAGTATTAAAGTGCATACTTTTTCTTCCATATTCATATAGATCAAATGTAAAAGATGGGACATTTAATTGTATAAAATTATTACTACTATAATGTCTCATCATTTTAAACCTTTCGATATTTAATCTAAGTTTATATTTTGATTTTGCTGATAATTTTTTTGAATGTAAAATTTTAACCATTTTCTTAAATAATGGATGTTTAGGCATATATGGTTTCAGTATAGTTTTAATTGATACCTCTTTACTTCTATATTGATCTAGTATTTTTTGTTTATTTACATAAGTATTATATGTATCATAAGCAGTTTTGATTTTATGTCTTCTATTATAGGCTAATTTTTTTTGCATAGATTTTATATCTATACAGCCATTTGCAAGATTATAAGTATAATTAAGTAAAAGCTTCTCTAAAAGTTTATCTCTTTTTATAACATTAGTTTCTAGTTTTACTTGATTATATAACTTTTTTGAAGAACAAAGTGAAGCATAAGTATCATATTTTAATATATTTAGAAACTCTTTTTGTACAATATTGTTAGATATATAAGTAGTTTTAAAAGTATTGTTTTTTATTACAGTAGTTTGATTATTATTTGTAAAATCTTTTCGTGTAATTTTAATTGTAGAGGGTTCTTTTTTTTCTTGTATATTTATGATTTGTTTATTACTACAAGAAGTAAAAAACATTATTACAAAAAGTAATAATATAGATTTGGTATTGATCAAATTTATGTCCTATGTTTTGCTTAATTTACAAATTATAACATATAAGCACTTGAATAGACAAATTTAATAACTTTTTAACATATTTTATATTAACATACACAATATTTTCTAAAGAGGTTTCCTTGAAATACATACTACTTACAATACTATTTATAAATAGCACATTCGCATTAAGTTTAGATACTAATACTACAAATATTACAGATACTAATACAAGTACAGTTATTGATTATCATTCACATATTAAAAATTATTTTACAAAACATAAAGCAATTGGGGCAAATATCCAAAAGGGTTTACTTCGAACTTACTATAAAAAATGGAAATATGAACCAATATGGTTCGAAGAAGATGGAAAATTAAATCCAATATCAAATGAGTTAATAAGATTTGCTAAAAATGATAAAGTAATAAGTGATAAATCTAAAAAGTTTTATAATCTTAAAAGAATAGATGAATTAGTAAATAAATATCAAAATGAATCTTTAACTATAAAAGAGACACTTCAACTTGATTTTTTACTTACAAATTTATATGATAATTTTATAAATAATATGTCAAAAGGTAGTATAAATTGGAAAGAGTTTAAAGAATACCTAGAAGAGTTACATGAAGAGGACGATATAGTTGCTAATTGGGAAAAATATAGAGCAAAGATAAATAAATATAAATTATTAAAAAATACATTAGAAAGTGATGATATAAATATAAGTATAAATAGTGCAAACTATAGTTATCCAAATGCAAATAAACTTTATGCTAAATTATTAGAGTATGAAGAGGTACAAAAAAATGGTGGATATGTAAAAGTACCAACAGTTAGAAAATCTTTAAGAGTTGGTATGAAAAGTAAGGTTGTGCCGATCCTTAAAAAAAGGCTAATACAAAGTAATGATTACATAGTAGAAGATACAAATAGTACAATAGTAAGTGATAGTAATAAAACAATAAAAACACCTAGTAATATATATACAAAAAAATTATCAAATGCAGTTAAAAACTTCCAAAGAAATCATGGTTTATATGTAGATGGTATATGTGGAAAAGATACAATAAGACACCTAAATATTTCAGTACAATCAAAAATAGCTCAAATAAAAGTTAATCTTGAAAGAATGAGATGGATGAAAAGAGATCTAGGAGATGAGTACTTAATAGTAAATATTCCAGACTTTAACCTTAAATACTATAACAATAATAAAGAGGTTTTAAAACTTTCTGTAATAGTAGGTACTAAAAAACATCCAACTCCTATATTTTCACATAAACTTTCAACTGTTGTATTAAACCCATATTGGAGAGTACCAGAGAGAATTGCTCAAAGGGAGATTGTACCAAAGTTATTAAAAAATCCAAACTACTTAGATAATAAAGATATGAATATACATCCAGATTGGAATATAAAATCTGAAACAATAGCTCCTACAGATATCAACTGGACACAATTTGCTCAAAATGAAGAACAAAAAGAGAAAAAAATATATCCAGAATTACCATATAGATTTATACAAATACCAGGCGATAAAAATCCTCTTGGTAAGATGAAGTTTTTATTTAGAAATAAATATATGGTATATATACATGATACAAATACAAAACACTTCTTCAAAAGAAGAAAAAGAGCATTTAGTCATGGATGTATAAGATTACATAACCCTCATAAGCTTCTAGCAACAATAGAAGAAAAAGAGAAAGCCTTAGATCCTAAGAAAGATAAAGAGATCTTAGAGGGTGTAGAGCAAACAGAGTTTAGTCTAAATAAGAAAATACCAATTCATATTATATATTTAACTGCATGGGTAGATGATAATAACAATATTCAGTTTAGAGATGATATATATGGATATGATAAAGTACAAAGAAAAATATTATATTAATAAAGGATAATTATGACAAGTGTATTATTAGAATTTAGTATGTTTCCAACTTCAGATGAATGTAGAGAAGGTTCAAGTGTATCAGCTCAAGTATCAAAGATAGTAGATGCTATAGATAAAAGTGGGGTTCCTTATCAATTAACAGCAATGGGTACAATAATAGAAGCATCTAGTATGAAAGAGGCTTTAAGTATTATAGAATTAGCTTATGATCAATTAGATTGTGATAGAGTTTATTCATCACTTAAATTTGATATTAGAAAAAATTGCGAAAATAGATTAAAAACAAAAATCAAATCTGTAGAGAGTAAATTAGGAAGAACAGTAAATAACTAATGGATTTAAAACAAAGATTAGATAAAGAGGTTCTACATAGAAACAATACAGATGAACTAAGCTTAGATAAACCAGATCCACTTATAATTGCAAAAAAATTTAATGATGAATGGATAAGTCTTATTTGTGCATTATTTGCTTATGGAAATGCTGGACAAATTGTAAAGTTTTTATCCTCACTTGATTTTTCACTTCTAAATAAGAGTGAAGATGAGATTAAAGAGAAACTAAAAGAGAAATACTATAGATTTCAAAAAAGTGAAGATGTTATAGTGTTTTTTATAGCTATAAAAAGATTAAAAGAGAAATCATCTTTAGAAGATATATTTTATGATGGATATAAAAAAGACTTTTCAGTGTTAGAGGGTATTATGTCTATAATTAAATCAATAAAAGATGCTTACCCTTATGATTCTCAAGGTTATAACTTTTTAATAGGTAAAGAAGCAAAAAGAGATAAAGATCAAAATATTAAAGAAACAGGTAACTCTCCATACAAAAGATATAATATGTTTTTAAGATGGATGGTAAGAGATGATCATCTTGATATGGGATTATGGAAGAGGGTATTAAAAAAAGATCTAATACTACCTTTAGATACACATACATTTAAAGTTGGACAAAAGCTAGGTTTATTAAATAGAAAAACATATGATCTAAAATCTGCAATACTAATAACTCAAAAACTAAGAGAGTTTGATAAAAATGATCCTATGAAATATGATTTTGCTATATATAGAATGGGACAAGAGAAGATAGTATAGTTTCAATCATTATAAATTTATTATACTTTATTATTATGTTAGAGATTGTAAGAGCTGTTATTGGTTTTTTAAGAGAACATCGTGTACGAATATGGTTATTGATTGATGCATTTATAATCTTAACATTAAGAGAATTGATTGTGAATGTGGTAAAAATAAATAAAGAAGAGTTTTCTAGTGTTCATGATATTTTATATAATAGTACAATTACCCATATAGTAATATTTAGTGGATTAATACTATTTTTATTTGTATTAAGATGGTTAGCTATGATAACTTCACCTGAAAAATGTTTAAAATAATTCTAGTATAAAATAGGACAATGTAAATAAAGTTGTAGTACTTTCTTAATATTAGATTAATATAATTTATGCTATTGTATTTATGATAGAAAGGATTTAATATGAATATAGGACTAAATACTTATCAAACAACAAGTTATAATACTAACAATACAAATACTAAAAAAGAAGATACTTCATCTAAAAAAGAGGAATTAACTTTAGAAGAAGAGATAAATAAATCAGCAGTTGAGGTATCTATATCTGTTGGTGCACAACTTATTTTAGCGACAATGGAAGCAGAAGATAAAACAAGTGAAAATACAAATGCTCAAAAAGATATTTTAGATTTTTTAGCAGGTAAAGAAGTATCTAATGATTTTAAATTATCAAATACAGGATATGATGG
>Ga0256837_1000292_pt1 | contig 44542 bp, 53 predicted proteins | sample 4562384metaG_FD_185976 | JGI IMG/M metagenome (GOLD analysis project Ga0256837, IMG submission 185976) | Hydrothermal vent microbial communities from Guaymas Basin, Mexico - 4561-384 | ecosystem: Environmental > Aquatic > Marine > Hydrothermal vents | place: Mexico: Guaymas Basin | collected... | reverse complement strand
CAGGTTCTAAATCTTTCATATCTATTGGACATTCATTTGTAGGCTCTCCACCATCATGTCCTTTTGCAATTCTAAAAACATATAAACTCATTCTATTCCTTTTTATATCTGTGTGCTAACGATTGAAGATAGCCAATAAGTTCCCGCTAGGGTACTTATTGGCTACTCTGTTTTGTTATCATACTTTTGTTACTGTGAAGAATGAGTAAGAACAAGTATTTCCACTTCTACTTGGACTTGTAGTAACTTCTACTACATTATTTTCATCAATAAATATTAAATCTTCATAATATCGAAGATCACTATCATTTCTAGCACACTTTCCATTGTCCTCTAATAGTTTCATATTCTCACGACAAAATTTTAACTTTTCTTCACCTTTTGTTGAATTACCATATCTTTTATATTGCCAACCTCTTGGATTTAATCTTCTATCCTCAAAATCTTCTTTTACAAAAGTAACTTTACTATTATCTAGAAATTTTTCACTAAAAAACTTTGCTTTTTCTTCTGCTTCCATAATATGTATTCCTTGCGTATGATAACGGGGGCGCGGGTGAGTGACGACGACATTTGAAAGTTTGGTTTCAGATGTTGTTGCTCACTCCTCCCGCTTGTTGCCTGGCGCTGCTGCGCCGGGGAACTAGCGGGTGTTCAGCCCGCGCCCCCGTTGCCTCGGTAAGCGAAGCGTCCGAGGCAACGGTTGAGTACAAAAATATGTTACCAGTTCTTGTACTTTTTTGTGTTTTACAATGATAGCTAAATATCTCTAGTTTTCAAAACTTTTTTCGGCTGTGGTAACATATTTTTGTGCTACGATTTGTTATATCTTTTATTGTATATTGTATTCCTCATCTTCAACAATCATTTTAAATAAAGTAATTTTTTTACCTTTATATAAAATTGATTTACCTAGTATAATTGCCGTAGGGGCATAAGCATATTGATATCCATACGAATTACAAGTGACTGTTGTTCCATCTCTAAAATAGATAACCCTATTATAATTACATCCTTCAAAAGAATCTTCTTTTTTACCATTTTCTTTTATATATCCATCAATAATTTTACTATCTATAATTGTCCAACCTATACTATTTTCTAATGCAGATATACAATCTGCATTAGTAGAAATTGATATAAACAATAATAATATTCCTTTAAAAAAATACTTCATTTTATTTTTCCTTTATATATAAATATTATTTATAACTTATGTTGTTTTTGAAATTCTTTTTTAAAATCTTCAATAACATCTTCAGCTAAATCATTAAATACATATTCCCATGCACCTATTGTATAACCACCACCAGCTATAATTTCTCTTGTCGCTTTTAAAGTTCCAATTTCTTGATTATTGCTATATAGTTTTGCTGTTATAGTCAACTCCGTTTTACCCCAACCAGGCATAAGCCATCTTTTAAAAGCACTACCTTCTGAATATTTCATAATATCAACATTTAAAATAATAATATTTTTAGAATTTTCATCAGCTAATAAATTATTAGTTTTTAGTTGTTTTACAAAAGCACTTTTGAGTAATTGTTCGATATTAATTTCATAATTAAAACCTGTCTTATTGCTTATTTCGGCAACTTTTACCTTTGTATCTTCCTTAGGTACAAAAGATTTTTGTAAATTTACTGCATGTTGATGTGAAGCACATCCAGAAATAGTAATAATCATAAAAATTAATATTACACTAAAAATAAGTCTCTTCATTTGAGACCTCCAAAAATTAAATTTACCTAATTTACTTTTATAAATAGGCCTATTCAAACTCTTTTTTAGACTTCTCTTTTAAAGTGGCTTGGATATAACGGGGGCGCGGGTGAGTGACGACGACATTTGAAAGTTTGGTTTCAGATGTTGTTGCTCACTCCTCCCGCTTGTTGCCTGGCGCTGCTGCGCCGGGGAACTAGCGGGTGTTCAGCCCGCGCCCCCGTTGCCTCGGTAAGCGAAGCGTCCGAGGCAACGGTCGAAGATAGCCGATAAATTTCCGCTAGGTAATTTATTGGATACTCTGTTTTGTTGTACCCTTTACTTAACCCAAGTTTTAAACTCACTAAATCCATTATCATCTATCCAATCATAAATTGGATACAATGTTGAAAGTCTAAAAATTTTATTTCTATCTTTTTCAGGCACTTCTTTAACAGACCAACCATCTAAATCCTTAAAGTGAATCCATTTATTTTCTATATAGTTATGTAATAATAATTTTTTTCCTGTTTTATCAAAAGAGTATCCTAGATAATACAAAGGATTATTACCTTTTGGCTTAGTTTTTTGATTTTTACATTTTATTCCATTAATATGTACGGCAAATATATAATTACCTTTTTCAAAACTTTTCATTATCTCATAATCAACCCATCTTCTTTTAAATGTATGTGTTCCAACTAAAACACAAGTATTTGATGTATTTTGAATTCCTTTATTAATCAATCTTTTTAATGCTAAATCACTTGTTTTTTTAGCTTCTTCCCATATGGAAGAGTCATAAAAACCTGCTTCATCTTTATTTAATTTAAAATTCCCATGATTTCTCACAACATTTGCTCTAAAGTCTATAACATCTTGATAATGAAAGCTGAAAAATACTTTTTTTGCCATTACTTAACTCCTACATAAATTAATAAACAATCTTTTAATAAGACTAAATATTTAAAATATACAATAAAGATATAACTTATTAACATAATAAAGATGCTTCCATAAAAAGGTAAAGTACTTATTGAAAACATTATTCTTAAAACTGTTTGTACTTTATCTTTAAACTGCATGGGATTCATGTTAAAAAGCTTATCATCATTATCTTGTCTATATATTGCTATCCAATTATGTACTTGCCTGAATAGTCGTTCTTGTTGTAAATAATAAGAGTCTAAAAACCAAAAAGCGAATAGAGGTATAAAGGCAATGAAAATATGGTTATTAGCCCCTTTAAACAACAATGTAGCTACTATAAGTGTAATAGTCCATGTTTTCACACTAAAAGAGTTACTTGCCATTCTTTTAATAATATCTTGAACTACTTTTATTTCTTCAATTAATATTTTTTCTCTATCTATTTCCATTAACTAATTCCTTGATTTCTTCATTATATATATACAATGGAAATTCTCTCTGATCACTATTTGTAAAATCTATATGTTCTATAGGCTTATTTATAGATTTAGCATGTAAAATTTCCATCTTAACCCATTCTGAATAGAAATTATTTGATTTATCATTAGTATGATTTGTTTTAATAAATAGTACTTTTTTTGATTGTTCTATTCTTCTTTTTAGAATAGCTTTTGTATAGTCACCTGCATATGTTCTTTTCAAAAAATCATTATCACTAATCCAGTCACAATATATATTTAAATTATATTTATTAAGTTTTTTTATAATTTTCTTAACTAATATATTATCTTTAAAACTATGTGAAATGAAAATATCATAAGATTTTTTATTTTGAACTAAATTACTTTCTATTTTTTCAAATAAATCTAAAGGTTTCATGTCGAAATTAGTTTTTTCTGTCATATATGTCTTTCTTTTACCTTTAAAAGATTTTCGTAATTTAACATATTTTCCTATTGATTGAAGGTGCTTAAAAGCAACAATTCTAATTTGACTATTTTTTTCACTATCATTTAATTTTTGAAAAAACTCTAAAGTTTTACTAGAATCATATTTTTGCAATTCTTTAACTATCTCCATTTTTCCATCTTGTGAAATTCCATCTTTATGATAAGCATGTATAAATATATCTATATATGAGGGTTCAACATCTTGAATATACTCTTTAGCTAAATCAATTTTTTCATTTATTTTAGTCATTCGTATTCTTGTTTCTTCACCAAGTTTACCTAGTTTCTCTAATCTATTTGTTTCATTAAAATTTATTGCATGTAATTTTTTTTGCCTTTGAGACAGTATATGTTTTACTTTTTGAAGTTCAAATAAATAATATTCTGGCAAAGTTGGCTTATATCTAATTTTTTTACCTACTTTTTTTAAAAAATCATCTTTTTCTTTATATATTTTATAGCGTTCTTTTATAATATTCCATTCATAAGGAAATAATTCTTTAAATAAATTTAAAATGTCATATTTAGTATAATTTAATGGAAGCACAGACTTAACTTTATATAATGGTACTTTTAGCGATTTATTAAATCTCATAAGTTCACCAACATATTTTCTTTGTGTTTTACCTGGCATTTTTTTTCCTTCTTAAATTATCACCGATTTAGAAAAGCTTATTTAGAGTACAACGGTCGAGTACAAAAATATGTTACCTGTTCTTGTACTCTTTTAACTTCTATAATGGTAGCTAAATATCACTAGTTTTAGAGGCTTTTTTCGGCTAGGGTAACATATTTTTGTTGCTACGATTTGTTATAACTTCTTTGCTCTTTAATCCATTTTTTTAGTTTATGACTAGGTGTACCATAGTTTGCATCATAGGCTACTTGTCTATCCATTGCATCTAAAAATTTCAATTTATCATCACTTTTAAGATACTTATATAGTGCTTCTGCCCAATTACATGGTGTAGCCAAATGAGGAGTTCCACCATCCAGTTGTTTTTTTAAGTTTCCAACATATTGTTTAAAGTGCTCATAAATTTTTACTTCTTTACTGTAAACTTGCTCCATAGCTTCATCTATAGTTTTCTGTCTATACAATGCTTCAACCATTAATTTTGCTGTACTGTCAACTTGTTCTTTTGTATATCTCATAAAAACTTCCTTCTGGTTATAACTATTTATTCAAGGAACATTATATCACAAACACTACAAAACATCGATATTAAAAGAACACTAGAATGTCCTTTAATTATTAAAAAATATATCAATTTGCCATATTTTTAAAATAATGCTATTTTTTATGCTAAATTTCTTAAAGTTAAAGTGTCTTTTTAATTACTATTAGAGCATTAAAAAGACACTTTGTGACTTAATTGTTAAAAAATCACTTAAAAGGACATAATGTCCCTTAAAAATTTAAGGAGTTTTGTGATGCAAAAGCGTAAAAAATTACTTGATATTGTTCGTGATAAGATACGTTTTAAACATTATAGTTATTCAACAGAGCAAACATATACTCATTGGATAAAGCATTATATACTTTTTCACAACAAGAAACATCCTATTGAGATGCAAAAAAATGAGATAGAAGCTTTTTTAACCCATTTAGCCACAGAGAAAAAAGTAAGTCCTACAACACAAAATCAAGCATTTGCAGCAATACTATTTTTGTACAAAGAAGTTTTAGGTATTGATACAACTAAATGGAACATTCAAGCACTTAGAGCTCAAGAGCGTAAACATATACCTGTTGTTTTAACTAAAGAGGAAGTTCAAAAAGTTTTATCGTACCTTGGAGGTATTTATAAGCTTATTGTTTCTTTAATGTATGGTTGTGGACTTCGCATGAGTGAGGTTTTAAATATTCGTATCAAAGATATAGATTTTGGATTTGATAAGATTTATATTTGGGATTCTAAATCTTTAAAAGACAGAACTTTACCTCTACCGTTTAAGTTAAAAGAGGAGCTTTTAGTGCAAGTCAAAAAAGTAAAAGAGCAACATATAGTTGATTTAAAAGATGGTTATGGAAGTGTATATATTCCATTTGCTTATGAAAAAAAATATCCAAACAGTAAATTTGATTTTAAATGGCAATATCTTTTTCCGATGAAAAATCTTTCACAAGACCCAAGAACCAATGTAATTCGTCGTCATCATATTCACCCTAAAACTCTTGGTAGAAATATAAAAGTAGCAGCCCAAAAAGCAAATATAAACAAACGTATAACCTCCCATATATTTCGCCATTCGTATGCTACACATCTACTTCAAGCAGGAGTAGATTTACGGAGTATTCAAGAACTTTTGGGTCATAAGTCTGTTGAAACGACTATGATATACACTCATGTTGTAAGTGAGATGAACAAACCAAAACTCCAAAGCCCTTTAGACTTTTAACAACCCCTCAGTAAACCTTTTGGCTGAGTATTAGATTTTTTTTGTTAAAATAGAACTAGAAAAATAAAAAAGAGTACCACTATGAAAAAAAAGATGAGTATAACTTCCATACAAAAGAGTAAAGGTGTAAAACCTTTGGTGATGATAACAGCTTATGATGCACTTTTTGCATCACTTTTTGATGAGAGTGCAGATATGATTTTAGTAGGCGATAGCCTCAACATGAGCTTTGCAGGCAAAGAAGATACCCTCAGTGCAACGCTTGATCAGATGATTTACCACACAAATGCAGTGTGTCGTGGAGCACAAAACAGTTTTGTGGTGTGTGATATGCCTTTTGGAACATACACAAACAAAAAAGATGCTTTAAAAAATGCTACAAAAGTGTTTCAACAAACAAAAGCAGATTGTGTAAAAATAGAGGGTGGCAAAGAGAAAGCAGATGTTGTAAAATATCTTACATCAAATGGTATAGCTGTTTGTGGGCATATTGGGCTTTTACCACAATCTGTTCGTGGAGAGGGTGGTTACAAAGTAAAAGGTAAAGATGAAAAAGAGAAAAAACGCCTCTTAAAAGATGCAAAAGCAATCGAAGAAGCGGGTGCTTTTTGTATGGTTATAGAGGGTGTAAAAGCAGATGTAGCCAAAGAGGTAGCACAAAGTGTTTCTGTTCCAGTTATTGGCATTGGTGCTGGAGCTGAGGTAGATGGGCAAGTGCTTGTGTTTTCCGATATGCTAGGCTTTTTTGAAGCATTTACTCCAAAATTTGTAAAAAAATATCTCGATGGTGCAACACTTGTAAAAGAAGCAGTTGCAAACTACAAAAATGAAGTTGAAAAAAGAGAGTTTCCAAAAGAGGAACATACATACTAATGAGTGAACGTTTAGTTGAGATAGAAACATTCGATTTTAGTGAGCAAAACAGCGAAAGCACACTCCGCCCAAGTGCATGGAGTGGGTATATAGGGCAAGAGCAGATTAAAAAAAATCTCTCTGTTTTTATAGAAGCTTCAAAAAAAAGAGATGAAGCGTTAGATCATATCTTGTTTTTTGGACCTCCAGGGCTTGGAAAAACAACTTTGGCTCTTATTATTGCTAATGAAATGAATGCAAACATAAAAGTAACAGCGGCCCCCATGATAGAAAAAAGTGGTGATTTAGCGGCAATTTTAACAAACCTAGAGGAGGGTGATATTTTATTTATAGATGAAATTCACCGCCTCTCACCTGCAGTTGAAGAGATACTTTACTCCTCTATGGAAGATTACCGCATCGACATTATTATAGGAAGTGGACCAGCTGCGCAAACAGTAAAAATAGATTTGCCTCGCTTTACACTCATAGGTGCAACAACACGTGCAGGGATGCTTTCTAACCCTTTACGTGATAGATTTGGAATGAACTTTCGTATGCAGTTTTATAAACCTGAGGAGCTTGCAAAAATTATAGAGCAAGCGGCAACAAAACTTGGTAAAGAGGTGGAGCATAAAGCTGCATTAGAGATAGCAAAACGCAGCCGTGCAACGCCTCGTATAGCACTAAGACTTCTTCGGCGTGTAAGAGATTTTGCAGATGTAGCAGATGAAGATACAATCTCTTTAAAAACTACAAAGTATGCTTTAGATGAGCTAGGAATTAATACACATGGGTTTGATGAGATGGATATTAAGCTTTTAGAGCTTTTAGCAACTGCAAATGGTAAACCAATGGGGCTTAGTAATATCGCTGCAACACTGAGTGAAGATGAGGGAACAGTAGAGGATGTTCTTGAGCCTTACCTTATAGCAAATGGGTATTTAGAGCGAACCGCAAAAGGTAGAGTTGCAACACATAAAACATTTGATGTTCTAAACATTCAACCACCACAACAGGAGGGAACACTCTTTTGAAGCCACAAATGTTTGTAGCAGTACTTTTTGCTACGTCGCTTTATTGGTTGTATAGACTTTATGAACCTTACTTACTCTCTATTACTATTGCACTTTTACTTGCTATCTCTACTGCAAGTGTGCAGCGTTATTTAGAAGTGCTATTTAATAGCAAAACACTTGCTACTATCATCTCTAGTATGCTTTTAGCGATGATGTTTTTTGCACCACTTGGGTACTTTTTAACAAGTTTTACTCTGCAGCTCAACAGCATAGACCCACAAGAGTTTAAAAAAGTTGAAGTGTTTATTCAAAATATTGTCCATAATGCACCAGAGTATCTACTCTTTATAAAACCCTACGTAGGGGAGTTTGTAGATAATATAGATATTAACTCTTTAACAAAAACCCTTTTTGCATTTGCTGCAAAAATAGGCTCATACAGTGCAGTATTTGTAAAAAATGCTTTTTTAGTTGTGGTGTTTTACTTTTTTGCGCAATATTATGGAAGTAGTATTGTGGCGTTTTTAAAACGTGTTGTGCATATCTCTGTAAATGAAGCAGATATTTTAGCACAAGAGCTCTCCTCTGTTATGAGTGTTGTTTTTTATAGCATTATTGTTAATGCAATGTTTCAAGGAGCACTCTTTGGAATAGCGGTTTCTTTTATGGGTTACAATGGCTTACTGTTTGGCATTATGTATGGATTTGCTTCTTTGTTACCTGTTGTTGGTGGATTTTTAATGTGGTTTCCATTTATGGTGTATGAATTCTCTATTGGTGATACGTCAAATGCTATTTTTATAGCAGCTTATTCTATTGTTGTTATCTCAATAGTAGCAGATACTTTTATCAAGCCGTTGATTATAAAAGAGATTAACGCAAGACTTTTAGAAGATGATGACACTCGCTTAAATGAGCTTGTTATTTTCTTCTCTATTATTGCTGGTCTTACAACATTTGGTTTTTGGGGGATGATTCTAGGTCCTGCAATTACTGCATTTTTCTTTACAGTTTTAAAACTTTTTGAAGCAAGAAGTGATGCTTTAGTGTAAAAAATAATATTTTATCTATATTAATATTAGGTAAGAAAATATAAATTTGTTATAATTATGTAACTTTTTAAAAATAGGTGGGTAGGATTGTGCAACTAAGCAATGAAGAACTAAAAAAAGAGATACAAAGACTCAAAGAGAAGTTAAGTGTAACAATTGTTGCACATTTTTATCAAAGAGATGAGGTTTTTGAAGTTGGTGATATTACTGGAGACTCTTTAGAACTCGCGAAAAAGACACGTGATGATGATGCAGAGTTTGTACTTTTTTGTGGTGTTGGTTTTATGGGGCAGAGTGTTAAAGTTTTAAGCCCACATAAACGTGTTGTTATGCCAAAAGTTGCAGAGTGTGCAATGGCTAGTATGATAAACGGTACACAGTTTGATGAAGCAGTAAAAGCGCTTAATAGTGCAGGTATTTCAAATGAAAATATTTTACCAATTACTTACATTAATTCAGATGTGGTTGTAAAAGCAAAAGTTGGTGAGATGGGTGGAATGGTTTGTACAAGTTCTAATGCTAAAACAATCATTACAACAGCTCTTAAAGAGGGTAAAAAAATCCTTTTTGTACCAGATAGATGCCTTGGACAAAATATTGCTAATGAGATGGGTTTAAAATCTGCAGTTATTGGAGATGGCCGTGATATTGCTGCAGCTGATATTATCTGTTATGATGGTTTTTGTTCTGTTCATCAACTCTTTAGTGTAGAAGATATTGAATTTTTTAGAAATAAATACCCTGGTATTTTGGTTGCAACACACCCAGAGTGTGATCCAGCTGTTTGTCAAGCAAGCGATTTTGTTGGTTCAACATCACAACTTATTAAATATATAAAAGAGCTCCCAGCAGAACAAAAAGTGGTTGTTGGAACTGAGTTTAATATGGTGAACCGTTTACGTCCAAATAATACGTATGTTCTAAGTTCTACAAAACCAGAGTGTCCAACAATGAATGAAACAACGCTTCAAGATGTGTATGCAACACTTAAAGCTATTGAAGATGGTAGCCCGATAAATGAGATTTTTGTAGATGAAACAACGCAAAAATGGGCAAAAATTGCACTAGAGAGAATGATGGCATTATGATTAAAGAGTTTGTAAAAAATGCACTTGCTGAAGATGTAGGGCGTGGAGATTTATTTGCATTAGTTGAGCCAAAAAAAGATACAACGGCAAAAATTATTGCAAAAAGTGATGGTGTTGTTGCTGGAGTTTTATATGTAGATGAGCTTGCAAAATTAGAAAATTTTGAAGTGAATTGGCTTAAAACTGATAAAGAGAGTTTTGTAAAAGGTGAGGTTATTGCAACATTTAAAGGGGACTCTCATACATTGCTTCGTTGTGAGAGAACTATTTTAAATCTTGTGCTTCATGCAAGTTCTATTGCAACACTTACAAATAGTTATGCAAAAATCATTAAGCCTTATGGTGTAAAGCTTTTAGATACTAGAAAAACAAGACCAAATTTACGTTTATTTGAAAAGTATGCTTCACGTTGTGGTGGTGCACTTAATCATAGAATGGGTCTTGATGATAGTTTAATGATAAAAGATACTCACTTAAAAACTATTGCAAATTTAAAAGAGTATATTGCAAAAGCAAGAGAGGTTATCCCTTTTACAACAAAAATTGAAGTGGAAGCTGAAACTTTTGATATTGCAAAAATGGCATTTGAAGCAAATGCAGATATCGTTATGTGTGACAATATGACACCAGATGAGATAAAAAAAATAGTAGCTTATAGAGATGAACACCATCCCCATATTTTACTTGAAGCAAGTGGAAATATTTCGCTTGAAACAATAGAGTCTTATGCACAAAGTGGAGTTGATGCAATTAGTAGTGGAGCGATGATTCATCAGTCACGTTGGATAGATTTATCTATGAAGGTGGATTGAAAAAGGGATATAGTTTATGGCAGATGATGCTGAAAAAACAGAAGAACCGACCCCCAAGAAGATTGAAGATGCCAGAAAAGATGGTAATGTTCCAAAATCACAAGATGTTTCTGGGGTTATTACCCTTTTTGTAGCAATTTTAACTTTTTTAATGCTTTTTCCATTTATGAAAGAGCATACTGTAAAACTTTTTCTTTACTATTTTTCTATGATGGGAAGTGAGTTAGATACTCGCTTAATGGTCGATATAGCACTTGTGACAGTAAAAGAGTTTTTACTTATTGTTATGCCTTTAGCTGTATCTGTTGCGATTGCTGGAATTGTTGCAGCGGTTTCACAATTTGGATTTATATTTACTACAAAACCTCTTATTCCAGATTTTAAAAAGATAGATCCTATTAAAGGTTTAGGAAATCTTTTTTCTATGAAAAAACTGATCGAAGGGGTAAAGATTACTTTTAAATCTTTTACCACTTTAGGAGTTGGTTTTTTACTTTTTTTCTATTTTATTACAGAACTTCCAACTGTTGCACTTTTTAGTTTAGGTGATCAGCTTGATTGGCTTAAGGAGAAAATGCTTATTATTATGGGAGTTATGCTTCTTATTATTTTCTTTTATGCGATTATTGACATTATTATTGTGCGTAAACAATATTTTGATAATTTAAAGATGAGTAAGCAAGAGGTAAAAGACGAGATGAAAAATATGGATGGAGATCCACTCATTAAGTCTAAAATTAGGCAACTTCAAATGGAAGCTTCACGTAAACGTATGATGGCTGAAGTGCCTAATGCAGATGTTATAGTAACAAATCCTACCCATTATGCAGTTGCCCTAAAGTATGATGCTTCTAATGCAAGAGCTCCCGTTGTTGTTGCAAAAGGGGTAGATATGGTAGCACAAAAAATAAAAGCAATAGCAAGAGAAAATGATGTTCCTGTAGTGGAGAACAAACCTCTTGCACGCTCTTTATATGCAGAGGTTGATTTAGACAAAGAGATACCAGATTCTCTTTTTAAAGCAGTTGCTGATGTTTTAGCATATGTTTACAGAATGAATAAAAAAATGTAGAGATGGAGTTTGAATGGATAAAAACTTATTTGTAAAAGTAGAAGAGAATAAACATATTGAAATTGTAGTGCAGCAAGAGGAGTTTTTATTTAGTGCTTCTTTATTGTATAGTTATCTTTTAACCTTACATAAAAAAGTTTCACTTTTTTATGGTGAGAAAGTAGATTATAAATTTACTTTTTTACCTTGGATAGATAAAATAAAAACAACACCGACACCTTCTGCAGATTTCAAGATAGTAGTAGATTTTAGTGCAAAAGAGTTATTTGAATATTTAGAATCTTTAAATATAAAGATAAACAAGAAGATGGCAACAGCACTTTGTGGGGAGCTTGTTTATAAGAGTAAAAACTTTTTAAGTGATGAAGTTGATGGCATAACATTTGCTTTACTTTCTAAGAGTATAGAGTTTGGTGCTGAGTATAAAACTTGTAAAGATTACCTACTTTTGCATAAACCTCTCTCTTATCTTCGTTTAAAAGCAAAAATGTTAGACTCAATGGTTTTAAAAAAAGATGCAACTATAGCGGAGTTTGTGATTAATGATGAGTTATTAACGCAAACTGGTGCAACTGTGTGGATGGCACATGAGATTGCACAAGAGGCATATGCCTTGCCCTATGTAAAAAAGATAAAAATTATAAAGGAATATAACTAAATGGCTAGAAGAAAAAATTCGTTTCCTTTTGGAATAGTACTGGTAGTACTACTTGTTGGTATAGGTGTATTTGTTTCAACATCTTCGATGTTTGAACGTGTAGCTCCTGAGATTAAGATAAATACAAATGGGTATTGGAACTTAAAAACACCCCTTGAAATATCTATAGATGATGCAAGTGGTATTAAAGATTATAGAATTGTTTTAAAGTCTAGTTCTAATCAAATAGAATTAGCACAGGAGCATTTTTTAGCACCAGAAAAAGGTTTAACATTAAAAGTAAAACCACCACGTAGTGCCTATGCTATGCGTGAGAGTGAAGTGACTATTATTGTTCAAGCTAGAGATGCAAGTAAATGGGATTTTTTAAAAGGAAATGTTGCACAAAAAAGTGTAAAACTTACTATAGATAAAAAACGTCCTCAAGTAAGTATTATTAAAAACTCATACAAAATTGCAAAAGGTGGAAGTGCAGTTGTTATTTTTCAGGCACTTGATGATAATTTAGATGAACTTTATGTAGAAGCAAATGGGAAAAAGTTTAAAGTACAACCTTTTTATAAAGAGGGGTATTATATTACACTTTTAGCATGGCCTGTAACTAAAAATAGTTTTAGAGCAACAGTTTATGCAAAAGACTTTGCTGGAAATTTAACAAAAACATATGTACCGCTTTATTTAAAAAATAGACAATATAGAGTTTCAAAAATTAAGTTAAAAGATAGATTTTTAAAAGGAAAAATTGCAAATCTAGCAGAGGATTTTGTAGAAACTCAAGGTGTTGAAGATTCTATTGAGCAGTTTAAACTTATTAATGAAGATGTGCGTGCAAAGAATGAAGAGCTTATTCATAAGCTATCTTCAAAAGTTTCAGATGAGATGATAAGCGATTTTAAAATCCGTAGAATGTACCCTCTAAAAAATGCAAAAGTTGTAGCATACTTTGGAGATCATAGAATCTATTTTTATAAAGGAGAGCAAGTAAGTGAAGCGTACCATTTAGGGTTAGATTTAGCAAGTTATTCTCACGCTCCTATTCGTCCACAAAATGGTGGAGAGGTTGTGTATGCAGATTTTAATGGCCTTTATGGAAATATGCCTATGATTTCACACGGTTTAGGACTTTACACAATCTATGGACACTGTTCACGTTTAAATGTTAATGCAGGAGATACAACAAGACCTAGACAAACTATTGCAAATACAGGTAAAAGTGGTTATGCTATGGGAGATCACTTGCACTTTGGTGTACTTGTGCAAGGTGTAGAAGTTCGTCCACAAGAGTGGATGGATAAACATTGGATTAAAACAAATATTACAGATATTATTAAAAAAGCTAAGCGTATTATTAATAGAAACTAGTAAAAGTGAGAGAAGATGTATCAAACAACTATAAATAAAGCTGTTGAACTTGTAGGAATTGGACTACATAAAGGTTCTCCAGTAAACTTAAGACTTGAGCCACTTGAAGCAAATAGTGGTATTGTTTTTCACAGACGTGATGTGAATCTTTCTATTCCATTAAAACCTGAAAATGTTGTAGATACAAAAATGGCAACAGTGATAGGAAAAGATGGGTATGTTATCTCTACCATTGAGCATCTTCTCTCTGCTGTTTATGCGTATGGGATAGATAATTTAAAAATTATTGTTGATGCAGATGAAGTACCTGTTATGGATGGAAGTAGTGCAAGTTTTTGTATGATACTTGATGAGGCGGGAATTAAACAGCTCGATACTCCTAAAAAAGTGATGCTTATTAAAAAAGAGATAGAAGTAAGAGAGGGAGAGAAGTATGTAAAACTCTCCCCTGCAAAAGATTTACAATACGATTTTACTATTAAATTCCCACACCCTGTGATTAACAAGCAAGAGTTTGTTTTAAAATTTACTAAAGAAAGCTACAAACAAGAGATTTCACGTGCACGTACATTTGGATTTTTACATGAAGTGCAATACCTTCGCTCAAAAGGGTTAGCTCTTGGTGGTTCACTAGAAAATGCAGTAGTGTTAGATGATAAAAAAATCTTAAATCCTGAAGGGCTTCGCTATAGCGATGAGTTTGTACGCCATAAAATTTTAGATGCAATTGGAGATATGTCTTTAGTTGGAATGAATTTTATTGGAAACTATGAAGCGTTTGCAGGGAGTCATGATTTAAACCATAAGCTAACACTAGAACTTCTAAAAGACCCAGAAAATTATGAAGTGGTTGAATTAGTTGGTGCAAAAGCAAAAGAGATGGAAAAAGCGTATGCCTAAAGAGGAAGTGGAGTTACTTGTTATTGCATTAAGCTCTCCTATTTATATTGGAGTCTATAAGGAGCAAAAGCTTATTAAAACAATAAAATCGGATGAAAAAAGTTCTGAGATTTTACCCCTTTTATTTGAGGAGATTATGAAAGAGTATGATGTAAAATCGCTCTTTTTTGCAAATGGTCCAGGAAGTTTTATGGCTATAAAAGTGACATATATTTTTTTAAAATCTTTAAGTATTTTAAAAAATATACCACTTTATGCAACAGATGCTTTTAAATTTAACAAAAATCAGCCTATAAAAGCGATTGGAAAGCTATTTTTTGTTAAAATAGGCGAAGATATAGAGACTCAAAAACTAGAAGATGTTGCACCAAGTGGTTTTGAACTACCACAGCAACTAAACTATGATGAGTTTAGTACAAATACAACACCTCTTTATAAAATAGGGGCAGTTGGATAGGAAAGCATTTGACAATACATGTACCTGCAACAAGTGCAAATCTAGGTCCTGGATTTGACTCTTTAGGTTTAGCACTTGATCTACAAAACACTGTTGAATTTCACCATTCACGTTTTTTTGGTGTGAGCATTAAAGGTGAGGGTGAAGATAATCCTCGTTTAAAAGGGAACAATCTTTTTATTAGTATTTTTAATGAACACTTTAGTCGTTTAACAAAAAGAAAACAAAATTTTAAATTTACATTTTACAACAATATTCCAATGTCACGTGGACTTGGTAGCTCTTCTGCTGTAATTGTAAGTGCAATTGCTAGTGCACACGAAGCAGCTGGAATAAAAGTTTCAAAACGTCGTATTTTAAACCATGCACTTTACTATGAGCCGCATCCAGATAATATTACACCTGCTGTTATGGGTGGTTTTAATGCTGCTGCAGTTGAGAAAAATAAAGTTTTTTCACAAAAAAAACATCTGCCAAACTACATAAAAGCGATAGTTGTTATTCCAAACAAACAGATGAATACAGCAAAAAGTAGAACAGTTTTACCAAAATCTTACTCTAAAGAGAATGCTGTTTTTAATCTTTCTCACGCTTCTTTAACTGTTGCTGCATTTTTTAATGAAGATTGGGAGATGTTACGCCTTGCTTCTCAAGATAGATTTCATCAAAAAGCGAGAATGAAAACACTTCCTGAACTTTTTAGTGTGCAAAAAATTGCTTATGAAAGTGGTGCACTTATGAGTACCCTCTCTGGAAGTGGTTCTACATTTTTTTCAATGGCTTACGATAATGATGCACCTATGATTGCAAACAGATTAAAGCAAAAATTTCCAGATTTTAATGTGAAAATTTTAGATTTTGATAATAATGGGCTAACAATAGAGCGTTAGGCCCTATTAAATAAAGTAAGATTTAGATATAATGACAAAAAGAATTCATCTACCAACTAGAATGTGTGTCTCTTGTAGAGTAAAAGATGCACAAAAAAATCTGTTGCGACTTCAATGTAAAGAGCAAAACTTGGAAGTTTTTAATGGAAAAGGTAGAAGTTTTTATCTGTGTAACGATTGTATTTATGATCAAAAAAGAGTTATAAAGTCACTTATGCGTCAATGCAGAGGTGGAGATAAAGATAAATTTATGAATCAATTAAAGGAGATCATCGCTGATGGCAGAAAAAGTTAGAGTACACGAAATTGCAAAAGAGTTAGGAATAACTTCTAAAGATGTTATAAAAAAAGCTTCAGAGTTTGGTATTGAAGTGAAATCTGCACAAAGTACTGTTACAATGGAGCAGGCAGAGAAATTATCAGATTTTATTATTAATGGTAAACCAGCACAAGCAGAAGAAGCACCGAAAAAAATTGTAAAAAAATCTGCAAAAAAAGAGGCTCCAAAAGAGGGAGCTGCACAAGAAAAAGAAGAAACTTCTAAAGAGGAACCAAAGCAAGAAGCTCCAAAAAAAGAGGAAGAGAAAAAAGAAACTCCTACTTCTGAAACTAAAGAGGAAACTCCAAAAGAAGATGAGAAAAAAGAGGCTCCAAAAGCAAAAGAGCCAGAAAAGAAAAAAACAAATTTAAAAATTGTAACTCCAGCTGCACGTAAAAGTGGTGGTTTAAAAATTGTTAAAAAGAAAAAGCCAAAAGAGGCAGAGATTACTCAAGATAGCTTTAAAAAACAAGCAACAGTTTCTTCTTATGGGAAAATGAGTGCAGATGTTTTAGAAGAGTTAGCGAAAAAGAAAAAAACAAAAACTAAATCTGCTCCAGCACCTAAGAAACAATCTCAGGGTGTAAAAATGGATATTTTTGGTGGTTCTTTAAGTGAAGTATCTATGGATATGGATGACCAAGTTGTTCTTTTAGATATTAACCCTCTTGAGTCTAAGTCTGTTGCAGAAGAGGAACCAAGAAAACCACGTCAACAAAAACCAGTTGGTAGAAACGGAAATAAAAAACAATCATCTGGACAAAGAAAAGTTCGTAAAGATGATAAGAAAAAATATACAAAACAAAAGCAGGTTGAAGAGGTTGTAACTCACGTTGAGATTCCTGAAGATATTCGTGTATATGAGTTTGCAGAAAAACTCAAACGTCCAATGTCAGATATTATTAAAGTTCTTTTTGAACTTGGTATGATGGTAACAAAAAATGATTTCTTAAGCAGCGATGAGATTGAAATTTTATCTGAAGAGTTTGGTGTTGAAGTAACTATTATTGATCCTAAAGATGAATTTAACTACCTTAAAGAGGCAGAAAAAGAGGAAGACCCAGATGCAGTTGAGCGTCCACCTGTAATTACAATTATGGGGCATGTTGACCATGGTAAAACTTCTCTTTTAGATTCTATTCGTGAAGCAAAAGTAGCTTCTGGCGAAGCTGGTGGTATTACACAACATATTGGTGCTTATACTATCTCTCAACATGGAAAAGAGATCACTTTTATTGATACTCCAGGTCACGCAGCATTCTCTCATATGCGTCAACGTGGTACTGATGTAACAGATATTATTGTTATTGTTGTTGCAGCAGATGATGGTGTAAAACCACAAACATTAGAGGTTATTAAACTTGCTAAAGAATCTGGTAAACCAATTATTGTAGCACTCAATAAAATGGATAAAGAAACTGCAAACCCTGACCTTGTAAAAGGGCAAATGGCTGAGCAAGGTATTAACCCAGTTGATTGGGGTGGAGATGTTGAGTTTATTGCTGTTTCTGCAAAAACAGGTATGGGAATAGATGATCTTTTAGAAAATATCCTTTTAACTGCAGAGGTTATGGAGCTTAAAGCTAATCCTAAAGCACCAGCAAAAGCTGCTGTTGTTGAGTCTTCACTTGAAAAAGGTCGTGGTGCGGTTGCTACTGTAATTGTTCAAAACGGTACTTTAAAAGTTGGAGATACTGTTGTTTGTGGTTCAGCTTATGGTCGTGTTAAAGCGCTTATTAATGAGCAAGGTAAACAGATTAAAAACATTGGGCCAAGTCATACAGCAGTTGTAGTTGGACTTAACGAAGTTCCAGCTTCTGGTGAGATTATGGTTGCTATGAAAAATGAAAAAGAGGCTCGTGAATACGCTAAGAAACGTCATGAATATGACAGACTTAAAGAGCTTTCTCGCTCAACAAAATCTTCACTTGAAGATATGACAGCGATGATTGCAGAGGGTAAACTTAAAACTCTTAAAATTGTACTTAAAACAGATGTTCATGGTACACTTGAAGCGATTAAAGGTACACTTTCTGAGCTTAGAAATGATGAAGTTAAAGTAAATATTATCAGTAGTGGTGTTGGTGGTATTACAGAGAGTGATGTAGAACTTGTTGCAAACTCTGAAAACTGTGTTCTTCTTGGATTTAATGTTCGTCCAACTGGTGCAGTAAAAGCAGCTGCAAAACAAAAAGGTGTAGAGATTAAAACTTACTCTATTATCTACCAACTTATCGATGATATTACTGGAATGTTAACTGGTATGATGGCACCAAAATATACTGAGGAAAATACAGGTCAAGCAGAAGTTAGAGATGTATTTAAAATTCCAAAAGGTATGGTTGCAGGATGTGTTGTTGTTGATGGCAAGCTAGTACGTGGTGGAATGGTTCGTGTTATCCGTGATGGTGTTGTAACTTATGAGGGTGAACTTGTATCTCTTAAACGTTTCAAAGATGATGTTGAAGAGGTTGGTAACGGTTATGAGTGTGGTGTTGTAATTAGCGGTTACGATGATGTTGTTGTTGGCGATGTTATTGAAACATTCAAAAAAGTGGAACAAAAAGTATCTTTATAAGTTATGACAGAAGCAGAGATTAAACTAAAACGTACCGAGTCTATTTTACTAGAGCTTATTCCAGAAGCTCTAGGTTCACTCAACGATAAACGTCTACACGAGATTGATGTTGTTGATATTAAACTCTCACGTGGGCGTAGTGATGCGAAGGTTTATATAGACCCTCATTACTATAGTGAAGCAGAAAAAAATATGTTTTTAAAACTTCTACGTAAAGCAAGACCTCTTATTGAAACATATTGTATGAAAGATCAAGGGTGGTACCGTTCACCAAAACTTACATTTGAGTTTGATGAGCATTTTGCACAAGCTCAAAATATAGAGGAACTTTTTAAGCGTATAGCAAAAGAGAAGGAAAATCATGAGTCTTGAGAAAGATGTAGCAGCTGTTGTTGAATCTATGGGGTATCTTTTATATGATGCTTCAATTGTTAGCGAAAGTGGACAAACAATTTACCGTGTAAGTGTTATCTCTAATGAGTTTGAAGATGGTAAGCGTAAAGGTATTGGTTTAGATACTTTTGTGGAACTTACACACCTTATCTCTCCAATTTTAGATGTAACACCACCTGTAAGTGGTGAGTATAGACTTGAAGTTGGTTCACCAGGAATTGAGAGAAAACTTACAAAACTTGAGCATTATAAAAACTCTTTAGGGGAAAATGTAAAAATAAACAGTATCTCTAAAGGGAAAATAAATGGAAAACTTCTTGATGTAAATGATTCAACAATTGTGGTTGAAACAGAAGATGGCAAAGAGGAGTTCGATTTTAACGATATCTCAAAAGCAAAAACTTACTTTGAATGGTAATAGATAATAACTTCTATATGAGTCTTGCCTTGCGTGAGGCTTGGAAGTACCAAGGCTTAACATACCCAAATCCTGCTGTTGGTGCTTGTGTTGTTGGAAAAAATGGTGAAATTTTAGCTGTAGAAGCACACCAAAAAGCAGGAAAACCTCACGCAGAAGTAAATGCTTTGCAAAAAGCGTATGCAAAACTTACAAATAATGATGCAATTTTAGCTCTAAAAGAATCTAGCGAAATTCACAACTACCTTTTACAAAACCATAACAATATTTTTAAAGATGTTACAATCTACTCTACACTAGAGCCATGTTCTCATGTTGGAAAAACCCCTTCATGTGCAAACCTTATAGCCTCTTTAGGAGTTAAAAATGTTTATGTTGGGTGTAATGACTCTAACAAAATAGCAGCAAATGGCAATAACCTTTTACGCCAAAATGGTGCAAATGTTTATGAGCATATTTTAGAAAAAGAAGCTTTAGCTCTTTTAAAACCATTTTTGTTGTGGCAAGAGAAAAACTTTGTATTTTTTAAATGGGCACAACGCCTTGATGGTAGTGTAGATAATGGCATAGTAAGCTCTAAGGCTTCACGCAAACATGTTCATGCACTAAGAGATAGATGTGATTTACTTGTTATTGGTGGCAACACTGTAAGGGTAGATAGACCAACACTTGATGCAAGGCTTGTTAATGGAAAAGCACCTGATATTTTAATACTTTCAAACCAAAAAGAGTTTGATAGAACTATACCTCTTTTTAATGTAAAAGATAGAAAAGTTTTTATTGCAAATAACTTAGAAAAAGTAAAAGAGTATAAAAATGTAATGATAGAGGGTGGTGCAAAAATGTTTGAAGCAACAAAAGATATTGTAGATTATTATCTAGCATATGTAGCACCAACTTTTGGGGGAACTTTAGGGTTTGCAACCAATAAAAAAGAGTACTTTAGCATTGTGCATAGTGAACAAAAAGAGGATTTGCTTCTTTGGTTGGAGAGATAGATAATAGATGAAGATTTAATAAATACCTCTTAAATAACTCTTCATCATATCTTCGCTACAATAAACCCACTAAAAACACCCACAAAACAAGAAAAAAAATAAAGGAATAAAAAACTATGCAGCAAGAGCAAAAACAAGAAAAAATTGTATCGATGTTTGATGATATTGCCCCAACATACGATACTGCAAACCGTGTTATGAGTATGGGTGTCGATATTAGTTGGCGTAAAAAAGCGTGTGATTTAGCTTTTGAGTTTTATAACAAAAAAAATATTGAAAAAATTGTAGATGTTGCTTGTGGAACGGGCGATATGATGGGCTTTTGGCAAAAACAAGCACAAAAAGCTGGTGTGAGTATTGATAAACTCATTGGGGTTGATCCATCTGTTGGAATGGTAGATGTTGCTAAAAAGAAGTTTCCAGATTTTGAGTACCACATAGCAAAGGCAACAGAAATACCACTTGAAAAAGAGGTAGCAGATATTCTAAGTATCACGTATGGGATTCGTAATGTTGTAGAGCGTCAAGAAGCATTTTATGAATTTAACAGAGTTTTAAAACAAAATGGTCTTGTTGTTATTTTAGAGTTTATGAAAGATGAAAACAAAACACTTCTTAAAAAAATAAGAGATATCTACATGCACAAAATTTTACCTTATGTGGGTGGGTTAATCTCTAAAAATTTAGAGGCATATACATATTTGCCAGATTCTATTGAGAACTTTGTAACAATTCAAGGTATGCAAAAAGAGTTAGAAACAGCAGGATTTGAGATACTCTATACGCAAAGTTTCTCAATGGATATCTCAACTCTTATGATAGCTAGAAAAAAGTAGGTTTTTGTGCAAAGCATTAGTGTAGGGGCATTAAATGAGCAGATAAAAACTCTTTTAGAAGCAAGTTTTGAGAGGGTTTTAGTAGAGGGGGAACTCTCCCGAATTACGTTTCATAACTCTGGTCATATCTACTTTACACTCAAAGATAGTACCTCTGCAATTAGTTGTGTTATGTTTAGAGGTAATGCTTCAAAACTGCGTTTTAGACTTGAAGAGGGGTTAAAAGTTATAGTAGATGGTGCTATAACACTCTATAAACCACGTGGAAGTTACCAAATAAATTGTTTCTCCATAGAGCCTTCTGGTCAAGGGGCTTTGGCACTTGCTTTTGAACAGCTCAAAAATAAACTCTCTCAAAAAGGGTATTTTGAGGCTTCACTAAAAAAACAACTTCCAAAATTTCCTACGCGTATTGCACTTATTACCTCTGCAACAGGAGCGGCTGTGCAAGATATGCTTCGCATTGCACAGAGTCGATACCCTTTAGTGGAAATAGATATTTATGATGTTTTAGTGCAAGGGCAAAATGCACCACTAAGTATTGCAAATGCAATTGCAATAGCAGATACAAAAGAGTATGATGCACTTGTAGTTGGAAGAGGTGGTGGAAGCATTGAAGATTTATGGGCTTTTAATGAGGAGATTGTAGCAGATGCAATTTTTAAAGCAAAAACACCAATTGTCTCAGCGGTTGGACACGAGATAGACACTCTCATAAGTGACTTTGTAGCAGATTTACGCGCTCCAACACCAACTGCAGCGATGCAGATGATTTTGCCAGATAAAAATGAATTGTTGCAGTATTTAGATAGCATTGCTAATCAGTATGAGCAACTCTTAGCACAAGTTTTACATAAAAAAGAGCAACAACTTCTGCATTTAAAAAATCTTTATGAGCAAAACTCTATTGAGCGACGCCTAGAGTTACAACTACAACAAACAAAACATCTTCAAGAGGTTTTTGTTAGTCAAATGGAGCAGATTTTACTTAACAAGGCACAAGAGTTAGAGCTTTTAAATAACAGACTCCCTTATGCAATATCAACACTCTTAAATACAAAAGAGCAACAACTAAAACATACACAAAATATGCTCTTAAGCAATAACCCAAAACTAAAAACAAAAAAAGGGTATGCACAGCTTTCTAAAAATAATAAAGTTATAGAGCTTCAAAATTTAGAAGTGGAAGATACTTTTGAACTTCAAGATGCAAATACACAAATAAAAGCGAAAGTTTTAACAAAAAAATAGATAGTTGCTAAAAGTTACGGTAAAATTCTTGTTCAAAAGGATTATAAAGTGGCAAAAAAGATTTTTATCACAGCAACAAACACAGATATTGGTAAAACTTATACAACAAAAAAACTTATACAAACTTATGCACAACTTGGATATAAAGTAGGTGTTGTGAAACCTATAGAAACAGGGGCAGAGGATGTTGGGGTTGATGCATCTGCTCTTTTAAAAGAGGTGCAACACTACAATAAAGATTTTTTAAATATAACACATAAAGATATTACCCCTATCACATTTTTACTTCCAGCTGCTCCATTTATCGCTTCAAACTTTCAAGAGATAGATATAGAATTTATTAAAAATCATATAAAAAAGATGGAACAGTTATGTGATATTTTGCTAATAGAGGGTGCTGGTGGGTTGTATGTACCAATAAATAAAGAGTATATGATGTTAGATTTAATTGCAGAGTTAGATGTTACAGCTTTTTTAGTAACACATTGCTCTTTGGGGTGTATCAACGATACACTTTTGAGTCATAACGCACTGATGCAAAGGGGAATCTCTCACAGTGTTATTTTTAACTGTAAAGAGAAGGATTCTTCATTTGACATTGTTTCAAAACCATACTTTGATGCTGTTGGTTTTGAGGTTTTAACACTGCAAAACGATTTAGAAAAAATTGCACAAAGGGGACTGTTATAGAAACACTTATTATCTACACACTTGGGATTGCATTTGGTATTTTTGTTCTTTACTTTGTGGGGATTTTAATAGCACCCTATAAACCAAACAAGATGAAAAATGAACACTTTGAGTGTGGTTTACCACCAAGTAGTTCACAACCAAGAAAAGCAAATTTTGGATTTTTTATGTTTGCTATTATGTTTATTGTTGCAGATATGACAGGGTTGTTTTTTACACTATTTGTGTACGCTACAACTTTGCATACGCAGATTATTGCCATAGTTTTTGCAACTATTATGGCATTGGCAATCTCTATTGCTATGAGGGAGTATAGATATGTTAAAAATATTTGATTTTTTTGCTCATTCAAAAAGTGAAAGTGTATGGATGGCTCATTTTTGTACAGGGTGTTGCTCTTTGGAAATGGCTGCTGCGATGGGACCTCGTTACGATTGGGAACGTTATGGATACTTACCAACACCAAGTCCACGTCAAGCTGATGTTTTGGTAATAACGGGGCTTATTACTAAAAAAGTATTGCCTGCTCTTTTACGAACATATCAACAGATGCCAGAGCCAAAATATGTTTTAGCACTTGGTGCTTGCTCTTTTGATGGTGGACCTTATAATGACTCTTTAGCGGTTGTGAAAAATCCAACAGAGATTTTACCAGCAGATGTTTTTGTAGCAGGTTGCCCTCCAACTCCAGAAGCTATCATTAGTGGATTAGAGCAGATTAAACAAAAAATAAAAGATGGCATCCCAAGTGCAGCGAGTGAGGGTGGACTATATAAGGAGATGAAATTTTAATGGATGATTTAAAAAATATTTTTTCTTTGTTTGATACAGAGTATATAACAGAGTATAAAACTTCATGGTTAAAAGTAAAGCTCTCTTTTAGTTCCAACTTGCTCGATGTTGCTCAAATGTTGCAAAAAAATGGTTTAAGAACTATCTCTACAATCTCTCCAACAGATTTTATAGATGAAAATAAAATTGAGATGAACTATTTTTTTGAAGATTTAGTAACAAAAAGAAATTGTTGGCTTAAATGTGATATTCCACGTGAATTAAAGCATTGTAAAATTGAGTCTTTAAGTAACCTCTTCAAAGGTGCTTTATGGCATGAAAGAGAAGCTTACTCTATGTTTGGTGTCAAGTTTTTAAACCATCCAGATTTGAGACCAATTATCCTTTCTCAAGATTATTACAATAAATTTCCTTTTAGGAAAGATTTTGATTGGCAAGAGCATGAAAAAAATAGTGTAGAAAATATGAACTTAATTGTAGAGTCATTTCAAGAGGAGGAGCATCTAAGTGAAAACAAGCTCGATCCAAACTCTTCAGAGATGATTTTAAATTGGGGTCCAACACACCCAGCTAGTGGACCAATTCGCTTAAAAGTGCATTGTGATGGAGAAGATATTTTAGGGATTGATCCAGATATTGGATTTGTTTGGCGCGCCCTTGAACACCTTGTTACGCAAAAAGATTTTGTGGGGGCTATTGTCGCTGTTGAGCGACTTTGTTTTATGGACAATATCAATTCAATGGTGTGTTATGCTCAAGCTGTAGAGGAGATTGCAGAGATAGAGATAACAGAGTTTGCAAAATGGATGCGTGTTTTACTTGGTGAAGTTGGAAGAATCTCCTCCCATATGATGGGAATGGGTGGTTTTTACAACGCTATGGGGCTTCATACTGTTGCTATGTGGAATATGGATATGCGTGAACTCTTTTTAGACTTTTTAGAGAGTTATAGTGGAGCAAGAATAGCAACTGCCTCTGTAGAAGCTGGTGGTGTGCGTTATGGTTTGGCACCTGAAATGTTAGAGGAGCTTCAAAAAGCACTAGATAAGTTTGATGCAACAAAAGAGGATATTAAAAATATTTTTATTAATAATCCAACTATGAAAATGCGTGCTGCAAAACTTGGAATTTTAACGCAAGATGAGGTGCAGGAGTATGCTTTATGTGGAGTTGTTGCACGTGCAAGTGGAGTAAAAACAGATATCCGCATAGATGAGCCTTATGCTGCGTATGATCAAATAGAGCTAGAGTATGTAACACAAAAAGGTGGTAGTGCAAAAGATAGACTTTTTCAACTTTTTGAGGAGATTGAGCAGTCTGTTTCTATTATTAAACAGGCAAAAAAACATATTGAACAAAAGATTGAAGAGGGGGAGTTTAACCCAACAAAAGATTATATGGTAAAAATGCCTAAAAAGCTTCCAAAAGGGGAGGCTATAGCACGTGTTGAGTGGGCAAGGGGAGAGGTTTTAATGCACCTAGTAACACAAGAGAAAGCAAAATCTCCTTACCGTTTAAAGATGAAAGCACCAAGCTTTAACCATACAATGATGGTTGAACATCTTTTAAAAGGGGAAACTCTTTCAGATATTCCACTTGTTTTTGGTAGTTTATATATCTGCCAAGGCGATTTAGACAGATAGGACAAAGAGATGTTATTTGAAATTTTTATTTTTCCAGGAATTTTATATATTCTTGTGTGGACTGTTGTACTTTTTTGGTTTTTTAGAAAGTTTATGGCAGCCCTTCATAAAAGAGTTGGTCCTAGTTTTAATGGTCCAGCAGGGAGCTACCAAACACTTTTTGATTTAAGTAAACTCCTTACAAAAGAGAGTATCACCCCTCAAGGTGTAAACCCATATCTTTTTTCTCTTATGCCACTTTTAGCTGCGAGTATTGCCATTGTGCCAACAGCGTTAATTCCATGGAACTCAGGTAGTACAGTTCTTTCTAGCAATTATGCTTTATTGGTGCTTGTTGTGTTAATTGGTATTGAGCCTTTTTTACTTTTTTTAACTGGTTTTGGTTCTAATAACAAATACTCCTTTTTAGGGGGAATTCGTGTTTTAACACAGATGATATCAATGGAAACAAGTTTTTTTCTAGCAGCACTCTCTCCAGCTATTTTATTTGGGACATTAAATTTAAATAGTATTGTAGAATCAAGTTCTTGGCTTAGTTTTGTTGTTTTGATTCCAGGTTTTTTCCTCTATTTTATAGCTCTTTTGGGACTTCTAGAACAACCACCTTTTAATATTCCAGATGCAGAACAAGAGATAGTATATGGTTTTTACACAGAGTATAGTGGAACAAACTATTTTCTTTTAAAAATTGCAGAGTTTTCAGAGTTTATGGCGGTGTTTGCTGGAGCTGCTACTTTATTTTTAGGTGGTTATAGAGGATTGTTTTTTGATAATTTTTTATGCCTCTTTTTAAAAATGTTAGCAATTGCTGTTGTTATGATGGTTATTCGTGCTAGTACACCACGTATTACAATGAAGCAGATGTTACAATTTTCTTGGAGTTATTTAGTGCCACTAACACTTTTAAATCTTGCGTGGATTATGGCTGCAAAAATACTCTTTTTTGGAGCAGCACAATGATTTTAGAGATACTAAAAAAAGTTTTAAGAGTTTCACGTGCACTTTTTGTAAAGTCTCCAGCTCAAGAGGATGTTCGTTTTACAAAAATGCATACCTCTTCACGCTATAGAGGAAAACATTCAATAGATTATGAAACTTGTATAGGGTGTGACTCTTGTAATAAAATCTGTCCAACAGGTGCAATTACAATGAAACATCTTCCATTTAAAAAGCAAAATATTGTCCCAGAAGTTAATTTAAGTATTTGTATTTTTTGTGGATTATGTGAAGATGTTTGCCCTACAAAACCACATAAATCGATTGTTCTAAGTGGAGGGCGATACGATATGATAAGTGGAGGATGGCACAAAGATCAAGAAGATTTTTGGGTTCACGTAGATATTCCACAAAGTTATATAGATGCCCGTTTAGAGGAGGAGGAAGCTGCGCGTGTAAAAAAAGAGCTTGCAGCAAAGAAAAAAGCAGCAGAGGCTGCTGCAGCAAAAGCACAAGAGGGGGAAGAATCGTGAATATTGTTTTTTTAACGTTGGTGTTAATTTTGGCTATTGCATCTTTAACACTGAAAAAAAGTATAGCAGCGCTTATCTCTTTTGCATTAATGTTATTAGTGCTTGGTTTGTACTACATTGCTTTAGATGAGAAGCTTTTAGGTTTGTTCCAAATCTTTGTTTATGCAGGGGGAATCTCTGTACTTATGCTTTTTGGAATTACCCTTATTGGAGTAGAGTTTCCACAAAGTAAACTCAACCCATGGAGTGCTTTTTTTGTATTTTTATTTTTTGTTGGAAGTGTGAGTTTATTTTTTGCAAACAGTGCCACTTTAGATGTAGGTTCACTCTCAAATGTGGAGCAAAAAGAGTTATTTGTACAAAAATATAGTGACTTTGTTATTCTCTTTGCTTTGGTTGCATCGAGTTTGTTGTATGGCACTATTAAGATGGTAAAAGTTCTTGCCAAAGGGGGGAAATAAGATGTTTGAGATAGATGTAGTTTTCTCTTTTGCTCTTTTTAGCATAGGGCTTTTTGGACTTGTTTCAAATAAAGATTTTTTGCGTATCTTTTTTTCGTTGGAGATTCTCATAAATAGTGTTATTTTACTTTTAGCATCAAGTGCAAAGTATTTAAACCTGCCAGATAATCTCCCTTTTGCATATATGGTTATGATTATTGCTACACTTGAGGCTGCTGTTGGTATTTTACTCTTTGGTGTAGCTAATAAAATGACAAACGTAGTCACTCCAGATAACTTCGCGCAAAAAGGGGCTTTAGATGAGTAGTTTTGTTCTTGCTTTGCTTCTTTTACCTTTTATTGGGGCGATTGTTACATTTGTAGTTGGGAAACTCAATAAAAAAATACCATTTTTTTTAGCTTATATTTTTAGCATTGTATTATTTGTAGATGTGGTGTATCTCTTTAGTGTATATGAGCAACCTTTTGTTATAGATTATGAGTGGTTTCGCTTTGGTGAAAATGCTTTACCTTTTGGAATTTACATAGATAAACTCTCTTTAATAATGCTTTTAATTGCTACAGGTTTAGGGTTGTTAGATATTCATTTCTCACACGATTATATGAAAGAGGAGAAAGATCAAGCACGTTACTATGCAAAGATGCTCTTTTTTATTGGTGGGATGATCTTGCTTGTAAGTGCCAAAGAGCTTTTAGGACTTTTTGTTGGTTGGGAGTTTATGGGACTTGCAAGTTATTTGCTTATATCTTTTTGGCACTACAACAAAGCTCCAGCCGATGCTGGAGTAGCTGCATTTTTATATACAAAATTTGGAGATATATTTTTATTTGCTGCGATTGGGTTGCTCTTTTATTTTACAAAAACACTCGATATTGCAACGCTAAACCATTTAGCAGCGACAAACCAAATAGATTCTACATTGATGTATGTTATTGCTATTTTTATTTTTATAGCGGCTATTGGAAAATCGGGACAATTTCCACTTTTTCCTTGGCTTATGAGAGCTATGGAGGGGCCAACAACTGTTTCTGCACTTATTCATGGTGCAACAATGGTAAATAGTGGAATTTATATTGTAGCTAGAATGTTTGATTTTTATGTAGCTTCACAAGCGTTGATTGTTGTTGCAGCAGTTGCAGCTCTGAGTGCTTTTGTGGGAGCAACCTCTGCACTTGTGCAAAGTGAGATGAAAAAAGTGTTAGCATACTCAACTATGTCGCATCTCTCTTTAGCGTTTATTGGTTTGGGTGCTGGTTCTTTAGCTGCTGGGATGACACATCTTGTTAATCATGCTATTTTTAAAGCACTTTTGTTTTTAAGTGCTGGAGCGGTTATTTTAGTAGCACATCACACAAAAGATATGTGGAAATTAGGTGCTTTAGGTAAAAAACTCTTTTTAGTAGCACTTTTTATGGGGATGGGAATCCTCTCTTTAAGTGGTTTACCACCTTTTAGTGGTTTTTACTCTAAAGATGCCGTGATTCTCTCAACACTTACAAACCCTCAAACATTTGGGCTTATTAGTAGTTTAACGCTTATTGCTGGTGTGCTTTCTATTGCGTATGGTGGAAGGTTGTGGGTGTTGCTATTTGTATCACCACAAAAAGATGAAAAACTTCACAACTCCATAAAAACACCAAGCTTGTTTTGGATAGCTTTACCTTTAGGAGTTATGGCAGTACTTACTTTAGCTTTAGGCTTTTTCCAAGAGGAGCTAATCTCTTTTATAACTTCTACAAAGGGTAGTGAAGAACATATTGGGTGGTTGTTTCCTTTTATGATGGGTGTTATTGTTTTTTTTGCATTTCTTGTTTGGTTTTTTTACTACAAAAGATTAGATCTATTGCAAAAAGTTTCTGCTCAACCACTTATGAAAACAATTCATCAGATTTTATTTCATGGGTATTATGTAGAGAGGATGATAGAGTGGTTTGTGCAGACTATTATTTTAGGTGTTGTTACCTCTTTTGTTGCGTTTATTGAGAAAAATATTATAGATAAAGCGGTAAATGGTGTTGTTTGGCTAAGTTACAAAGTTTTTCTCCTTTTTGGTTTAAGTAAAAGTTCGCAAGTGAGTAACCAAGTAGGTGGTATGGTTCTTGGAGTTGTTGTGCTTGTGTTTGTTATGTTGGTAAGGAATTTTATATGAGTTATGTAGCACTTATTTTTGCCCCACTGGTTTTTTCAGGTTTTTTGTATCTTTTTACAAAAAAAAGCCCTTTGGCGAAGTATATTGTTTTGGGGTATTTTGTTTTTCTTTTTGTTGAAACACTTTTTTTATATCTACAACTTCCTCAAAATGGTTATTTGATGTTAGGGAAGTTTTTAGAGGTAAAAGAGTTTGGTTTTATTTTAACGCTAGAGATAGATAGACTCAGTAGTGTTATGTTGCTTTTGACATCTTTGTTACTTATTTTGGTGACACTTTCTAGTTGGAGTATGCAAAAAGAATCTGCATATTTCTCTTTGCTTTTGTTTTTTAGTGGAGCTATTTTTGGTGTTTTTATGAGTACAAACCTTATGTGGTTTTTTATCTTTTGGGAGTTAACACTTATTCCTATGTACTTTTTAGTTGGTATTTGGGGAGGTGATGGCAGAGTTTATGCGGCATTAAAGTTTTTCCTTTACACCCATGTTGCTTCAATGTTTATACTCCTTGCTTTTTTCCTCATTTTTAAACAAACTGCAACATTTGATATGACACAAATACAAGAGAGTATGCTAGTAACACCAACACTTATTTGGTGGTTACTTTTTGTTGGGTTTGCTGTGAAGATGCCACTTTTTCCATTTCATACATGGCTACCAGATGCACATGTAGAAGCTTCCGCTCCAATTTCGGTACTTTTAGCGGGAGTTTTACTTAAAATGGGAGCGTATGCGATGATACGTTTTGTGATTTTAATGCTTCCACAAGAAGCCCATAAGTATGCTTTTGTTTTACTTGGAGCTGGAATTTTGAGTTTACTTTATGCTGGGGTGATGGCACTGTATGAAACACACCTCAAAAAGATGGTTGCATATAGTTCTATCTCCCATATGGGATTGGTAGCTATTGGTATGGCAACGCTAAGTTATGAGGGGTTAAGTGCAGCACTTTTTGAGATGATAGGTCATGCGTTTATTATTGCACCTTTATTTCTAATAGCTGGTTTTTTTCACTATAAAACACAAAGTTGGCAAATGCAAGATTTAGGAGGGATTATGCAAAAAGCACCTTATATCTCTGCTTTATTTGTTTTAGCTGGTCTTGGTGCATTAGGGCTTCCTGCAACGATGGGATTTGTTGGGGAGATAACAATCTTTTTAAGTGCTTTAGATACTTATGGTGCTTGGGTAGCTTTTATCGCTTTTGGAGCGATGATAGGGAGTGGCTATATTATTTGGACTTTACGTCGTGTTATTTATGGTCCTATGAGTCAAAAAGTGCAAGAGAGTAATTTTAGTATCTCTTGGGTTGAATTTTTTGCATTGGCTGTTTTTGGCATTGCTATCGTTGCTTTTGGTGTTTATCCTCAAGCACTTTTTGATGCGATTAATGAAGTTTTTTCTGCATATAATTTAGGGGGTGCGATGTGAGTCCATTTGTATTTTTGTTTGGGATGGCACTTCTCTCTTTTGGTGTGCGTAATGTAAAAATTTTACAACCATTGAGCATTGTTGTTGTCATAGCTGCTTTTGGAGTTTCTTTAATGCACACTGCAACACCTTTAGTTGGGTTTGAAACACCATCTTCGTTTATCCTTTTTGAGCTTGTTTTATTTGTTGTTACCATAGCAACACTATTGCATTTAGAACAAACAATTGCAATTACGCAAACACTCTTTTTAGTTGCAACGGCTCTATTGGTTTTAGAGAGTAACACTTTAGTGAGTTTTGTGATTGCCTTTGAGAGTTTAAGTATTGTTTCTTTTATTTTGGTGAGTTTTATACGAACAAAAAAAGAAGCTCAAGGGGCTATTAAGATGTTTATATCTGGATCTGTTGCAACTGCTATTATTGTGCTTGGTGTTGCTTTGTACCTTTTAGAGGGACACTCTTTATTGGAAGCTGTTTCTCTTGAAGTAAAAGGTTTTGGAAGTGTGGGTATTTGGCTTATTTTATTTGGTGTTTTTTACAAACTAACAATTGTACCTATGCACACTTGGGCAGCAGATAGTTACGCAGAGATTTCCCCTGCAAACAGTGCTATTTTATCGGGAATTGCAAAAACAGTTGTATTTGTAGCAACGTTTAAAACCTTTGCCCCTTTTCTTGAAAAAAACACAACTTTTTCTGAACCAATTTTACTTGTTTTGGCATTAGTTACTATCACCCTTGGAAACTTTTTAGCACTCTTTTCTAAAGAGATAACAAAAATTTTAAGCTACTCCTCTATAGCTCATGCGGGGTATATGCTTTTAGCTTTTGTAAGTGTAAAAAGTGCCTATGCACAAAATGCACTTTTATATATGGCAATTGCATATATCTTTATGCAAACAGCACTTTTTTTACTTGTAGATAAACTCTCAGATTCTAAAGGGGAGCTTTATTTAGAAGATTTAAAAGCTTTAGGAAAAAAAGATAAATTGAGTGCTCTATTTTTTAGCGTGCAACTCTTTTCGCTTGCTGGGATTCCCCTTTTAGCTGGATTTTTAGCAAAAGCTGTTATGGTTTATGCTTTAGTAGATGTTAATTTAGTATTTGTTGCACTTTTTGTTTTACTTAACTCTGCTTTGTCAGTTGGGTATTATGCTTCGATTGTAAGGTATTTCTATTTTGAAGATGCAACAAAAGAGAATAAGATAAACCCTATCTCTTTGAAAGTTTATTTTGCTCAAGCTATCTTTTTGGCTGGAACACTCTTTTTTGGAGTATTTGCTGGGGTTGTATTTGAGTTCTAAGTTGAGTTTAGTTACAATAAAAACAAAAAAGAGAAGATAAATTGGAAAAATTATTATTGATGTTAGAGTTACAAAAGCAACTCAACGATGCAACAAACGGTGAAGAGTGGGCGGTTAAAAAAGTTACAAAAAATGGTAAAGCAATTAACTGGAAACGTTGTATCTATATGGAGTGTGCAGAGATTATAGATAGCTTTGCGTGGAAACATTGGAAAAGCATTGATGCAAAGGTAGATTGGGATAATGTGCAAATTGAGATTGTAGATATTATGCACTTTGTGCTTTCTTTGGCTATTGAACAGTATGCTCAAAAAGGGGAGAACTCTTTAGAGCAAATTGCAAAAGATATGGCACAAAATAAACTTTTTGCTCAAGTACAAAAGAATGAACTCTCTTTTGCTCCTTCACAAGAGGTGATGCAACAAGTTGAGTATGTTATGTTTTTGGTTTTACAAAGAGATAATTTTGATTTAACACAACTTTTTGAGCAGTTTTATAAACTTATAGTTATGGGTGCACTTGATTTAGACTCCCTTTATAAACTCTATGTTGGGAAAAATATTTTAAACCAATTTCGTCAAGATAACGGCTACAAAGCTGGAACATACATAAAAGTATGGAATGGCAAAGAGGATAATGTGGTAATGATGCAGTTGTGGCAAAATAACCCTAACTACACACCAGATGAGCTTTATGCAGATTTAGAAAAAGAGTATAATAAGCTAAAGTAAAAAACTTTTGTAGGAGCTAAGTGATGATTATAACTATTGATGTAAAAGATAATGTAGCTCAAAAACTACTTGATATGTTAGAAAGTTTTAAAAATGATGTCAAAATAAGTTATGATAAAAGTAAGTTTATGGTAGATATGCAAAAATCTCAAGAGGATTTAGAACAAAATAATATTATTGCCATAGATGATGTAGATGAGTATATAACTAAGTTACAAGATGAAATTAAGTAAAACTGTTTATTACTCAAAAGTTGAAAAAAAGTTTTTTAAAAAACATAGAGATTTATTATTAAAATATGGAACTGTTTTAAAACAACTTCAAAAAGATCCTTTTGAGCCATCTTTAAAAACGCATAAACTCAAAGGGGAATTGAGTCAATATTACGCTTGTTCTTTAACGTATGAGTATAGGATAGTTCTTTATTTAAAAATTATTGATGATGAGATAGTTTTAATGAACATTGGAACACATGATGAGGTTTATAGATGAGTAAACTTCTTGAAATAAAAAACCTCACTTTTGGTTACACAAAAGAAAACCCACTTTTTCAAAACCTCTCTTTTAGTGTAAAAAAAGGGGAGGTTGTTGCTATTGTTGGGGAGAGTGGTGCTGGAAAAAGTACCCTTTTTGAGCTTATTTTACAAAATTTAAAACCTTTACGTGGAGAGGTTGTAGCAACAAGTAGTATCTCTGAGGTTTTTCAAGATCCTTATAGCTCTTTTCATCCAAGTTATACAATAATAAACCAAATTGCCGATGTTGTACCATTAGATGATTTAGAAAAAGTTTTACAAAGTGTAGCATTGCAAAAAGAGCTACTTTTTAAACTTCCCCATCAACTCTCAGGTGGGCAGCTTCAGCGCGCTTCAATTTTGCGTGCACTTTTAATGAAGCCAAAACTTTTACTTTTAGATGAGCCAACAAGTGCATTAGATAATGTAACGCAACTGCATATTATGCAAACATTAATGCAACATTTAGAGAGTATGGGTATGGTTTTAATCACGCATGATATGAATTTAGCTTCATGGTGTGCAGATAGAACCATTACAATTGCAAAGGAATAAAATGTTTAATGGTAAAAATATTCTCATAACAGGTGGAACAGGGAGTTTTGGAAAGAAATATACACAAATTTTATTGCAAAACTATAAGCCAAATAAAATAATTATTTTTAGTCGTGATGAGCTAAAACAGTATGAGATGGCACAAGAGTACAATGCAAAATGTATGCGTTATTTTATTGGTGATGTGCGTGATGAACAAAGATTACATGAAGCTATGAATGGGGTTGATTATGTAATTCACGCAGCAGCACTAAAGCATGTTCCAGTTGCAGAGTATAACCCAATGGAGTGTATTAAAACAAATATTAATGGGGCTGAAAATGTTATTCGTGCGGCAATTGCAAATAATGTAAAAAAAACAATAGCCCTCTCAACAGATAAAGCAGCAAACCCAATTAATCTCTATGGTGCTACAAAACTTGCTTCAGATAAACTTTTTGTTGCAGCAAACAATATGATTGGCTCAAAAGATATTGAATTTAGTGTAGTAAGATATGGCAATGTTGCAGGAAGCAGAGGTAGTGTTATACCATATTTTCAAAAGCTTATAGCAGAAAATGCAACATCACTACCAATTACCGATGAAGCGATGACACGCTTTTTTATAACCCTTGAAGATGGGGTAAAGTTTGTTTTAAAAAATTTTGAACGAATGCAAGGTGGGGAGATTTTTATTCCAAAACTTCCCTCTATGAAAATTACAGATTTAGCAAAAGCACTAGCTCCACATTTAGAGCAAAAAATTGTTGGTATTCGCCCAGGTGAAAAACTACATGAGATTATGTGTCCACGTGATGATTCCCATTTGACACTAGAGTTTGAAGATCACTTTGTAATAAAACCAACAATAAAATTTACAAAAAATTGCGATTATAGTGTTAATAAGTTTGGAGAAAAAGGTAAAAGTGTCGCAAGAGATTTTGAGTACAATTCAGGAACAAATAGTTGGTGGCTTACAAAAGAGGAACTTTTGGAGATGGTAAAAGGGTTGTAATGGAGTTTATCCCTTATGGAAAACAACATATTACGCAAGAGGATATTGCTAGCGTTGTTGAGGTTTTAGAATCAGACTTTTTAACAACAGGCCCAAAGGTTAAAGAGTTTGAGGAAGCTTTGTGTGAGTTTTGTGGTGCAAAGTATTGTGTAGTTGTTTCTAATGGTACAGCAGCACTTCATTTAGCCTCTTTAGCTCTTTTGCAACCAAACGATAAAGTCTTAACAACACCAAATAGTTTTTTAGCAACATCTAATGCTATTGTATATGCTAAAGCTAAGCCAATATTTGTAGATATTGCACAAGATGGCAATATTGATTTAGATTTGTGTGAGGAGTATTTACAAAAAGATAGTTCTATAAAAGCACTCTATGGAGTTGCTTTTAGTGGCAATATGCTAAACCAAGAGAAGTTAGCATACCTTAAACAAAAGTATAATATTACAATTTTAGAAGATACTGCACACGCTATTGGTGCTGAATATAATGGTATAAAAGCTGGAAGTTGTGTAAATAGTGATGTTTCTATTTTCTCTTTTCACCCTGTTAAACATCTAACAACTGCAGAGGGTGGGGCAATTACAACAAACTCTCAAGAGGTTTATGAAAAACTTTTAGTGCTAAGAAACCATGGTATGGTAAAAACAGCAGATATGAAACCATGGGAATATGAGATGAAGGAGCTTGGATTTAACTACCGCATAACAGATTTACAGTGTGCTTTGGGTATTTCGCAACTTAAAAAACTTCCCTCTTTTGTAAAAAAGCGTCAAGAAATAGCACAAAATTATGATGCGAGTTTTAAAAATAGCATTGTAAAACCACTGTATAGTTTTCATAATAATTCCTCTTACCATCTTTATGTTGTATTGGTCGATTTTTTATCTACTTCTATCACTAAAGAGGAGTTATTTATTCAAATGAAAGAAAAAAACATTGGTTTACAACTACACTATATGCCAATAAATAAGCAACCTTTTTATAAAAACTTAGGGTATGGCAATGAAGTTATGCCAAATATGGATAGATACTACAAAGAGTGTTTCTCCCTTCCAATCTATCCACTTTTAACTCAAAAAGAGCAAGAGTATGTCATTGCAAATCTATTGGAGCTTTTAGATGGGTAATATAGCGATTATTCCTGCACGTGGAGGAAGCAAAAGGATACCAAAAAAAAATATTAAACTTTTTTATGGGAAACCTTTAATTGCATATAGTATAGAGAGTGCAAAAAAATCTCAACTTTTTGAAAAAATAGTTGTAAGTACTGATGATGATGCAATAGCAAATATTGCATTAGAGTATGGAGCAACAATCATTCAACGCCCCAAAGAGTTAGCAGATGATTTTACACCAACACAAGATGTTATTCAACACGCTTTAGAGGTGATAGATGAGCCATTTGATTATTTATGTACTATCTATGCAACTGCACCATTTTTAGATTCAAAATATCTTCAAAAAGGGTTTGAAAAACTTCAAAATAGTGATGCAGTTATTGCTTTTAGTGCAACCTCTATGCCATTTCCAATTCAAAGAACTTTTGCAATAAAAAATGGTAGATGTGAGATGTTTTTTCCAGAATATTTTTTTTCACGTAGTCAAGATTTGGAAGAAGCCTACCAAGATGCAGGGCAGTTTTATTGGAGAGATTTAAAAAAAGCAGCACCAAAAATTACATTTTCATCACAAAGTATCCCTATTATTTTACCAAGATATTTAGTGCAAGATATTGATACCCTAGAGGATTGGGAAATGGCTGAGGTGATGTATGAGGTTTTAAAAAAGAGAAAATTTATTTCATAATAGATTGCACAATAAAGTAACCACTTCCAGCCATAAAAACAGTTCCTATAAGGTTAAGTAGCATATTTGTTATAGCAAGTGTAAAGCTTCCCCCTTGAAGAAGTAAAAAACTTTCCATTGCAAAAGTTGAATAAGTTGTTAAAGCACCTAAAAATCCAGTCGTTAAAAAAGATTTCATATGTACACTAAACAAGGTAGAGTAGCTAAAATAAGCGATTAAAACACCCATTATAAAACTTCCAAGAAGATTTACACCAAGTGTTCCAAAAGGTAAATCGTGAGGAACTCTATGAGATATTACTCCATTGATATATGCACGTGAAATTGCACCTAAAAAACCACCACTACCAATTGCTAAAAGTGTTTGCCAACTCATTAGTTTTGTTCCTCTTGTAGTTCTTTATCATAAACCTCTTGCATTTTTTTGCGAGTGTTGCTAAGCCACTCTTTATCTTCCTTAGAGGCGATAAAAGAGTCTAAAAATACAACTTTAATTGTTTTTGGTTTATAATAAAAACGTTTTATATCGTAACAACTTGCAGTTTCAACTAAAACAACAGGCTGAACACGAAGTTGGTATTTATCTGCTATAACCTTTGCACCCATTTTAAAAGGAAGCATTTTACCTCCGCGTGAACGTGTACCTTCTGGAAAAATTGCTATTGTTCTTCCCTTCTTGAGGCGATCTTTTGCTGCTTTTAGAAGTTTTACTAAAGAGGTTTTACTTTCACGTTCTATCTCAATATCTTCTGGTAAGCTCATAGCTAAGCCAAAAAAAGGTACATCAAAAAGAGCCTTTTTTGCTACCCATGCTAAATCTTTTGATGTAATTGTTTCCATAACTCCAATATCTAAATCACTTTGGTGATTAATTAAGAACATTTGCGTTGCAGGGTCCTCTTCTCCTTTTATATCTGTTGAGAAAAATGTTGTAAGACGGATAATCCACGCAGGAATTTTACGTGCATAAGGGCGAGGTAAAATAGGGTATAAAATAATAGAGAGAGTAAGTGCTATAAAAATAATTGTAGTAGCAATAAACCAGTTAATTTTTGCAAATATCTTCATCTTTTACCCATCCTATCATATCATTATAGAGTCTTACTTTTGTAAAATCCCTTACTTTTCCCTCTTTTAAAAGAAAGTAGCGATTGTTTGTTGTTTCAAATATTGTACCATTTTTTACAGGTAGTAGATGAATTTTTGTACCTTTTTTGATGCAAATCTCTTCAGAAGGGATATTAAGCCAAATAAAATAAGAAAGAGGAACTACAAATAAGATAATATAGATTATTTTACGTCTATAAAGTGCAAATACCGTAATAGCAATAGCAATAGTAAGAGCAATAGTAGCTTTGAGTTTATTTCGCGATTGATCTTTTGGTTTTAGGTCGCTTTGTGTTACAACACTATCATCATCTACAACAATTGGAATATTTATACTCTCAAACTTATTTTTTAAAAGGTTAAAATAAGAGAAAGAGAAGTTTTCAATTTTTTTATCTACAATAAGAAAGTAAGTGATTTTGGAATCTAAATAGGAATCTGTTATAGACTCTATACCTTGTTTGTACACATTTTCAAAGTGCATAACTTTTAAATTAGCATTATTCGCTTTTGCGATAAAAACTATAATGTTATGTTTTTGATCAAAAGATGTGGTTCTATAGTCTATTATTTCAAAACTCTTTGCAACAATATTTGAAAAGTTGTGTATAGGGTTTAATGTGATAACATTAAGCCTTTTCCCTGCTATTGTAGTTTTTTCATATTGTGGTGCTTGTTCTGTTTGTTTTTGAAATATATTAAACTGAAAAACAGGGGAATCTTCACTAACATCTATGTTTTCAAGAGAGTTATTGTTTTCTATATAAGCTGTAATATCGGGTGTTCTAGCTTTACTAGCTGTTGTTAAAAAGTAAAATTTATCATAAAGGTATTTTCCATCAAAATCTCTTTGAGGGTCCTCATTGAGTAGTTTTAAACCTTTTTGATTTGCAAAACTGTAATGAACTTTGTCATACTCTTTAACAACAGATAGAGTTTTTAAAGTGATTGAAAAGATCTCCCCTTTAACCACTCTTTGTGGTACATCTTTGTAGTTAAGGTAAAGAACCTTTTGAGCAAACAAAGATGCCACAAGAATGAGACTAAGGAGAAGAAACTTCATTTACGCAAGGAAACCTTCAAGCATTGCAACACCATCTGCACTACCAAGAACCTCTTCCATAGCACGCTCAGGGTGAGGCATAAGACCAAATACATTTTTTTCTTTGTTACAAACACCAGCAATAGAACCTACAGAACCATTAGGGTTCGAGATATTTCCATTTTCATCAGTGTAACGTAGAAGAATTTGGTTATTTGCTTCAAGCTCTTTGAACCCTGCATCATCGATGTAGTAGTTTCCATCATGGTGAGCAATAGGGATATTTACAACATCACCCTTATTAAGTTTTTCTAAAAAGATATTGTCATTGTTTTCAACTTTAAGGTGGTGGTGTTTAGAGATGAAGTGTAACCCTTCATTTCTTTTTAAAGCACCAGGAAGCAGTCCAGCTTCTGTTAAAACTTGAAAACCATTACAAATACCAAGTACTTTTCCACCATTTGCAGCGTACTCTTTTACCGCTTTCATAACAGGAGAAAATTTAGCAATAGCACCACTTCTTAAGTAATCTCCATAAGAAAAACCTCCAGCTACTACTAAAAGGTCAGTATCTTCTGGTAAAGATTCCTCTTTATGCCATACAATTTGTGTTTGAGCACCTAGCTTTTCAAAAGCATAAACAGTGTCAAGTTCACAGTTAGTTCCTGGAAATTGTAAAACTGCAACTTTCATTATACTAACTCTATATTGTAGTCTTCAATAACAGTATTTGCTAGAATCTCTTCACACATTTTCTCTACTTCAGCCATAGCTTTTTCTTTGTCTGTATGAGAAAGTTGAAGAACAATTTGTTTCCCAATTCTTACATCTTCAACACCCTCAAAGTGTAAAGAGTCAAGTGCATGATGCACCGCTTTCCCTTGAGAATCTAAAACACCAGCTTTTAAAAATACATTTACAATAGCTTTCATACTTTTTCCTAATTATTTATCTAAAATTCTGTTTAAAACTTCTTCATAAGCAACTTTAAGTCCACCTAAACCTTGACGGAATCTATCTTTATCTAGTTTTTCACCACTTTCCATATCCCAAAAACGGCAGTTATCTGGTGAAATTTCATCGATTAAGATAATGTTTCCATCGCTATCTTTACCAAATTCAAGTTTAAAATCTACAAGATTTAAACCTTTTTGTGCAAAGTATGGTTTTAAAATATCGTTAATTTGTCTTGCCATTCTGCGAAGTTTATCGAGTTCATCTTGAAAATCTACTAAACCTAAGATAAGTGCGTGTTGATCATTAAGTTTAGGATCTCCTAGTTCATCATTTTTGTAGTCAAACTCAACTAAAGTAAATGGAAGCACTTTTCCATCTTCAATTCCTAAGTTACGTGAAAGTGAACCTGTTGCAATATTTCTTACAATAACTTCAATTAAAATAACATCTGCTTTTTTATGAAGCATATGGTTATCATCTAACATCTCTACAAAGTGAGTAGGGATACCATTGTCTGCTAAAAGTTTAAAAAGTTCTGTTGAAATTTTATTGTTAAGTGCACCTTTTCCAGCTTCGCTAGATTTTTTCTCACCATTAAATGCTGTTAAGTCATCTTTAAATTCAGAGATAAGAAGATTTTCATCATCTGTTGTAAAGATTTTTTTTGCTTTTCCCTCATAGAGTAGTTCACGTTTTTCCATCTATTTCGTTCCTTTTGTAATGATTAGTGCTTTTAAAATATCGACTGCTGATTTAAGCTGGATATCTTTTTCTAACATTTGTGATGTAATTATATCCTTTTTCTTCTCTTTTTTCACCTCTTTTTTACCATCAACTTTTGCAAGTTCCTCTTTTAGGTGCTTTTTAAGGTCAGCTTCTTTAATAGCAAACTCATTTTTATGTGTTTTTAACTCCCCTGGAAGTACATTAATATCTGGTGTTACTCCAATAGCTTGAATTGTTCTTCCACTTGGTAAATAGTAACGTGCAATAGTAAGTTTAAGTGCTTCTTTTTCTGTAATTGGAAGTACAACTTGCACACTTCCCTTACCAAAAGTTTTCTCACCAACAAGTACTGCACGTTTGTGATCTTGAAGTGCTCCACTTACAATTTCACTTGCACTTGCACTTCCACCATTTACAACAACAACCATTGGTACTTTTGTGATTGTTTTAGAGCTTGAAGCTTCATACACTTTTTGGTCCTCTTTTAAACGACCTTTTTGTGAAACAATTTCACCTTTATTTACAAATAAATCAACAAGTCCAACTGCTTGGTCTAAAAGTCCACCAGGGTTATTACGTAGATCTAAAATAATCCCTTTTGTATTTTTTGCATTTTCTAAAATAGCTTTTTTTACATCTTGAACAACTTTTTTATCAAAACTTGTTACGCGAATGTAGAGCATATCATCACCAATATGTTTTGCGTAAACAGATTGAATAGTAATAACACCACGAACAATATGTACCTTTATAGGTTTAGGTTCCCCTTCACGCACAATTGTAATATCAATTGGTGTTCCCACTTTTCCACGCATTTTTGAAACTGCATCATCTATACTCATACCAATAGTAGATTCATCATTGATTTTTAAGATGATATCTTTAGCTTTTAGTCCAGCTTTATCTGCAGGTGTTCCTTCAATAGGTGCAATAACAGTTAAAGCACCATCACGCATACCAACTGTGATTCCAAGACCACCAAATTCACCATTTGTTTGAACTTGAAGACGTTTATAATCTTTTGCAGTAAGGTAGTTTGAGTGAGCATCTAAATTGCTCATCATCCCTTCAAGTGCTTTATCTATTAAATCTTCAATTGATATTTGATCTACATTGTATTGCTCAACAATACTAATAACTTTTGTAAATTTTGCAAGTGCTTCAAGGCGAGTTAGTTGCTCTTTTTTCTCATCTGCAACATCCTCTTTAGCTACTAAAGATGAAGAGAAAAGTAAAGAAAATGCTAACGATACAGAAGCAAATCCTAATGTCATATATTTTTTGTTTTTCATAAAAAGTCCAGCTATTTTATTTTTTTGTTATTATAGTTTATATGCTGTTAATCAACTATTAAATATAATGAAAAGAAATTTAAGATAGGGTGGTGTTGTTTTGAGAACAATTGGATTATTTGCTGCTGTTTCTATTGGAATTGGCGGAATGGTAGGTGGTGGTATTTTTGCTGTTTTAGGTGAAGCAGTTTCTTTAGCACATGGAGCAACACCTATTGCTTTTTTCATCGCAGGAGTTATAGCTCTTTTAACAGCATATTCTTATGCAAAACTTTCTGTAAAGTTTCAAAGTAGGGGAGGAACAGTTTGTTTTGTAGATAATGCCTTTGGATTTAATATCTTATCGGGGTCTATAAACTTTATGTTGTGGCTTAGTTATATTGTGACTATTTCATTATATAGTGTTGCTTTTGCTTCTTATGGTTTAACTTTTTTTGAGACAAAAACACCACTTTTACAACATGCTCTTATCTCTTTAGCAATCATTTTACCAGCTATTATCAATATTGTAAGTGCCTCTTTTGTTGGAAAGTCGGAGTCTATTATTGTAGCAATTAAGGTAACATTACTTATTGTAGTTATTGTTAGTGGGGGATTTTATGTAGATTTTTCCCATTTCAATCCACAAAATTATGGAACAAACCTTTCTATTTTATCTGCTGGGATGATTATTTTTGTAGCGTATGAGGGGTTTGAACTTATTGCCAATGCTTCTCAAAGTATTAAAGATCCAGAAAAAAATCTTCCAAGAGCTTATTATTTAAGTGTTGGAATTGTTATTGTTTTGTATATTTTAATTGCAATGGTAACAGTTGGCACGGTAGATGAAAAAGCACTCTTAAATGCACAAGATTACGCCCTTGCTCTTGCTGCAAAACCGGCACTTGGGCAGATTGGATTTACACTCGTAGCGGCTGCAGCACTCCTTTCTACATTCTCTGCAATTAATGCAACGATTTTTGGTAATGCACGTTTGGGATATATTATTGCAAAAGATGGTGAGTTACCTACTATTTTTGAATATGAAAGGGGAGAGATCCCAATAATGGGTGTTACTTTTACAGTTTTGGCAAGCCTTCTATTAGCAAATAGTATCAATTTAGATGAGATAGCAATTATTGCAAGTGCTGGATTTTTGCTTATATTTTTTATAGTAAATTTAAGTGCATTAAAACTTCGAAAAAAAATTGGTGCAAATGTAGTAGTAGTTTTAAGTGCTGTTGTTGCAACAGTTTTAGCTCTTGGTGTTTTGTTGTTTCAAACATACCAATCAAATCCAAAAGCTATAGCTATTTTTGTGCTGTTTATGATATTTTCATTTTTATTTGAATTTATTTACGGGCAGAGTGTTCGTGGGCATCTTTTTAAGAGAGAATATTAGTTTTTTGTTTTATGTGCATTAAACATAAATATGCTACCATAATGGCAAATTATTTTACTGAGGGAACAAAAAAAATGAGCACAATAAAAGAGTACCTTTCAAACGACCATGTTAAGTGTGACCAACTTTTTGCAGCAATGGAAGATGCAGCGAGCAATTCATTAGCAGATGCACAAGAGTTAGCACAAGAATTTGTAAAAGAGACTGAGCATCACTTCCAAATGGAAGAGCGTGTAATGTTTGCAGAGTTTGAGCAAAAAACAGGGATGACTCAAGGTCCAACAGCTGTTATGCGTCAAGAACATACACAAATGAGAGCATTGATGCAACAAATTTTAGAAGTGATAGATGCGGATGATAAAAATAAGTTTTTTGGACTTACTGAAACGCTTATGATTTTACTACAACAACACAATATGAAAGAGGAGCAAATGCTTTACCCTATGGCTCAACAACACCTTATGGCTGAGTCTGATCGTATTGTTGAGATGATGGACTCTTTAATAGTAGAGTAGATTAGCCATGATGTTTCAAGGACTCTCTACAGACCAAGCTCCA